>JGI24806J26614_1000558_pt1 | contig 11914 bp, 11 predicted proteins | sample Kansoi200umMDA_FD_26614 | JGI IMG/M metagenome (IMG submission 26614)
TTTTTTTTCAGTATTATCGTTTATCGAATCATACAGTACTCTATAGACTCCTGCTTCATATGCACCAAGTGCTCCTCCTCCTTGAAGAACCAAAGCTCTTTGTGTATTATTTTTTGCCATCGTAATGCATTATATTATCTCCTTTTTGAACGTTAGTACCTTAGGACTAATACAAATAATGAATATGNAATTGGAATTGTTAAGTCCAATAGCTGTTGAGTCTTTTACAGGTGGACGACTCGGTCTAGGAGGTTACTATATCCCCACTTTTAAGCAAAACACAAAACCTGATTTGAATAAAGGGTTAATTTGAAATACAATTTTTTGGTGGTCCCGAATGCTGTCTTGAGGAATTCATTCGAATACTGAGTACTACTACCGCTGTTACGAAGAAAAAAGTAGTCCAATCGCCAAAGAAAAAATTAAGAAGGAGAAAGTGAGAAGATCAATTTCAGTATCAACGAAATGTTTACCACATGGCAGGCTGTCCTACTTGAGAATAACGCTTTGCTTTGCAATACAGATCCACTAGATGCAGTTAGTTCTTCCATCAAATATACTTTTAAAATGTCACACCACTTGAACAAATGGAGCTATTGATGGAACTCTATCGTTGTTAAGTACGAAAAGAAGATAATACCCTGGTGGAAGAAGATTCTTGTTTAACGGAACGATAACAGTAAGTGTATCCAAATCTTTTGTTGAAAATTTTAATCCTACATATCTTTGTTCGGTATTGACGCAGTGTGTTGTGACAGTAGAACGAATAAGAGCTATATCTGTGATATCCCGTGATTGGGTAGACTCCAAATCAAAAGTCTTACCATAGCTTATTGTTTTAGGATGTCTTTTGATTACGGGACGATCACCTTTAAAGAGATATGGGGGTCTGAAAATTTCGATTCTTAACTCATTAATAGTCCTGTGAGGATTACTACCTGCAGTCATTACACGACCATCTGGTAATAATAAAGCATTAGAATGATAAAGCCTATCAACCTTCATATCAGCCATTGGATTCCATTTCCGATCATTGGGAGTGAATAGCTCCGGCTCCATGACAGCATCAGGATGATGCTCTATATCATGTGGGTGGGTATGATTATGATCCATATGCGATGAATCATGGAGATGACCTTTCTTTCCTGTTTTTCCTCCGACAACAAGAACTGATTTATCGGGTAGTAATACTGGATATACATAGTATCGTTCATGTTTTAAGTTTAAGTTTTCCATAGACTTGTAGGCTGGGTGCAATTCCGAAAAATCGATCATCTCGACGTCTGGTATAGCAACATTACCAGTAGGGGTACCACCTGCTATTAGTAATATGCGTGCTTCATAATTAGGAGGTTCCAGAGGTAATAGTACGGTTGTGCCCTCTTCCCGATTAACATTTTTTGGATTACCTATGGTAGTCCATTTCCCAGTATTTACATTAAGGGTCGAGCTCGGAAAGGAAAATACTGAGAAAGGGAAAGTGTAGTGCGTATTGTATGAACCGGCATAGAAAATTTCACCTGTTGGAAGCAGATGTAATCGTGGATATAGTGGTAACCATCTATTTGCATCATTGAAGACTATCCATCCTGAATTTGAATAGACCTCTATCTTGTTAAGGAACCACCATGGAAAATATTTTGTCAGTCCAGCCATTGTTACTACTCGACCATCCGGTATCATGATGCAGGTAGGATACCATCTTCCGTAGTTGAGGTTCTGTACCCTAGTCCACTTTAAGCTATTTGGATCAAAGAGATAGGACTGCTCAAGGCCACTAAATGGCGGTATTGGACCATATATAGCACCATCATATTTGTAGGTGCCACCAGTTACAAGCAATTTACCATCAGGCAGGAATGCATGGCCAGCGCAAAATATATCACCTTGGATACCCTCGTTGGAGATTTCATATACTTTGCCATTATCTTTGCCAATATCATCTGGCTCAAATATTTCTGCGGGGAATGGATTATTGAGATGCTTCGGGTCATTTCCAGAGCCGCCAAATGCCAATACTTTTCCAGTTGAAAGAAGAGCCATATGGACGGGTAAGTGTTGAAACCTATATTTTACAGGTTCCCATTTACCATAAATAGAAGGGTCATCTTTGTTGGACAATAATCGAATAAATAATTATTAGGATATAAGTAATTCTAGCGCTTTATGAATCATAATGATTTTTGTTTTTATAGACTTTCCAAGCTCAATAGATTTGTCAAAGGGCCAATATATATGTCGCCAATCAAGCTGTCCAATTGTAAAAGATAACAAAAAGTGCTAATTTAGTTGTATATACAGACCAGATCTAGATCCCAGCCATATATTACCATCACGTGGACCTCGATAAGTTCTAGCAATATCTACAACTTCAACTTCCACTTTTTCAACATTCCAATTATCGTCACTGTCATTGGGATCAAACCGGATGTATTTGGGAAATAATAGGATATCAAGGTGTCTTATAATGGGGGATTCTATTTTAGCAGAAGTTGGAAGATCATTTATACTGGCGTTCTCTATGTTTGAACCAGCTCCAATTATAAAGTTATCCGTGTCACCCTGTTCAAATTGATTTCCTGGCTGATCCAACCTAAATTCTCTTCCTCCAATACCCAGATAAACTCTACCATTGGTACCAGCCCGGTTCATGTTCCCTGTTTTTATTTTAACATTGATATTGGAAATATTTGTATTAAATTTTTCCTCAATTAATGCCCTTAGATTAGGCATTACTCCTATATTTCCTGTTACGTTAGGTCCTTGAGAGGTTCCGGTAGATGGATCACTTAGTAACAAACGCATCTGTGAGGGCGTTAGTCCGATTGCAAGCTGACTTTCATATAGACTTTGTAATACAAGTGCCGCACCGGTAACAATAGGTGAGGCACCACTTGTTCCGCCAAAAGTTCCAGTATACGTACTATTATCACTAGTACCTGGATCTAAATCACCATAACCTGCCGTAGTTACATTTTCTCCCCATCCATAACAGTCTACTCTTGATCCGAAATTGGAAAATCCAGCTCTGTTGTGAGGAACACTTGATTCTGCTGCACCTACCATTATGGCATTAGAATCTAAAAAGTTTGGGGAATTTCTATTCAATGTGGTATTATTGGAGGACCATGGATTTTGCCAAGTATCAAGATCCATATTTCCATTACCACCAGCTTCAATCACGATAATTCCATTATTCACTGCAGTTTGTATTGCAATAAAATCTGCCTGTTCCGTTTCGGTGGGTAAAAGATTTTTTTGGACTTCCAAAAGAAGCACGTCTCCTGCAGACATATTTGCCACGGCAGCTAAAACAGCATCAGCCACATGCCCATCGGTGTCTGTAGCCTGTTCGTAATGCGAAACCATTCTTACTGAGGTTACACCATGAGCAATTCCTAATACTCCCNAATTATTATCTACTCCGACTAATTCTCCAAGAACTGCTGTACCATGATTACCCTTGTACCCTCCAATTCCATCGCGATTATCATTAAATATTAGCGTAGGTTGCTTCTCGATTAAATCTTCATGATTTTGAAACCAACCCTGTTCCAAGTCTATCAACGCGACTCCTTCGCCATTACCATTTGGGAGGGTCCATGCCCATCTAGCATCTATTCCCTCAGGGGCTGGATTCAAATAACCTTGTGACTCATAATAAATATCATCTGACGGATCTACCAAGGGGTCACTTGCCGACATTTCTCTGTATGCAAACGATACTTCTGATAACTCATTTAAACTCTTGACCAAATCATCTGCTTGTTCACCTGAAAGATTCCTGGAGTCTATTTTCCAAAAGGAGGCAAGGCTCGTTTCTGTAGTATTTTTCCGTTCCAGTTCTAATGTTTTTGATGGTGGAAGGCTAGTAATTAGTGGTTTAATTGTTACCTTCGATCTATATTTGTCCAGTAGATTACTAAGCTGAGGAACACTCTTTTTCTTTGCTAGATCAAATAGATCATTCGTTTCAACAGATGATATATCTTTAGCGAGATTCACTATTATGAATCCATTATACTGACTTTGTTTACTATCTGTATCCTTTTGAGATTTTTTTACCATATTAATATAGATAACCTGATATTTATATATCTAATCATCTTGCCTTAGGCAAATTCTGTACTTCCTCAAGTGAGAAATAAATTGAAGTCTATGAGAATATTTTGCTCATTTCAAGCCTAAAAATAGTCCAGATCTAGATCCCAGCCATATATTACCATCATGTGGACCTCGATAAGTTCTAGCAATATCTACAACTTCAACTTCCACTTTTTCAACATTCCAATTATCGTCACTGTCATCGGGATCAAACCGAATGTATTTGGGATTAAACTCGATATCTGTGTCCTCGATGTTAGGTGAGTTCATATTTCCATTTGGGGTTGGTAATGAATTAACATCATCTGGATTTTCAATGTTTGAGGCAGTTCCAATTGTAAAGTTATTCGAGTCGCCCTGTTCAAATTGATTTCCCGGCCGATCCAATCTAAATTCTCTTCCTCCAATACCCAGGTAAACTCTACCGTCTGTTCCTCCGCGATTAACATTTCCTGTTTTCACAAGCACGTTGATTCGCGTAATTTCTACCATTAATTAGGATATATGCAAATCATATTTAAGATTACTCACTAGATTACGATACATTATCGCAAATAATTAAAAACCCAGACTTTATCACTGTTCATTAGGTTGAACTATTTAATTTTTTTTCGGCGCCGAAAAAATCTGTTCACGTGTGTTGAAAAGTTCACTATACTTAAATAGTATACTGCTGATGAGATTCTTTCTATGGAGAAAGATGATGTTACTAAAGAAAAGAAGAGTGCGGCAGATACTGATAGACTTACAAGGACTTTTCCATTCCGTGTCCGAACAAGCGCCTACAACTTTGAACCAGATGCAAGCTTAATATTAAAAGACGATTCCGCAGTGATTCATGATCCTAGGTGTTTTCGTAATAATGGTATAGATTTGTCAGGAGGGTCAGTGACAGACTCTGCAGGTCGAATGACATGGATTCTTTCGAATTTTGTGTGTCCTGAAAACATACCACAGAGAGGATTCCCAATTGATTTTCCTGTTAGTTTTGTTGCCACACCACAAAGCGACAAACCTTGTTATATAACGGTTAAATTTATAGTACCATTCGTACCCAACGACGTGATTATTGAAGTATACAGTTGGAATAGCAAAGGGGAACCAGCACCTTCCACGCCGTTTTACTGGCGCTGTCGAATCCCACTTACGCTCATAATTACTTAGGATCATCTCAATCAATCATTAGTTTGATAAGCGACAAAATGGAACCTACTGCATGCAGGGTTCGAATCCCAACGGATGATGAAATTTAGGTACTATAATTAGTATCGCCAATGAAAATTTTTCGGCGCCGAAAAATTAACAAGGATATGGATAAACCCTATTAATTTACCATTTTAATGGTGGACAAATTTAGAAGAACTAGCGATTACGTTTGCGTTTTAAATGGTGAGTGTTCCTTCACCATCAAACTAGATGGGATAAAATGCAATAAGGTATGTAATCCATTTGATAAGTATATCACTTCATTTACTAAAATTGGACGATCAATAATATATAATAACGGTTAGATACTCCTGTCTGAGCCTACCTAGAAAGTTGTCAAGGGTAGTTTAGTACACTATCCTTTATTACAGGAACAGTCACGCCCGGCATTATCAATTCTACTCCGAAACCTGCAAGGCAAGCTTTCACAGGGGCGGAGGTGGGGGAGGATCCACATTAGCACCTACTCTAATACTTACAACGATTGAAATACCTAGCTAATGAAGATCTAAATTATTCTATGATGTTGGTATCAAAATAGTTGATAAGTAGACTCGCATAAGGATTTTTTCAATATTTTCGATTGTAGTTCATAATTTCATTACTATTTTGCCTACTTGGTCTCCTCTTAAATGTATTATATAGTAAATCTAGCATTTTAATCGATTAAAAAATTGGGACCAGTGTTTAGAACCTCACTAGTACATAGTATCAGTATCAGTTGCACACATACTGGATAATAGAGTACAAGGGGCATTTGAGTTTTATGGATTCAAGCAACTTTTATGCAACCTCTTGTAGAACAAGTTCATTCCTAGATATATTACACATCATTAAATTGTCAATAGGTGAATCGTAAGAACAAGTTTATATAATATGCTAAATTTGGAGATTCTATGGCTAACGCACCTTTTCTAGTGGGTTTTTCTGCGGATTCTGATCAGGTGGAGAAAGAGAAGTCGAAGTCAAAACCAGAATGGATTAAAACCCATAATAAAATTGTCGGAAGGGAATCATGATGACGAAGAGAGCCTAGATAAACAAATAGAAAAGGAGATTGAGAGCTGGTTGTCTCCACTGAAAGATCTGACAATTACACAGAAGTAGATCCCAATGAGGAAGAGTGGGAAAAGACAAATTGGATCCATAGTTGGCAGGATAGCAATGCATACTTTATTGTAATGAATACTCAAGACAATGATATTGTTTTCAAGGGGAATCAATACAATTGGGTAAAATAACTCGAGGATGTAAAATAACTAAAGGCTGAAGGAAAGGTATATTGCTCTTTTGTAATATTCCATAAGCCCATCTACACAATATCTACCAGTAAGGCAGTTACCATTCTTCTCACAGTGGTCCATTCTGCGATTCATCTATAAATTATAGTTCTAGTAATTTGTTACTAGTCATCATCATCGTCTGGTTCTGGTTTTGGCTCTGGTTTTGGCTCTGGTTCTGGTTCTGGTTTTAGATCTGATCCCGTCGTAAATGACCACCACTTAGCTGAAACCAATTTATCGCCCGCCAAAGTTTGAGCTCCAACTTGCACAAATTCATGACCTGTGCCATGAATATCGAAAAGAAAAGCCAAACCATTCTCATTTTCCGGATACATTTCTTCAATATTTAGTAAAATCCCGTCATAATATTCTAGGTACGCTTTTTTAGATAGAAGGCTTGATGCACATTTTTATCATTATAATCCTTATTAATAGGGATTTTCAAACATAAAACAATGTGTAAAGGCAAAATTCTGTTAGCTTCAATGTTACTGTCTATAGTGCTGTCAATGACTCTATCAGGCATATTCATCACTCACATATACGCAAAACTATCAACTGATGTACCAAGTGGTTCTGTTAGAATAGCTGTTGTAGGTGATATGGACTGTAAACCAGGTCAGACAAAACAATTTGATACGATTAAAAAATATAACGCGAAATACTTCCTTTCAGGTGGCGATGTATATTATACAACAAGTGACGGTAAATGTGTTATAGACGGTTTAAAGAGTCATGGTTATACTGGTTCTAATTCTGCTATTGCAGTAGGAAATCATGATATAAAAACAGGTAATGATGGTAAGTTAAGAACATTCAATGGATTAGCCAAGAATTATGGTACAAAGACATTTGAATCTGGTAAGATAGCGGTCTTCTTATTTGACGGTAATACAAAACTTGATGTTGATTCTGACCAATACATTGCAATGAAAGATGCACTTGAAGAGTCAAAGGCTCCGTATAAATTTGTATTAATTCATCATCCATTTGCAACACTACCAAATGGCCATCATGGTCCAAATGGTGCATTTGATACCTGGAACCCAGTCTTTAAACAAAATAATATTTCTGCAGTATTACAAGCCCATGTCCATGATAGTCAAAGATTCAATCTTACAGGCTTAACTTATGTATTGGATGGAGCTGGTTGGCATGATACTGGTGATGGCCTATACAAGTTTACTGGCGCTCATCCTACATTCAAAGGAACTCCAGCCGAATTCAAAGATGATACTAACAATGGCGTCTTATTCTTAGACCTTAAAAATGATGGCTCTAAAGAGATAAAAGGTTCATGGTTAACTAACAATGAATCAGAAAAAGATACTTTCACTATAAAGTCTTCTACAGTTGCTACGCCACCTTCAACTGATACTGATGCTGACGGAATTGCAGATAATGTAGACAACTGTCCTCTAATCGCAAATCCAGACCAAACTGATTCAAACCATAATGGAAAGGGCGATGCATGTGACCCAATAATACCTCCAGCTAATGGAACATCCACTGTACCAGTAGGAAAAGGAAATGCTACATTCGTACCATCAAATCAGTCTATTGCGAACGTAACATTACCAGTAGATGAAGGAGTAGCCATATTACCTAAGCCCTAAAAATAAATTAAAAGGAAGGGTAAAAGAATCGGAGCCATTATACAAGCCTACGAAGGATGATCGTTACTGCCCCATACAGTCAGTTTCTATCTTCTTGCGTTATTACTTATTAAATGGAATGAACCTGATGTATATGGTTGGATGATTCTGATTATGTCATTATATCGACGCTAATGTGCGTTAACTATATCATCTACAAGCGCTGCTGAAATTCTTCTTGCAGACAAGAATCTTGCTTCCGGTCCAACAATTCTGTCCATGCGAAATTGGATGAGTTTAACTCCAAAATGACTTTTCCAAGGTTTTTTTACTTCTCCTTTAAACTCGCCACCGATACTCAATCCAAACTTTTGATCCAACTTACCATCATCCGTAATATCATAATATACTTTCCAATTCTGCAAAGTGAGGTCTGGGCCCTCCTCTTTGCCTCTATTTTCACTACCGTAATCTATTAAGGCTATACAACGAACGGTTTCTCCCTGAGTAATTGTTACTGCTTTGTATCCAACCCATTTTTTAAGATTATTTTTAAGATCAAACTTTGATACCACATTCATCTTGTAATAATCCCCATGAGGGAATTCTTTTTGGAAATTTTTCTCATCCTTGTGCTTCCCCTCATATTGTAAGTCAAATATGTAGCATTTTGCTGTCGTCGGATCTTTTTTTCCAGAATGTATACCACCACGCAGTTTAATCGCAAGTGCAGATCCCTTTCCACCTCTCTTATACCTGTAACATTCATCCTTGCCTTTATCCGAATCAATCTCTGGTAGATAGAAATAACCAGTAACCTCTTGGTCTATAAATTCTTCTCCCTTTTTATTCCATTCAGTTGTTATTACTGAATGCGTACTTTCAGAACCTTTGGGGCAGCTTCCATAATGTCTATTAAAAGGTCTTTTGTCGCCATCAATTTGAAATTTGGAGAATTTTGGATCTGCTACATCATCAGAAAATATTTTTGTTACTCCAAATTCATCCTCACTACCAGGGCTCATTGTTTGCGTATCTAATGCCACACTAAAAAACTTTTTTACGTTTTGGCAATTTGCTTTTTTCTAAAAGTATATTTTTTAGTACATTATCAGACACCTAATTATACTGAAATAAATTCCCTATGCATCCAAAGAATGCAATTAACTCCTGAGCAGATATATTAAATTTATTAAATTGTTTGATTAGCAGAGCACTAAATGCATTCCTAAAGAGTGGATAGTGGTAATTGGACGTAGGTTTCATAAACTTAGATTACCTGTTCAGATAAATGTCTACCATTTCTTCTACGGCCTCAGACGAATTGCGTATGGTTTTACATTGTGTTTTTTCATCATTCTTCAATATGGTAACACAAACATTCACATCAGTATTGACCGGAACATGCGAGGAAGGAAATACAAATATTCCTGCATGCACGGAGACGCCAGGAGCTACTATTTGTCCTTCTTCTACAGCGCTCATATAGTGGCATAAGGTGTGATTCGTAGCTTCAGAATTTACACATATTTTTATTATTCCTGCATCTTCTTTTAAACCAGCAATGAAAACATTTGCCTTAAAATACCCCTTACCAATATCAAATTCCAGTGGCATCCAGAATGGATTGCTCTGAACAATGGAGGCTTCAGTATCATTACCGCTGCAGTGTACTGTGAATAAGATGATAAGTAATGTAGAAATGGTTAAAGGACTAATGAATGCTATCAAGGGTTTGCCCCTAATTTTGCTCACGGTCATTTAATATTAATATTCCTTAGAGTATAAAACCTATTGAATTGTTTCAGTATTCTTTTTTGCACTCATGATTCTAATTTACTTTAATCTATAGCAGCTTAGGTTTTTAAAATTAGACTAGATCCACTTGCAAATGCAATGGTTAACTAAAAAGACTTCTATTTGTTTAGTGAAAAGAACTTTCAGTTCAAATTTGTTAAGCAGAATCGTTATATCATAATGGGTGATAAATAAGTCTCACTAATAGTATCATTTTGCTCCTTCATCAAATTAATGATTATGTACCACACGAGATGTAAATTCGTAAAAGAATTGAACATTATCTTAAAAGGAATTAAATGCGATAATTTTTCCAGTTTCTTAAGAATTGATAGATATTAACGTTACCTCTTGTTTTAGTAATGGTCATACTACACTCTTGTTGCTTTTCTTCTGTCTCTCGCAAGTGTTTCAGAGATGTACTTTGGTGACATATTGAGAGATGGAGTTGGCTTTGCAGGTCCTGCCAGGCTTAAGTTCCTTGCACGGACATTTATCGTTATGTTTACAGTTTTAATGATCCATTTTACAAGGTCTTACAGTCGACAAGTGAGTGAGATATATACCTTCGCAAAGAGAAAAGACTATAAATACCGAACAACACTTTCCCAATTCAGGGATACACAAATAACAAGATTCTAGTCACATCTTGATAGTGGCAAATATTACCAATTAGTAAGCCATAGTCTTAGCATATCTTTGCAATTCAAGAAAAAGACGAGCTTGAAATCATTCTCTGAATAAGATAAATATTGAGAATATATTTTACTTTAATTATTATTTTTCGGCGCCGAAAAATTTTTCTCGCTCATTTACTCACCTTTTCAATATTAATAGCCAGCTTTCAAAGAATGATATTCAAAGTAGTCTTTAATCTATTTACCATTACAGTAATCAGAGCAGCATTTCTAAATGGTAACCACAATCTTAATCGATACTTGTGAATCACAGTATCTTTGAAAAGAATCTAGTTAAATAAGCAAACTACTGCAATCTTTATCTAACCATGTCTCCATTTTAACATTACCATTTGTTGCATTATAAACAACAAATTTGAATCCAAACCATTTATTGGTAACGTCTCCTATACCGTTATCTGAATAATCGTGTGAATCATAGTGAACATGATAGTTTTCCTTTCTAAATCTAGTTGAACCCTTTGGAGCTTTTTCATCTTTACTAGCACTTTCCGGATCATGATAGTGGAAGTTACCATGATACGCGCTACCGCCACAATAAACACTACCGGGTTTTACATTTTTAGGATTAGACTTGTGTCTAACACTTCTAACTTCGAATCCAAATCCTTCTGAATCAGCGTTACAACTATGAATTCTCACATGACATGTGATTTCAACGTTTTTCCAATCGCTATCTTTATACCAATGTCCTAATTCTTCTAGGTTTTTAAAGTCAAATCCACCCTGCATTTTTCCGCCTGGTTCAAAATCTGCATCGGAAAATCCAATAACGTCCTGACTCAAGATATGTATTCTAGGACTATCATCTGTTGCGTGCCAACCTTCTTCTCCATTGAGCTTATTATGTTGTATACTACTCCAATCAAATCTCGCATCGCTTGTTGGGTCGTTATTATCAAAGAAGTATTCTTGCCCACCAGGTTTTGTTTGATATTTCATCTCTATTCCAAATTTATCATCTGTCATTTCTATCTTATTCCGCTACCAAGTACTTACTTATAAGGTATCTGCTTCTTTAATCATCCGACCGTAATTGTTTCTTTGCGTTATACTATGTCCAAAACGACGACTAGAGCCAAATTGGCTTACACTTACCTTTTAATTGGTTTCTGGAAAAGATTAAGACACAGTAGTTTGCTTATTTAACTAGATTCTTTTCAAAGATACTGTGATTCACAAGTATCGATTAAGATTGTGGTTACCATTTAGAAATGCTGCTCTGATTACT
>JGI24806J26614_1000559_pt1 | contig 11898 bp, 8 predicted proteins | sample Kansoi200umMDA_FD_26614 | JGI IMG/M metagenome (IMG submission 26614)
AGCAGCGTGATAAATAATAAACTGATGATGAGAAGGGCAGCACTCATCAGGAACATGTTGCTTCTTTTTTCCTGTTTGGCCCTTACTCTTTCCTGTTTTATTCTTTCATCGGCAACGGCTTTTTCCTTTTGCAGGTTTGCATTGGCAATGGTTTTTTGTTGAAGTATGGTTTGTGCTGCTTTATCCTGTTCAAATCCCAGTTTAGTTTCTGCCATTAATTGATCCTGGAGGGATCTTTCTGCCGCCGTTTCTTTTTCAAATTGCAATTGCGTTTCAAAAGATATCCTTGCCTGTTTTATCTGGTCATCGGCCCTAAGCTGTTCAAACCTTAGTTTTTCTGCAGCCAGTTTTTGTTCCTGTTCCTGTTTGCTGGTTACTTCTTTTTTATCAAAATCAAATTGCATTTGCTGGCGCACCAGTTTTTCACTGGTCTCTTTGCCCGATACACTATCCCGGTACAAGATGAACATCTTATAATTTTCATAAGCGCCTTGATAATTACCCTGCAGGCTGTCCAATGATGCAAGGCCGGTATAGGCATATTGGATATATAGTTTAGATTCTGTTGCTTTTGCCAGGGAAAGCCCTTTATCCAAATATGATTGGGCCTCCGCAGGTTTGTTTATTTTAATATAAACATTTCCAAGGCGAACATTCCAAAGAGCTACCCCTAACCTGTCTCCAATTTCTTCCGACAGCTTTAGTGCAGTTTGAAGATTTGTTAATGCTTCTGAATAATTACCAAGAAAGAAATAGACAACTCCAATATTTCCGTAGGTAGAAGCGAGTATGTTCTTATATCCTGTTTCTTTACATTTCTTTTGTGCAACCAGTAAATTTTTTAAAGCTTCCGGATAATTACCCTGGTTCATATAGACATTGCCAATATTGTGATAAGCAGTTTCAACAGCCCCAAAAACTCCTGTTTCTTCACTTGTTTTGAGGTAAATAAAATAACTGTTTAATGCTTCGGGATATTTGCCCTGGACATTATAAATTCTTCCGAAGTTATTATAAACATTAGCAATCGCGTACTTGTTTCCTGTTTCTTCAAATAATTTAAGAGCGTTAAAATTATTCTTTATTGCTTCGGGATAATTGCTCTGACGATAATAAACTTCTGCGATCCGAAAATAAGCAGTTGCGGCGCCATTCTTGCCCCCTGCTTCTTCAAATACTTTGAGGCTGGCGAAAAGACTCTTTAATGCCTCGGGATAATTACCAAGCTGACGATAAACTGTTCCAATATTAACATTAGCCCAGGCAGCTTCTACCTTATTTCCTGTTTCTTCATGTTTCTTTTGTGCAACCAGGTAATTTTTTAAAGCTTCCGGATAATTATTCTGATTCAGATAGGCTGTCCCGATATTGTAATAGGCTAATCCAATATTCCCTAAAGCTCCTATCTCCTCACTTATTTTCAGGTTAATGAGGTGATTCTTTATTGCTTCGGGATATTTGCCCTGGCTGTTATAAATTTTCCCGATGATATTATAAACATTTGCAGTACCAGCCTTGTTTCCTATTTCTTCATTTATTTTAAGAGCGTTAAAACAATTCTCTAATGCTTCTGAATTTTTATTCTGGTTCAAATAAGCTACTCCGATGGAATAGTAAGACGTTGCTTCAAATCTTTTGTCTCCAATTTCCTGTGCTTTTTTAAGTGCAACAAAATAATTTTTTAAAGCTTCGGGATAATTGCCCTGGCTGTAATAATAAATTCCTAATAAATGGTAAGATTGCATGACAGCCGATTTATCCTCCGTTTCCGCTGCTATTTTGCTTCCATCCTGGTATTTTTTTAATATTTCGGGATAATTGCTTAGAAAATAATATAGAGATCCGGTGTTCAATAGTAGTGCAGCGAGGCCCTGCTTAAATCCTGTTTCCTCATGTATCTTTTGCGCCATCCCGTAATATTTCAATGCTTCCGCATAGTTGGCCTGCCATCTTTTTGTTAAACCTATAGCTGCGTAATCAAGGGCAATACGCTCTTTGTAACCAATCTCCTCCCTTATCTTTAATCCGTCCATTTGATATTTCAATGCATCTGGATAATTGCTCTGATTCTGATACACTCCTCCGATAAAATAGTATGAATCAGTAATTCCTTCCCGGTCTTTTGTAGCTTCCCTTATCTTTAAGGAAGCCTGGTGATTCTTCATGGCTTCGGGATAGTTGGCATAGTAAGAATAAATTTGACCAACATTATTGTAAGAAGCAGAAAGGCCTTTCTTATCATTTATCTCCCCGTATATTTTAAAGGCGGCCTGGAAATTTTTCAGCCCTTCGGCATAATTACCCATCAATTGATTGCTTTGCCCGATATTGGTATAGGCATCCGCCATTCCTTTTTTATATTTTATTTTTTGCGCCAGCAGCAGGGCCGTGTTGCCCGTTGCCAACGCCCCGGTGTAATTGGCACTGTAACATTGCTGGATGCCGAGCGCATTCAGGCTGTTAACCTTATTATTGTCTTCTTTGGCTGTCTTCAATGTTTTTTGCAGCGACTCAATTTTGTACATAATTGTCTGTGCCACCAAACCTACAGGGCAATTGCTACAAAGCAGGATACCATATAAAATAAACCGTTTCAGCATAGACTGATTTTGCTGTAAAGTAAAACGAGTTTGAACTATTGAGTGCTTCCTTTTGGTAACTGATGTGCTTTTGTGAATAACTGCAGCCTGTAACGGATAAGTGATGTCGCTTGAGGGAAGGTATTCCTCGCTAAATCTACACTTAATTTATTACTTCCTTATTATTTCTTAATGCACTGTAGATGCATTAAAGTTAAAACATCCGGAAATTGACGTTAGCAATCCTCAAGGGCAATTCCGATAGCTATCGGAATTAGGTTAAAAATTGTATATTGAATTGCTGCGCCCTTTCCACAGGATGCTGTGCATAGGGCGGTGAATAAGATAAAACATGTATGTCGGGTTTAGCCCAAAACAAATCATTGGGCTAAAGCCCGCCTTGTGGAGTGCAAATTTGTTCCCCGCCCTAAAGCCCGCCTGAATGGAACGGGCAGGGGCAGGGCAATTCAACCTTAACTTCTATACAACTCCGCGGAGTTGTTACCAAAATATTCCTGCTTTTTCTATAATCTTATCTGTCCTTCGGACTTAAACCATTTTAAATGCGTTTGCCATGGTAATGCTTCGGTGTAATAGGCTTTCTTCAGTTTAATAAACGGTCAACAGGTTCAAAATTGTTTTTTTATTTGCCTTCACCGAATCAGTTATTCCCCTCACACATCACATATCAAAGGTTCCAATACACTTGCCAATAGCTTGTTTTAAGCGCCTGTAAGGTTTTATAGGTTTGTGTTATCAAAATGATTTACAAGTTCTTTTCTCTTTTAAAAAAAATAAAAAAATCAACCAAAACGGTTGCTCACCGAAACAAACGGGCATAAAAATCATGAATAAATTAATCATCATTGCCGCAGCATCTTTCTTTACTTTCACCAGTTGTTCTAAAATTGAACCAACTCCGGCTCCGGCTCCGCAACAAAACACAGTTTCACAGTTTAAGATCAATCCAAATCCTCCGGCCCCACTTACAGCCCGTCGCTATATGATAACCAATACAGAAACCAATTGGGGTATTGTTGAATATAGGTTAACCTATACAGACCAAAATAATGCAGTTCAGACTGTGGTCTTAAATATGGGACAAAGCATCACCCTTTGTTTAACAACCTCTGTAATAACTACCAATTTTGCTTATACCATCGTGGATCTTGGTGATTGTTAACAGCCCACAAACAGCATTTTTATTTCTTCCTTTAAAAAATAAAAAAATCAACCAAAACGGTTACCTACCGAAAAAAACGGGTAAAAAAAAATTATGAAAAAGTTATTCATTATCGCCGCAGCATCTTTCTTTACTTTCACCAGTTGTTCTAAAATTGAACCAACTCCTGCTCCGCAAAGCAGTGCCATTTCATCGTCATCTTTAAAACCCGGTCTTGTTGCTGGTCCCCAACGCTACACCATTACCAATACTGAAACCAATTGGGGTGTAGTGGCATACACGTTAACCTATACCGACCAGAATAACGCGGTTCAGACCATGGTTTTAAATATGGGACAAAGCGTTACCCTTTGCCTGAACAGCAATGTTATTACCACCAATTTTGCCTATACAATAGTAGTTGCCGGAATTTGTTAACCGCATAAAAGAGGGTTGATTTTAATTAGATACAGGTAAAAGCTCTGACACCAGGTCAGGGCTTTTTTTCTGGGCCTTCATGTATATTGTTTATTTCCCCCAAACTCTGCTTATATTTAAAAACCATTACCCACTTTTAATAACTGCTATGTACAGAAAAATATTTATTTGCCTGTTGCTTATTGCCCATTGCCTGTTTTCCACTGCTCAATCTTATAAAAAATTGCATTTTAAAGCCATCGTTGTTGATACCCACAACGATATCCTGATGAAGGCTGCGGATAAAGGAGTCGTATTCGACCGGGACCTCACCGGGAAAACACATAGCGACCTGGCCCGTTGGAAAAAAGGCGGGCTGGATGTTCAGTTGTTTTCTGTGTATTGTGATGGTGATCTCAAAAATCCATTCGCATGGGCCAACAGGGAAATGGATAGCCTTGATGCAGTTGTTGCACGCAATCCCAACCTGATCGTAAAAGTTGCCAATTATGCCGAACTGATAAAAGCAGTGAAGCAACACAAGATCGCCGCCATGTTTGGGGTGGAAGGCGGCCACATGATAGAAGATGACCCGGGTAAATTAAAGGCGCTCTATGACCGGGGTGCAAGGTATTTGACCTTAACACATAATATAGCTCCTTCGTGGGCTACTAGTGCAGCAGAGGAAACGACCTCCCTAAATCCCGCCAAAGGAGGAACATTGAAAGACGCTGCCAAAAAGAAAGGATTAAATGATTTTGGCAGGCAGGTGGTGCAGCAAATGAACCAGCTCGGAATGCTCATAGATGTCAGTCATGCAGGCGAACAAACTTTTTGGGATGTGATACAGCTAAGCACTAAACCCATCATTGCTTCTCATAGCTGTGTTTACAATCTTACACCACACCGCCGTAATTTAAAAGATGATCAAATAAAAGCAATAGCAAAGAATGGCGGCGTGATCCAGCTGAATTTCAACCCAGGTTTTATTGACAGCACCGTTAGTAAAAAAGAAAATGCTTTTCTTAAAAAACATGCTGCAGAAATGGACTCTCTTATGAAAAGCGGCATGGGTGATTTTTACAGTATGGATTACCTGTTGGGCAAATATGCCGCGGAAGCAAATGATATACGCCCCCCGTTATCCAGGCTCATAGACCATATCGATTACATCGTGAAGCTGGTGGGTGTTGAATATGTAGGCCTGGGTTCAGACTTTGATGGAGTTAACCTAACGCCGCAACAACTAGATGATGTTACTTCTTATCCATTGATCACAAAAGCATTGGTGGAAAGGGGCTACAGTAAAAAGGATATCCGCAAAATACTTGGGGGGAATTTTTTGCGGGTATTAAGAGCCAATGAGCCAAAATAAAACTTTCGAACAATTAGACTGTTAGCTTATCGAAGGCGGGTGTAAGATAGTAGGGTGGGGTGAGCCACCCTTGAGGGGTGACTCACCCTGACAATCAGGTCATTTTTTTATGGGCGGCAATACGACTTATTGCTCAGGCCGAAATAAATGTATAGTTTAGTTCCTTATCCAATCTTATCAACTCAACCGGCCGTATTCTTTGTTTACAGGTGACATAGTGCCCCGGAGTAATGGATATTTTTTATTCAGCAGATAAATATTTTTTATGGATACGCTTGTTACAAACAGGTCCCGCATTCAGTCTATCGACCTGTTACGTGGGCTGGTAATGATCATTATGGCGCTGGACCATACAAGGGATTTTTTTCACCAGGGCGCATTTACCGGCGACCCACTTGATCCTTCCACAACTACTCCTATCTTATACTTCACCCGCTGGATCACTCATTTTTGTGCGCCCACATTTGTCTTCCTGGCCGGTACCTCTGCCTGGCTGCAGGGCCAACGCAAAACAACAAAAGAACTTAGCCGCTTTTTGATCACCCGGGGACTATGGCTGATACTGATTGAGCTAACGGTAATGAGTTTGGGAATAACCGGTGATATATATTTTGGACTGTTTACACTTCAAACTATCTGGGCCATCGGCATCAGTATGGTGATCCTGGGTATAGTGATCCGGCTTCCTTTCAACCTGATATTACTGACCGGTTTATTGATCGTATTCGGTCACAATGCTATTGATTTCGCGGAAAAAGGCCGCACCGACTTTCCTGTATGGTGGCAGTTCCTTCATCGCCCGGGATTCATCCCGCTTTGGGAACATCATGCACTGGGTATATTCTATCCATTTCTTTCATGGTCGGGTTTAATGATGCTGGGTTATTGTTGCGGGAAGATATTTACTGATACGGAACCCGAAAAAAGAAACAAGATCCTGTTGTGGATGGGAATCGGTGCGTTGTTATTTTTTATTGCCATGCGGACAATAGCCGTGTATGGAGATCCTCTTGCGTGGAACAAGCAAAAAGATGGCCTGCGCACTTTTCTTGATTTTATGGATGTGCAGAAATACCCGCCATCATTATTATTTATGTGTGCCACCATTGGCCCGGCACTTATATTTATGGCGTTGGTGAAAAATGTTTCGGGACGCATTGCTAAGATCATCTCTGTGTACGGAAGAGTGCCTTTCTTTTATTACATTCTTCATTTTTACCTGCTGCACATTATTGCTATTATCGTTTTTTTGTCAAGAGGCCACAGTTTTGCGCAAGGCATCCAGGGGATACCCAATTTCCCTTTCAGGTTTGTAGTACCGGGCGAAGGTTTCAGCCTGGGCATTGTTTATGTGATCTGGATCGCAGTGGTTGTTGCGTTATACCCGCTGTGCAAATGGTACGACAACTATAAAACCAATCACAAGGAAAAATGGTGGCTGAGTTATCTATAAATAAAAACGCTGATCATGATAAATGAAAATGAAGTGCCGGCCGACAGGTCGAAGATCCCCCTCAAACGGGTTCTGGGATTATTCACCGCCGTGCTATTGGTATCAGGTATCATGATCGGCTCAGGTGTTTTTAAAAAGATCATCCCGATGTCGCAAACGGGGTTGAGTGAAGGCTGGATCCTTGGCGCCTGGATCATTGCCGGCATCATCACCATGTTCGGGGCATTTACCATTTCCGGCCTGTCATCAATAACAGAAGAATCCGGTGGCATCTACGAATACCTTCGCCTCTCTTTTGGTAATTTTTTTTCTTTCTTATTTGGCTGGACAGATTTTGCGATCATAGGGCCTGCGTCCATGGCTGCACTGGGTTATATATTTGCACAAACGGTAAATTCTATTATACCGCTCCCCGACCCTTTACATGCATTGGAACATATATCCATTGCTGATTTTATTTTCCCATTCGCCAATTCGGGCATTAAGTTGCTTGCTATTACCGCCATTGCATTATTAACGTGGATAAACTATTTGGGTGTTAAGAAAGGAGGATCGATCAGTAATGTGATCACATCGGCCAAGATACTGGGAATACTTATCATTATTGTTTTTGGATTGTTTTACACTGCACCTGCCATGGATAATGCAGCCGTAACTATAACCAACCCTGTTACCTTAAATGGAACCGCTTTTTACAGTGCCATGTTTGGCGCCATGCTTAGTGCTTTCTGGGCCTATGACGGATGGAGTAATATTACCTATATAAGCGGAGAAATAAAAAACCCAAAACGCAATCTGCCATTTGCCATCATCATTGGCGTAAGCATCGCCATGTTCTTATATGTACTGGTGAATTATGCTTACATGAATGTATTGCCTTTGGAAAAACTCAGGGCAGTTCACCAGAATACGATCGGCGCCGTGGTAGTAGCAGAAACAATGATCGGCAAAATAGGAAAGACACTGATCGTTGTTTTGATCATGGTAAGTGTGTTTGGTTCTCTTAATGGAGTTACCATGGCACACACGAGGGTTTATTTCCAGATGGCAAGGGAGAACTATTTTTTTAACGGATTTGCAAAAGTGCATCCAAAATACAGGACGCCCTACATATCCTTGTTCTATACTTTTTTATGGAGCAGTGTACTGGTAATGTCAGGCACTTTCGACATACTTACCGACATGGTCATTTTCGCCGGCTTTCTTTTTTATGCCATGGTAGCCGCTGCGCTGTTTAAAATGAAAAGTAATGGAACCATCAAAACAAAAGTGATCGGTTACCCCGTGATACCGGTAATTCTTATCTTATTTTCAACGGCACTCATCGTAAATACATTTATGGTACACACAAAATATTCAATGATCGGGCTGGGATTGATTTTGACCGGTGTACCCTTCTATTTTTATTTTAAAAGAAAAAACACCCTGTCGGCGGTTACATCCCAATAGCTATCGGGACCCTTAGCGTTTGAATATGAACCTGCGCTTTTACCGGGCAATACGATCTTTACTCAACCACCATCAGCGTTAATAACGGCCTACGGGTGTTTTTGTTAATCAACTCCTCCCTTTCTGGTTGGCGATCTTTGCTCGGGCCATTTACCAGGTTCACCTGTACGTGAGTTCACGGGCAATACAATTTTTTCACGGGAAGTCCGGTTCGGATCTTCGCATGCCATGTAAACCAATATAGCCGTAAGGATGGCGTTGTTGCGTACATCATCAAAAACGATCTTATCATATGTATCGCGGTTGGTATGCCAGGTATAGCTTCCATACAACCAACTGTTGGAGCTGAGGCTGAAAGCCGGAACACCCGCCGCTACAAATGACGCATTATCAGAACCACCTCCCGCAGGTGAGCCGGGAAATTTTGTTTCCAGCGCCTGCTTATAGTTAGCGGGTACTCTTGCCAGCCAGCGACCCAGGTAATCGTACGAATGTAAAAATCCTGCGCCGCCGATAGTTACAACCCTGCCGGTTCCATTGTCCTGGTTAAATAATGCCTGTATGTTCTTTATAATGTCGGGATGATCTTCCACAAATCCCCGGGAACCATTCAATCCCTGCTCCTCGCTTCCCCAATGACCAACTAAGATCGTACGTTTTGGACTCGGATATAACTTTTTCAGTATCCGCATGGCTTCCATCATCACAAGTGTGCCGGTTCCATTATCGGTTGCGCCGGTTGCGCCATCCCATGAATCAAAATGTGCCGACAGCATAACATACTCATCAGGTTTTTCGGTTCCTTTTATTTCTGCAACGGTGTTAAAGGTAGGCACCATGCCCAGTTCTTTTGAATCGGCACGAACGCTGATCTTTGGGTTCTTACCCGATTCGATCAAACGGTATAACAGGCCATAATCTTCCAGCGCTATATCTACAGTTGGTATTTTTTTTGTTTTGGCATCAAATATCTTATTTACCCCAAAGCCCGCCGACCAGTTGGACCCAACTATACCAACGGCGCCTGCATTCTCCAATGCCAAAGCAAGATCCTTATTACTCAATCCTGTTTTACTTATGCGTTTACGCCAGGCATCCGTTTGATCGGTACGATCCTTTTTCATTTTTTCAAATGATTCTTTTGTACCGAATTCTTCCCAGTTATAATCGGGCCTGCCCGTGGGTTGCTTCATCGATATCATCACAAATTTGCCTTTTACGTTTGGCACCCATGTCCATCGTTTTTTTAAATGCCGCAAAACTGTTTGCTTTGGTACGCATCCAGCTTTGTATAAAGCCCTTTGTATCGCGGTTGTTGTGTCGCAGGCTCAGCCACTGTCCCTTTCGCTTTGCCATAACGGGACCATGCTGTGTAAACAGCGCATTAAAATTTTTTGTTTCCATGCGGCCTGCTGTTTTATATTTTATACTGATGATTTTTTTTATCAGCGGCTTCAGCTTCCCTCCATATTCATAAAACCAATCGTTGTTTTGTTTTGAAAGTTTTTCAATATACGCATCCGAAATATCTGCATCGCTGGATGTGTGCATCCAGCCACAATGCGCATTAAAGCCCTGGTAAATAAACGGCTGCCCCCAGGTGACTGCCCCGTATACATTCATGCCTTCTTCGCTGATCATATGTACTTCGGGGCGGAAATAAAAAGTTACATGCGGGTTGATGTATAAAATGGCATTTCCTGATGCAGTGATCTTTGAAGAAAAAGCAAAACCGTTTGAACCGGTTGATTTTTCTTCTTCAAATTCAGCTTTGGCAATTGCCTCATCTGTTCCCGAATAAAAGTTTTTCAATTCGGCAACAGAAATGCCCCCGGTACTAATGGCGCCAATGCTTCCATCGGTCCATAATAACGGATACCAGGGTTGAAAACGCTTTATCAGGGCCGGGGTAACCTGCGGATTTTTGTGCAGGAAATAATTGATGCCATCGGCGTAACCATTCAATATTTTTTTTAACCAGGCCGGGGCCTTTGCATAATCTTTTATCGCATCGGCAGTATCGATCACCAGACGAATGAGCAGGTCGTTGTACAGGTCTTTTTCACCATTAACTTCAGATAAGCGGCCCAGCTTTTCAATATAGTTCATCTCCACTCTTTTAAAATCATCTTCGCACTGGGCATATAGTAAACCAAAAACGGCATCAGCATCTGTTTTGCCATATACATGCGGAATGCCATAATTGTCGCGGATGATCGTGATATTGTTTGCTTGTTTTTTCCACCGGGATATTTCTGCAGGTAAAAAGGGCTGGGCGAAAATGTGCTGGAACGAAACAGTAAATAAAAAAAAGAGGATTATTTGTTTAGCCAGGTTGATTGTAAATTTTATCTTCATTAAAAATAGTATTTGCAAATTGTTGCTTAATACGGAAAAAGCCCGGGGTTCAACTGTCTCAACGTATAACATCTGAAATCTTTTAAAGGTCGGTTTATGACAGCACTTGCCAAATACATAGTATGTTCAGGTAAAAATTTAGCATTCAATAATGCTTCTGTCACTTTTTCATCGCCATAATAGCGGCGGCAATTACGGATGTCTTCTACATCACCGCGTTCAAAAACCCGCTCTATTACAAAGCTAACTTTCGCATCGTAGTCTATGTTTTCAAAAACTACATCCCAAAAGATCCGTTTATCAAATATTGGTTTTGCTTTATCTGCCATGTTATAAAGATACAGAATTTCATCGCTGTATAAAACGTGGTATAGAGGGTGGGTCACCCCTCAAGGGTGGCTCACCCGTTTGTTCTGAGGCTGTGGTCAAAGCGGTGAGCCACCCTTGAGGGGTGACCCACCGAACAATTTTTCAACCGCTCAACGGGTTCTTCGGCGTCGTTGTTTGCTGTATAAAGTGTTACCCCTATTTCTTACCTTCAATAAAAAAATATTCACTCAAATTACGCGGTATGAAAAATATGATAAAGCTGTTGATAGTAATATACCTGCTGCCGGCCGGCGCTTGTTTTGCACAAACAAGGGACTCTCTTGCCGTAGCGGAAATTATTAAAGAAGCCAGTGAAAATTCGCAACTGGAGAACCTGGCGAATGAATTATTTAATGGAATAGGGCCAAGACTGGTAGGCTCACCAAAAATGCAACAGGCCCACGACTGGGCAGTATCTAAATACAGTAGCTGGGGAATAACAGCCCGTAATGAAAAATGGGGTGAATGGCGTAGCTGGGAAAGAGGCATTTCACATATCGATATGATCTCTCCCTGGATAAAAACACTGGAAGGAACGCAATTGGCGTGGAGCCCAAGTACAGGAGGTAAGGCAATAACAGCAGAACTGATCATCATACCAGACCTGGCCGATTCAATGGCTTTTCAGCAATGGCTGCCAAACGTAAAAGGCAAATTTGTGATGATATCGATGAAGCAACCCACGGGCAGGCCCGATTATAACTGGGAAGAATTCGGTACAAAAGAATCATTTGAA
>JGI24806J26614_1000560_pt1 | contig 11895 bp, 10 predicted proteins | sample Kansoi200umMDA_FD_26614 | JGI IMG/M metagenome (IMG submission 26614)
TTTCCTGTACAGTGATCGGCGCTACATCTCCTGTCATGGATTGCAGATCATTCATGGCAGTTTTTTTGTCTTTTGTTTGTCCCTTCGATACACACGAGTTCTTTAACAGATGAGGCCATAGCAACCTGGGAGCCTTTCGCAATAGCGCACATATGCCCCGCTAACTGTATCGTGTCGCCAAATAATTTGTTACTCTTTTCAATCGGCTCTCCCGAACTAATACCTATCCGAAAACCGAGGTCATCTGCGTTGGCATTCTGCATATCCTTTTGGATGGCCAGGGCACATGAAACTGCTTTTGCTGCCGACGTAAATGAAATAATAAAGCCGCTTCCGCCGTGTTCCACCTCTCGCCCTCCGTATTGCGCCACGTTTTTCCTGATAATGTGATTATGCTGGTTCAGCAGATCATTTGCATTGTCTGCACCGAATTTGTGTTGCAACAAAACGGGATCTGTAGTCTTTGTTACAAGCAGAATGCGAAACGAAGCATCGCTGAAAATTTTTAAGCCTTCATCTGAAGTCTTGGCATCTTCGGGATCATAGATCCTGCCTAAGAAAGATTCTACCACTTGACTCTTAACTTCAATGATTTTATTGGGCACCAAGCCGTGGGCCTTTCTGTGCATTTCTTCCACAGCCTCTTTTTCGGGAGCTTCTATGAGACAAAAAATGGTTTCCCGCTGCTCGTCTACCCAATAAGTCATGGCTTTACAGCCGTATTCTTCCTGGTGAAGCAGATCTTTCTGGTGGGCCTTTGCAACATCTCCGGCCTTAACCCCGGGAACAATATGTACATCCATATAGATAGGCATGTTCTTCTTTTTTTAAATCTTATGAAGGTAATATTTTTCCCGCGTCGGGTGCAAGGCCCAGCCGGTTTATTTGCAGATAGAATCCGCGAATAATATTCCTATCTTCATTGCTTTAGAATATTCCAATTCTAAATCACTTTCTATGGCAATAAAAAGAAGAGAATTTATCAATCTCTCGGCGCTGACGGCAGCTACGGGATTAGTAGCGGGTATGAACTCGTGTGTATCGAAGGGACAAACAAAAGACAAAAAAACTGCCATGAATGATCTGCAATCCATGACAGGAGATGTAGCGCCGATCACTGTACAGGAAAGGCAAGCCAGGATAGAAAAAGCACAACGCTTGCTCGCTGAACAAAAAATAGAAGCATTGATCCTGGATGCCGGCACTTCACTGCACTATTTTACGGGCATTGGCTGGTGGCCGAGTGAACGACCGATGGTGGCAGTTATCCCCGCAAAGGGAGACGCAAGATATGTTTGCCCGGGCTTCGAAGAATCCCGTCTTCGGGAACTTATCAAAATTGGAAAAGATGTGTACGCCTGGCAGGAGGATGATAGTCCTTACAAGCAAATAGCTATTGCATTAAAAGATGCTGGTATTCGCTCCGGTAACATTGCTATCGAAGAGAGGGTCCGCTTTTTCATTCTCGATGGTCTTCGCAAAGAGGCGTCGCATTTGAATTATGTAACTGGTGATCCGGTAACTATCCCCTGCCGAATGATAAAATCCTCCGCTGAATTGGCACTTATGCAAAAAGCAGCCGATATAACATCAGCTGCAATAAAATTTGGCATCAGCCAGTTGCGTGAAGGCATGACACAGGGGGAACTCTCGGCGACCATTGATGATGCTCAAGGCAAATTTGGAGGTCAACCTTCGTTTGCATTGGCGCTTTTTGGCGAATCATCCGCATTTCCGCATGGCAGCATCAAGCCACAAACATTAAAGAAAGGCGATATTGTTTTGATGGATTGCGGATGCAGTGTGGAAAATTATGCATCTGATATAACAAGGACTATTGTATTTGGGACCGTACCAACCAAGCGGCAATTGGATATTTGGAACCTTGAACAGAGGTCGCAATCCGCCGGATTCAAGGCGGCTAAGATCGGTGTGGCCTGCGAAGAAGTGGATGCTGCAGCCCGCAAAGTAATCACCGATGCAGGGTTCGGGCCGGGATATAAATTACCGGGACTGCCACATCGTACCGGTCATGGAATTGGCATGGACGTACACGAATGGGGCAACATGGTAAAAGGCAATAAACAGAAATTACAAGCCGGCATGTGCTTTAGTGTCGAACCCACTATTTCCATTCCCGGTGAGTTTGGGATACGGCTCGAGGATTGTGCATACATGACGGAACAAGGAGCTAAATGGTTTTCGAAAACCAGCAAGTCTATAACGGAACCGTTTGGATAGGCTATTTTGAATGTTAGATTTTAAATGTTGAATAAATTCCACCAGGACCAGGTTAAATTTTTTGCCCGCAGATTTCTAAGATAGGAAACGCTCATGACGGACTTTCAAAGCGGAAGCATTTGCACTCCTGCATTCATCATTTAAAATTCAAAATATAAAATAACCGAACCTACTCATCAGCATCTTCTTTAACCAGTGCCCCATCTTCTTTATATTCCGCTTTCATATACTTGTCATTTGACTTGAATTTGACTTTATAGGTAGTAACATCACCTTCGTGCGCATTTTCCCATATTACATCTGTGGCTGCTGAATGTTTTGCGTTGAAAGCGTCCTTTACCGGGGCCGGTACTTCATTTGCTGAAATAACATTCTTTTTATCGGCTCTGTCGTCTTTTTTATCATTGCATGCCGGGGCAAAAAGACAAGCTAAACCAATCAGTAATAAGCCTATTTTTTTCATATACCATGTTTAATAAAAATTAATACAAACACGGTGCCATTAAACTCATTGATACTACCCTATGCCTTTCATGACAGTACTTTTCAGTTTCGCCTCTTTGCCTTCTTTTAGTTTTATGATCATCTTTTGTGATCGCCCCTGGCCAGGATATTCATACACAAACAACTCCCAACAAGCAACAGATGCCCCGTTATTACGAATAGTCATTCAATTCTTCCAGATTGCCCCTATACCGGCATCCCAAAATTGTTTATTTAATACAGGAACATTTTTATCCAGTATCTCCAGTCCCCTGTTTTTAAGTAGTGACCATTCGGTATTTAGCTCCTTCATCCTGTCTAATGAGGGCTGGTTCACCTGAGGAATATCACTTTCAGTTTGGTTGATAAGGAATAAATAGTTCGCCGTGAACTTTGCCGGAAAATTATCAGCATCATCATACACTTTTGTTTTGCGCTGTATCATGTCCTCATCCCACGCTTTCATTTTCTTCACCAATGCTGCTCCTTCTGTTTTCAATGAAGCGTATTTTTCATCGGCAGCCAGTGATGTCAGCAGTGATTCCAACTGCTCCCTTTTTGCATTCATAGTATTTATCATTTTATGCATTGCGGTCAGTTCATTTTCCATGCCGATCATAATACCGTTATACTCTTTATAAGTAGCAGCGTCTGCCGGATATAACGGATTAGCTAGTATCTCCGCCTGGCAGGAAACTTTTTGTCCATCCATTTTTAATGTAATCATATATTTCCCTGGCACTGCTTTATGCCCGCGGTAGCTGCTTTCAATATAAACATCAGGCACACCCGGCATGGTAGCGTAACGCATATTCCATACAAAACGGTTCATTCCTTTTTGTTTCGATAATACAGGTTCTTCCGGCGGGCCACCATCATATTTTTTATAAGTAGTGTCCTTTTTCGAATTGTAAATGTTTACCAAGTTTCCTGCGGCATCGTGTATTTCCATAGTTAGGTTGATAGAATCTTTGAGGTCAGGAAGCCAGTAATATATCACAATCCCTGTTGATGGATTGACTCCACGAATCTTGTCCAAGCCCGTAAAATCCGGGTTCGTTTCATCCAGCTCGCTGGAACCATTTATCAAATACGCAGGCGAAGGATCAAAGATGGAAAATCTCGCCGTATCTTTTTTATATTGGCGGATCAAACTCAGATCGTCCAATATCCAGAAGGATCTTCCTGATGTAGACGCGATTAAATTTCCCTGGTGAATACGCAGGTCGGTAATAGGAGTAACCGGGATGTTCAATTGAAATGGAGTCCAGTTTTTTCCACCGTTCCAGGAAATATAAATCCCTGTTTCTGTTCCTGCAAAGAGTAAATCTTTTCTTTTATCATCTTCTCTTATTACTCTTGTAAATGCTCCGTCGGGAATACCATTGTTAATCTTCGCCCATGTTTTACCATAGTCGGTTGTTTTAAACAGAGCAGGTGCATGATCATCGAATTTATATCTTGTTGTTGCGATGTAGGCGGTCGCTTTATCAAATGGCGATATTTCTATGGCATTGATCAAACATTCCTGCAAACCGGCAGGTGTTACATTTAGCCAGTGTGCTCCATTGTCCCTTGTGAGATAAACATACCCGTCATCGCTTCCGGTATAGATTACGCCTTTTTCAAGTGGCGACTCAATAATGTAAGTCAGTGTTCCGTAATTTTCTGCACCTACAGCTTCATTGGTATAGGGCTCCCCCGGCTTTCCTTGTTTCTCTTTTTCATTGCGTGTAAGATCAGGCGAGGCCTCGGTCCATGTTTTACCCATATCTGCGGTTCGTAACAAATACTGTGAACCGTGATAAAAAACATTGGGTTCGTGTTTACTCCATATGATCGGCGCATTCCAGTTAAACCGATACTTCATGTCCTTTGCATCACGGGTCAGATATTGAATTGGGGCAGCCATAATATTTGTCCCCGCATTCGCTTTTGTATTTAATACCTCAATGGTGCCCTGGTAACTTCCTCCTAAAACAAATTTCGGATCATCAGGATTAAAGGCGAGGAAAGCGCTTTCGCCGCCGGCAGAATACGTCCAGCTCCTGGTACTAATACCACTTCCGCCTGGCTCCCTGCTCGCAATATTTACGGAGCTATTGTCCTGCTGTCCGCCATAAATGTGATATGGGAACTGGTTGTCAACATTGATACGATAAAGCTGTGCAGTGGGTTGATTATTCTGGCTGCTCCATGTTTTACCCTGGTTAAATGTTACAGCTGAACCCCCGTCGTCAGAAATGATCATATTGTTCGAATTGGCGGGGTTGATCCAGAGATCGTGATAATCGCCGTGAGTGGCAGAAATATCCTGCCATGTTTTGCCGCCGTCAATGGAACGAAATGCAGACGCACTCATAACATACAATGTGTTTTCGTTCAGCGGATCGGGAAAAAGTTCGATGTAATACCACGCTCGCTGTATCAAGTGATGATCGCTTGATACCTGGCTCCAGCTTTTACCCGCATCAGGCGACATGTATAGACCACCGGCTTCTTTTTCAAAATTACTTTCAATAAGCGCATACACCTTTTCAGAATTGGATCGGCACACGGCAATTGACATCTTGCCCATTTCTTTCGGCAGACCTTCTTTCATTTTTTCCCAATGTTCTCCTGCGTCTGTTGATTTATATAATCCGCTGCCCGGGCCACCGCTGATCACTTTCCACGGCAGGCGACCGTGTTCCCACATAGCACCGTATAAAATCATTGGATTGTTCATGTCCATGGATATTTCTGAACAACCCGTTTTATCATCTACATATAAAACATTTTTCCACGTGATGCCTCCATCAACGGATTTATAGATGCCGCGTTCTTTTGACTTAGCGTATAACGCACCCTGCGCCGCTACATAAACAATGTTTGGATCTTTGGGATGAATAACAATACGCGCAATATGCTGCGTGAGACCCAGTCCGATTTTCTTCCATGTCTTTCCGGCATCGGTCGATTTATAAACTCCGTCGCCAGAATGCGTCATCACCCCACGCACCGCATGTTCACCCATTCCCACATATATGATATTCGGATCGCTTTCGGCAACCGCTACTGCACCCACTGAGCCCGTTTTAAAAAATCCATCTGAAATATTGCGCCAGGTGTTACCCATGTCTTCAGTTTTCCAAAGACCGCCACCGGTTGTGCCCATATAATAAACGGCAGGATTGCCGACAACACCTGTGGCGCAATTTGAGCGGCCACCACGAAAGGGTCCGATGCATCGCCATTTTACGGGCTTGAAATAATTGTCTAGATCGGTCGTATCCTTTGCAGACTGTGCATGCAAATCGAATGAAGTAAAAAATAAAAAACAGAGAAACAATGAATGTTTGTGCATGAGGGAAAATTTATCTGAAAATATAAATCTTATTTGGAAAATGAACTGCCGGGTCGAAACAAGCTTGCACGTTGGAGCTCATCGAGCATTAAACAGTGGTTAGTCCGAAAGCAGACTGTTTTTGTAGGCGCGGCAATGAGGTGACATGTTATTTATTAATTTTATAAGGCCGTTAGACTTTTTTTTTGTGCGGAATCCCGCATTCAAATGAGAGAGCTATGCAAGCGTATACAAACTATCAAAATGTCAGTTTATTGATCTTACGCATCATAACTGCTGCGATATTTTATGTTGCAGCTTATTATAAGTTCCCTTTTTGGTCGCACGCGCCCCAGGGCACATCTGCATTCATGTTGTTTACTTTCAGGCTTCTTTCGATTGCCGAGCCTCTCGGTGCGACTGCTGTTCTGCTTGGATTTTTGACGAGATGGGCAGCGGCAGGAATGATCATCATCCTGATAGGGGCAATTTATGTATCGCAATTTATTTATGGCATAGGATTCGTAACGCCGACATCGCAGGGATGGAATATGCCACTGGCCGTACTTGGAGGATGTTTCGTTCTCACCGCGTTTGGCGCGGGTGAGTGGTCGGTAGATCATAGAAGGATCACGAGATAATTTGAAACGCCTTTCATAGTTTTTGCAAAAAATTCAAAGCCTCTTTCGGGGTACTGAGTGCAACTCTCTACGTGTTTTTCTTGATCATTTTCTCAATCCAATCCTTTGTTTCATTTATCAGCAGTTGCATGATATTTTGCTTCCCGGCTTTGAAGGCGTGATTGGCGCCCTCGATCTTAGTCAATGTAGCGAGCGGCAGTGATGAACATACCGATTCTATCAAATTCCATGCGGCCAGTTCATCTTTGGTGCCTTGTAAAAACAGCATCGGCGTCTTTACGTCTTTTAGATGTTCTGCTCTCTCGGTAGAAGGCTTACCCGGGGGATGCAAGGGAAAACCATAAAAAATGATTCCCTTTACCGTAGCATCAGGATGAGCTGACAGATATTGAGAGGTCATTCGTCCCCCAAAAGATTTTCCCGCAACAAAAAGAGAAAGCTTGGGAAATAATTCACGGGCTTTGGAGATTGCTGCTTCAATGGTCTTATGAGCCACCGCGGGAGGATCCGGCCTTCCTTTTTTATTTTCCGCAAAGGGAAAATTAAAGCGCAATGTAGCGATGCCTTCCTCCGAAAGTAATTGCGCCAATGTTACCATAAAAGAATGATTCATGCCCGCACCTGCTCCGTGAGCAAGTGTTATGATGCATTTGCTTTTGTCCGGGACAATACATTCGGCTGAAACATCACCAATCGATGGTGAAATTTTCAGCGAAAGAGATCGGGTGCTCATTGATCACTGGTTTAACAATCCTGAAGATAGGAAGTATATGTCCAGGAAAAAAAAACAGCAGTTTGTCCCTGTCGGAGCTTAAAGATTATTTATAAAACTCATCTTCATAAACCAACTTATCCTGTCCGTTTTTTAATTTCACATAGTCAATGGCGCCGGTGCTATTGAAGTGGTAAACTAATCCTACCACTTTACCAAAATCTTTTTTAAAGGACATAGTATAGACAGGCTGCTCATCAATGTAAATGGTTGTTTTTTTGTCTGCTACCTTGATCCGCAGCCTTTGCCATTTGTGCAGATCGCGTCCAAAGGCTGACAAGTCATTTTTTGCGCCGTCATGAAATACTTCACCCATTTGAATGCCGGTATGACTCTCGCATCCCTTACCCATCATGCGTATAAAAAATATATTCACTTCGCAAATGATCACCAGCTGAAAACCAGCGCAGGCAACGGTGTTATCACTGTCGCATTCAAATCTTGTGTCCAGAGAAAAATTGTCGCTGTAGGTATTTTCGAACTCACGGACATTATAATAGCTAAGCACGAAATCTGTGTTCACATCTATTCCTGACGCACGAACATCGTTCCGGGTCATATGTAATGCGCCATTGATTACAGGATGACTTTTTTTCGGATAGATCGGCGTGTTATCCAAAAATGAATAACGAATGAGTGGCAACCAGTCATCCGTTGTGATATGTACGGCAAAACGTTTTATAACGGAATCATTGGCAATTAATTTGGCTTTATGAAAACCAGGGTAATAATAGATATTGGAGTAATAATGTCCTTCAGGATCGATCTTTACTTTTTGCTGTTCATTCCATGATTGCTGAAAAAAGAAACTATCAGCTTTTACATTACTGACATCATAATTGAAAATGATGGTGCTGGGAACGCCCTGCGCAACTGTTTTATTGCCGGTAAAAATAACGGGGCCATTGATTGCAGGTTTCGTTTTATCCGGTTCACCTGAACGAAAGGCAATTAGCCAAAACAGTACTGCAACGGCAATCACTATAGGAAGGATCATCCACCGGTTAAAATGGTGCTCACTTTTTTCTTTCCGGATAGGGGAAGCAGGAGGTATATAAGTTTGCCGCAATTTAAACTCCTGCCAGTCTTTATATCCAAGTATCGATACCAATGCCTGGAGGGTTGAAGGGTGCGGTGTTTGATCATAATCTTTTTTCCACAATCGTTTTAAAGTGGACAGACTTAATCTTATACCGGATTTTTCTTCAATGTTGTCGGCAAGATATTCAAGATCCCTCTGCCGTAATGTGTCATTGTCCTTCTCCAACTGAAATTTTTCTTCGATCAGTCGCTTGCACAATCCGATATACTCTCTCTCAGAATGGTTCATACAGGTAAGTTAGGGATAAAAGAGAATTTGAACCTTAAATGAAAGTAAAATGAACTGCGAATGAAAGTAAAATCTCCATATCTCTTTGTTTATTGCAGACTAACGGCAAAAAGATCGTATGAAAAAAAATCGCTTATTGGCAAGCTTCCTTTTAACAATTTCCTCGTCTCTGAACAGTCAGTCAATTAAATTACCATTTGGGTTCGATAACTGGGATACGGCAGGTACAATTCTTAACCCGGAAACATATATGGGCAAAGAAAGTGTTCTTTTGAAATCCGGAGGCATTTATACAAAGAAGGTTGATTTTAAAGATGGTGTTATTGAACTGGACATGAGTTTCCCCCAGGGACGAGGTTTTCCCGGCCTTGGTTTCCGAATGCAGGATCTCAGCAATTTTGAAAATTTTTACGTACGCCCGCACCAGTCGGGCAATCCTGACGCAACTCAATATACCCCGGTGTTTAATGGCCAGGCCGCCTGGCAGTTATATTATGGAGACGGTTATTCCAAAGCATTCACTTTTAGTTTCAATGCCTGGCATCATATTAAAATTGATGTGCACGGATTGCAGGCAGAGATCTATATCGACGATATGCAAACACCGTTATACAAAGTGTCCGAGTTAAAGCGTGAGTGGAAAGGAGGAAATATCGCATTGATCTCCGGCGGGACGGCTGTTCATTTTGCCAACGTGCAATACACCCCTAAACAGGCAACCCCACCGGTTGCAGCACCAGTACCGGCCAATGGCACCAATGGAATGATAACGCGATGGCAGTTATCGAATGTGGTCGATCGTAGCTTATTTGAAAAAGAATACCAGCTGAATCCCGGGCTAAAAGAAAAGTTCACCTGGACCACCCAAACCAGCGAGTCTTCCGGCATTATTAATTTTTCCAGGTTTGGCTTATTAGCTGAAAAAGCCAATACGATGGTTGCTAAAGTTGTTATTGAATCATCAACAGAACAGGTGAAAGCGCTGACATTCGGATTTAGTGATTATGTTACCGTCTATCTCAATGATAAAGCATTATACTACGGAGCTGATAACTTTATGTCGAGGGATTACCGGTTCCTTGGTACTGTGGGTTTTTTTGATACATTGTTTCTTCCATTGAAAAAAGGAGAGAATGAGTTATGGTTTGTAGTATCAGAAAATTTTGGTGGCTGGGGTGTGCAGGCGAAGTTTGAAAATATGGAAAATATTTCGATGAAATGACGACCTCTGGCAAAGGAAGGGTCAATAATTGTGGTCGTCTTAATTAATTTCAAGCGAAGGGACACAATCTCTAACTCGACAGGACCGTACGAGCCAGCCGAGAATCATCGGGGAAGAATAATACGCTCATCTTTTTGAATAATCATTTACGGAGGTGAGTTGCATTGGAAAATCATCAATGGTGCTTTTCATGTCAATTTCGCTCCCTTTCGCAACACCTAACATCAGGGCTGCAAAGGATTCGCTTAATGGATCCTGAGCCCCTTCTTTCTGTCCCTTTAAAATTTCTTCCGGGACAAATTGAAGCTCAAACTTTTGACCTTTGCTGGTCTCAAAGATATTTACTACCTCAAGCGGGCTCAATGCCTTTGGTCCGCCCAACTCAATACTTCTATTCCTGGCTGCAGGATTATCTAATGAAGCCACCGCAAATGATGCAACGTCTTTTATTGCGATCCAGGAAACCTTGTTCTTTCCTTCCCCATAGATAGTTGCTTTGGCGTTAGGATAATCAAAACCCAAATGCGGACTTAGCCATACTTCCATAAAATAAGTTGGTTTCAGGATGGTATAAATCAAACCGCTGTCCGCAAGGTGTTTTTCGACTTTGCGTTTTGCTGTTTGAAGTGGAAATTGATCCGGGAAAGCACAAAATGAAACATAAACAAATTGACTGACGCCTGCGCTTACTGCCGCATCAATCAAATTATTTTGTCCTTCATCATCCACTGTCTGAATGGAATCACCTTCCTGCCTCGATATTGTTGAGGAAACGGTGGAAATAATAGCTGAAACTCCACGCAGTGCGTTTTCCAATGAAGTCTTATTTTTCAAATCCCCTTCTATGACTTCAACACCTAATTCTTTTAGATGGGCTACCTTATCTGAATTCGATGTGGCACGCACCAAACCTTTTACATTTTTATTTTTTTCAATTAATTGCCGGCAAATTTCACTGCCTAAAAACCCTGTAGCTCCTGCTACAAATACTGATGCAGAATTGTTTGAGTTGTTCATGTCGTTTGATTTAGTTTGTTACTTTGGTCGCTCATATTGCTGCGGTTCCGGTAAACACCCACATAAATTTATGTTATTAGGGACAGATTTTAACCGACATCCTTTGGCACGGATCAGGACGCGATACATTGTGCGTGTTTAATGCTTATATTTAATGTTCCTGGAAAATTCTTCACCGTCCTCAATGGGAATCATTAATAATTTTTTCTCACCTAAAAATTTTTAATCATGGCACATTCTGGCAATTTGCAATTTTTAGTAGTGATATCTGCTCCTCCTGAGTATGTAGCAGAAGGCGACCGCGTATTTAAGTCACATGCCGATTGGATGCAAAGAACACACTACAAGGACGGAAAGAAAGCGTTATTGACATACGATGTTTCAAAAACTGCCGAGATGGAGAACCCCATGGACCCAAAGACCAAACCAACGGGCAATACGGTATTTGTGTTGGCTGAAGTGTATGAAGGGCAAGAGGGGCTGGATGATCACTGGCAGCAAGCGCAGGAAAATTGGACAGATTTCAGCTCTTTGCGCGCCTGGCTTGAGAAATGCAAAGTTACCATGGTAAATGGCGCCGGGATCATCCATTCGCTTTGGTAGAAGCGGTTATGAGTTATGAGTGTGAAAGATGGATCAAACAAAAGGACAGACATTCATAAGTCTAAACTCTTAACTCTTAACTCTCAACTCTAAATTCTAATATGCTCTCTTCTCCGTTGTCGGTCTCGGCGGTGTTGTAAAACCTTTTGTCTTTAGTAAATTTTTTATTTCGGCAATAGCTCTTTCCAGTTGAGGGTCCACACCTTTTGCCATATCTGTGAGACTTTCCGGCACTGCAATATCAGGATCAACACCGTGTCC
>JGI24806J26614_1000561_pt1 | contig 11889 bp, 11 predicted proteins | sample Kansoi200umMDA_FD_26614 | JGI IMG/M metagenome (IMG submission 26614)
CATGGTGCTCAGCATGTGCAGCGAGCCGAAACATGTGATAGCCGACCAGGAACGTTTCCGCCCCGCTAAGAGCGAAGTCCTGCAACTCGTGTGCAATAACACGAAAGCCAAAGCGCTGCTAGGATGGGAGCCACAGTATACCTTTCTGCAAGGGTTACAAAAGACTTTTACCTATGTCAAAGACCAGATGCATTTGTATAAACCCCACACGTTTACGCTGTGATTGGGGCAAGAGAGGAGGTATACCGTGCAAGCGGTTATTCTCGCTGGAGGCAAGGGAACGCGACTACTTCCATTCACCCACGTTTTCCCGAAACCGCTAGTGCCACTTGGAGAAAAGCCCATCCTCGATACGATCCTGCGTCAATTGAAGCACTTTGGTTTTACGCATGTCACTCTCGCGGTGGGATATATGGCAGAGATGATTCAGACGTATGTCAACCATGGCAAGCGGTATGGTCTAGACATTACATATAGCTTTGAGGATGAGCCCCTTGGGACGGTGGGTCCTCTAGCTCAGATGCACCACCTTGACGAGAGTTTTTTGGTCATGAATGGTGATGTCATCACCAATCTTGACTATAGCGATCTCTTCCAGTTTCACAAGCAGCACCAGGGGCTTATGACTGTCGGAACGTATAAAAAGAATTTTAAGATCGATCTCGGAATTATCAATAATACAGCTAATAGTTGTATTACTGATTATATCGAAAAGCCCGTGCATACATTCCAGGTCAGTATGGGCATCTACGTGTTCGAACATGAGGTGCTGCAGTATATTGAGCCATACAAACATCTGGACTTTCCTGACCTAGTGAAACGTCTCTTAGCCAACGGCCGATCCGTCGTGAGCTATCCCTTTGATGGCTACTGGCTCGATATCGGCAACCATAGTGATTACGAAAAAGCCCTCGAAGACTACGAACATATCAGGGGAAATTTGCACCTAGACTAGAGGCAGGGGCAGCCTGAGGCTGCTGTACTGCGTAAGAGGACAGACTATCGTGAGTCTCTGGAATGTGCCATTAGCGGACATCGATCTGAGCGACGATGAGATCCGGGCTGTGACAGATGTGCTGCGCTCGAAATGGCTCTCTATGGGGCCAGTGACCGCGGAATTCGAGCGGCAGTTTGCCGCTATGGTGGGTGTCAAACACGCTTTTGCCGTGACTAACTGCACGGCGGCGTTGCACCTGGCACACCTGGCGCTTGGTGCAGGACCAGGCGATACGGTCATCTGTCCGTCATTGACCTTCGTGGCCACGGCCAACGCGATTCGCTATACCGGCGCCGCACCGGTTTTTGCCGATATCATGAGCGTCGAGAACTGTAACATCTCCCCGAAGAGTATTGCGGCCTGTCTTGACGCAACCACCAAGGGTATCTGCGTGGTGCATTACGGTGGCTATCCCTGTGACATGGACAGCATCATGGCGCTGGCGCGGCGGTATGGGCTGTATGTGGTGGAAGATGTGGCGCATGCCCCAGGGGCCGGCTGCTGGGTGACGTTGCCTGGTAATGGGCAGGATGGGAGTAGCGAGCGGGTCTTCAAACAGTGCGGCAACATTGGTGATATTGGCTGCTTTAGCTTTTTCTCCAATAAAAATCTCACCACTGGTGAAGGTGGCATGCTGACGACAAATCACGACGTACTGGCTGAGCGCATCAAACTGTTGCGCTCGCACGGTATGACAAGTCTGACCTGGGATCGTGACCGTGGCCACAGCTTTAGTTATGACGTCATGGCCTCCGGGTTTAATTACCGTATCGATGAGATGCGCTCTGCGCTGGGTCTCGTGCAGCTCCATAAGCTCGAAGCCAACAACCAGCGACGGTCGGAGGCAGTGAATCGGTATCACGAGAAACTCGCAGGACTCGAAGGCATCATCGTACCGTTCGCGCATTACGAAGGCAGCTCGTCTTACCACCTGCTGCCCATCGTGCTGCCAGCGGATGAGCAGCGGCCAGGATTTGCGGAGTTCCTGAAAAAGCGCGGGATTCAGACAAGTATGCATTACCCGCCGATTCATCAGTTTACATATTACCGCTCCTGCACCTCGCCTGCGGCCTTACCAGTGACGGAGCAGTTAGGGCGGCGTCTAGTGACTTTGCCGCTCTATCCGCACATCACCCCTCAGCAAATTGATGCGGTCGTGGAGGCTGTGACCGCATGGCACAGTCAACATGTCTAGAGGTGCTGGGAGTCGATGCAGCTAGGGTCGATGAGGCCGGGTGGATAAAAGGTGCGTTGCGACTACCGTAGCCGGGGAGAAGTGAGCCTATGAAAGCAGTCATCTTGGCAGGAGGATTTGGGACACGTCTATCAGAGGAAACCGCCTTCCGTCCCAAGCCCATGGTGGAAATTGGCGGCAAGCCAATCTTGTGGCACATCATGAACATCTATGCCACGCAAGGCGTCAATGAATTCATCATTACAGTGGGGTATAAAGCAGAAATCATTAAAGAATACTTTTTGAACTTTTACGCCATCAATAATGATCTCACCGTTGATCTCGCTACGGGGGAAGCCATCGTGCATGGGAACAATCAACTTCCATGGACCGTGCACCTGGTTGACACGGGACTACCTACCCAAACAGGGGGACGTTTGAAACGTGTGGAGAGATGGCTCGAGGACGACGAGACCTTCATGTTCACCTATGGTGATGGCGTCGCTGATATCGATCTCACGGCTCTGATGGCGTTCCATCACGCCCACGGCAAGTTGGCGACGGTCACGACCGTACGCTCGCCAGCGCGTTTTGGTCGTATCACCTTTGACGGTAACCGCATTGCTACCTTCCACGAAAAGCCGCAGGCGGGCGAGGGTTGGATCAGCGGCGGGTATTTCCTCCTCAATCGTCGTGTCCTCGACTATATCGACGGTGATGATATCGTTTGGGAGCGCGACCCAGTCGAACAGCTTGCCCAGGATGGGGAATTGATGGGCTATCAGCACTATGGCTTCTGGTCCTGCATGGACACGCTGAAAGAGAAAAACATGCTGGAAGAACTCTGGAACAGTGGCAAAGCGCCCTGGAAGCTCTGGTAGCCAAGCGTGCGGGAGGTCAGGAAGAGGGTTGGCAACATGCGTGTCTTGGTAACCGGAACGGATGACTATATCGGGGTTGTACTGGCGTCCTTCTTACTTAAACGTGGCTACGATAGCCTACCATCTGTGAAGAACAACGACCTGTGGCGTACGACTGCTGATGATATAGTCAGAATGGATGCGGTCGTGCATCTGGCCGAACTCTCCAACGATCCGTTGGGCTCGGTGCGCGTGAGCTGCACGCCGTCTTTGAACGTACCGAGATGTCGCGCGATATCTTCGAGTTCCGTACGTATACCCACCTCAAACAAATCCAGTATCTGTGGGCTGCCAGTCAGCTTGATGAGCACTTTTTCTGGCAATGACGCCTGAAGTCATACGCCTCTCATAGGACCATATTATGCGTGCGTGTTGCTGTCGCTTTTGCGGCGCGTCGTTAAACGCCATGATGGTCGATCTTGGTATGTCGCCGCTCGCAAATGCGTATCTCACTGCGGAGCAATTGTACCAGATGGAGCCGTTCTATCCGCTTCGCGTCTATGTGTGTGAGCACTGCTGGCTGGTACAACTGGAAGCTTTTACGGCTCCAGAGTCTATTTTCACGGACTACGCCTATTTTTCATCGTATGTCGATTCGTTGCTGCAACAAGCCAAGGCGTATGTAGCGATGGCAGTGCCACGTTTCGGCCTCAGCGCTACCAGTCAAGTCGTCGAGATCGCCAGCAATGATGGCTATTTGTTGCAGTACTTCGTCGCCCAAGGCATCCCTGTGCTTGGCATTGAACCGGCCGCAAACGTCGCCGCTGTGGCGCAACAGCGTGGTATCTCGACGCTCGTGCGGTTTTTTGGAGAGGACTTAGCAAAACGACTCGTGGAGTGTGGCACGCAAGCTGATCTAATAGTCGGCAACAATGTGCTGGCACATGTGCCACAACTTAACGACTTTGTGAGCGGCCTGCAGCTGCTGCTGAAACCGCACGGTGTCATAACACTAGAGTTTCCTCACCTGTTACGGCTCATGGCAGAGAAGCAGTTCGATACGATCTATCATGAGCATTTTTCATACTTTTCCTTGCACACGGTGCGCGCCGTCTTTGCCGCCCACGGCCTCACGCTCTTCGACGTCGAAGAGGTGCCCACCCACGGCGGTTCCTTGCGCATCTACGCACGGCATAGCGAGGACCCGTCAGGCCCCATTGACCCGCGGGTGGCCGATATCCTGACTCGTGAAGAGGTCGCAGGGCTGCGATGTGTGGAGACATACCTGGCCTTTGCTGAGGAGGTCAAAGCGACCAAACGGCGGTGCCTGGCATTTTTCCTCCAGGCGAAACAGGATGGTAAAAACCTTGCTGGCTACGGGGCTCCCGCCAAGGGCAGCACCCTCCTTAATTACCTGGGGGTGCGGACAGATTTTCTGGACTATACAGTAGACCGCAATCCCCACAAACAAGGGCATTTTCTTCCTGGCACGCATATCCCTATCCTGTCTCCGGACGTAATCACCGCTACCAAGCCAGATTACCTGATCATTCTGCCGTGGAATTTACAGGCAGAAATTCGACAGCAGATGGCGCACATCCGAGAGTGGGGTGGACAGTTTGTTACTCTCATTCCTGATGTGGTGGTGTATGGATGAAATTCCTCTTAACCAAGAGGCTACAGCGGTGGACTGTATGACGTCCTCATCGACTTGCACCCCTCGTCGCTCGCCTACCTGCATCGGGTGGCAGTGGAATTGGCAGCAGACAATCGTCGTATGCTCTTGTTCCGGAGGGGGGTGCGTAGGGATTTCAAACGCTAGAGAACAATATAGAAGTCTTTTACCAGATGTCGGTGTTTTATGCACCGGCATGCGCCCGTGGTGTGCAGTGGAACGACCCGACCTTCGGCATCCGCTGGCCGCTGCAGGTGACGGTCATTGCCGACCGTCACCTGCAGTATCCTGATTTTACTCCGTGACGGAGGGATAGCTGTCGTGACGGCTCAAATGGACAATCTGGTGTCCCTGCCGCCGGAAAGCGGCGAGGCTATGCATCGCTTCATAGCGGAGCTGTTTCCGCTCTGCCGTAGCATCACGGACAGCGGTATACGCGCTACTTTGCAGGCTATTGCCCAACGGATTCCGCTCGCTCTGCATGAGGTGCCGAGCGGCACGTCGGTGTTGGATTGGACCGTACCGCAGGAATGGCATATCCGCGATGCTTTTATCAAAAACGCCCGCGGCGAGCGCCTCGTTGATTTCCTCCAATGCAACCTACACGTGGTTAACTATAGCGTGCCAGTGCATGCTACCATGACGCTGTCCGAACTCCGTCCACACCTCTTCAGTCTGCCCGATTTCCCTGACTGGATTCCGTATCGCACCTCCTACTATACCCCCACTTGGGGGTTTTGCCTGCGCCATACGCAACTGGCGGCGCTGCGCGAGGATGAAACATATGAAGTGTGCATTGATACCAGTCTGGACGACGGGTCTCTCACCTACGGGGAATGCTATCTGCCCGGCGCCACGGAGGACGAAATACTGCTGTCGTGCCATGTGTGCCATCCGTCGCTGGCCAACGACAACCTCTCCGGCATCGCCGTCATGACGTTTCTAGCGCAACATCTGCAACGCTGTCCTCGGCGCTACTCCTATCGTTTCCTCTTCATCCCTGCCACCATTGGCTCCATCACCTGGTTGGCACACAACGAGGCACACGTGGGGAAGATCAAACACGGCCTGGTGTTGACCTGCGTGGGCGATGCTGGGCCGTTTACCTATAAACGAAGCCGTCGCGGCAATGCGGTGATCGATCGCGCCGTGCCGCACGTCCTACGGCAGGCGGGGCTGGCGCATGAGGTGATCGATTTCTTCCCCTATGGCTATGACGAGCGGCAATACTGTTCCCCCGGTTTCAATCTGCCTGTTGGCTGCTTGATGCGCGCGCGTCACGGTCAATTCCCGGAGTACCACACCTCCGCTGATAATCTGCAGTTCGTACAGCCGGCGGCGCTCGAGACCTCGCTGGCGCTCTGCTCCACGATCCTGGCAACACTCGACGGTAATGCCTGCTATCGTAACCTGCTGCCGAAAGGCGAGCCGCAACTGGGCAAACGCGGTCTGTACCGTGTCATTGGCAGCGAGCAGCATGCCCGCACACGGGAGATGGCGATGCTGTGGGTGCTCAATTACGCAGATGGTGAGCACACTCTGCTGGACATCGCTGAGCGCGCTGGCTTGCCGTTCCAGCACCTGCGCCAAGTCGCGGATGCTCTGCTAGCGCATCAGCTCCTGGCTGACTGTGCTGAGGAGACTTGCAGCAAGGAGGCAACACACGGATGAACACATTGCACGGACACATTGCGGTGGTCACAGGCGCCGGCAGCGGGGTGGGGCAGGCCATTGCTTTGGCTCTCGCCGTCCAAGGAACAACGTTGTGCCTGGTGGGCCGGACGCCAGCAACGCTGGAAGCCACGGCGTGTGACGCCAAAAATGCCAAGGTCACCGCCTGCTGCTACCCGACCGACCTCACGCACGATAGTGCGGTGCAAGCGCTCGCGGAGCAGTTGCAGCGCGAGTGGGACGCCATTGACATCCTGGTGCATAGCGCGGGGGTCTTTGCCATGGGCACACTGGAGGCTACGCCGGTGATGGAGTTGGATTTGCAATACCGCACCAACATGCGCGCTCCTTATCTGCTGACGCAAGCGCTGCTGCCCCTGCTGCGACGGCGACAGGGGCAAGTGGTCTTCATTAATTCAAGTGTCGGGCTGGCAGCGCGGGGGCAAGTGGGGCCGTATGCCGCCACCAAACATGCCCTCAGAGCGCTCGCTGACAGTTTCCGCGACGAAGTGAACACTGAAGGGGTGCGGGTGTTGAGTGTCTATCTCGGACGCACTGCGAGCCCCATGCAGGCCATGATGCACGCCATGGAGGGCAAGCCGTATCACCCTGAGTACCTGCTGCAACCGAGCGACGTGGCGGCGGTGGTACTTAATGCTCTGTGCCTTCCGCGCACTGCTGAGGTGACGGACATCAGCATTCGTCCCATGCGCAAACCGCCGCAGGGGTAAAGACACCACCCCGCATGGGGCGACCATCTCTACCGACTTGGACATGCAAGACCGACCGCGGTGGGCTGCGTGTACGGTACTACCCTGGAAGGGTACGAGCCGGTAGAGTGTATTTGTGCACTTGCACATTATCGAACCCTGTATGAATCGCCGTGATGGTGGACAGAGTCGACATTGGAACTCATGCGAATATTCAACTGCGAGGGCAGATAAGGCTGCAGCCCTTTCAGTGTTCCTTTGCCCGGCGCACGAATCAAAGCGACCATCAGCCAGCAGAAAACCAGAAAATGCTGGGCTTGAGCACAGCGGAAGTGCTTCTTGAATGGATAGAGTGCATGATATCCTGTACGCAGGATGCCTGTGCGACTCCACATGTGTCTTGCTCCTGTGCGTTTTGGGCTGTTGGCGATATGCAGCCTACACAGGAGCACTGCTTTTTTCAGGGACTTTCACATCTTGTCGCTTGTCCAAGGAAGCTCCTACCCGTCACTTTTGAGTATAATGTACCCCCAAAACTGGACCAGAGAGTAAGTTGACCGCCGTGTCACATAACTTTTGCATGGACAAAGAGGAGGCCATGATACGGGACTTTAGGCTCACCCGACTATTGAAACCGTCTATTCCAGCTGCCCTATTGGCGCTGTTTGCGGTAATCATTGCCGTGACGGCAACACGTTGGGGCATCGGTGTGGACAATGACTCCGTCGGCTATCTAAATCTTTGGATAGAGCCAGGCCTTGCCCCGTTGCTGCGATGGATGCATGCAGCACTGGGTGGACTTGGTGTCGACATCACGGTTGCTAGCAGGTGGCTTTTTGTCATTCTGATGGCCGCCAATGTTGTTTTGGTTTACTATGCTCTATATGGGGCTACCCGTTCCGTTGGGGCGTCCTTTTTAGGGGCAGTTTTAGTCTTTGCTCCAGTTGAGATGTTACAAGATCACCTTATGGTCTATTCAGAGCCGGTGTATCTGTTGTGCGGTCTTATCGGGTTCCTCCTCTTGTCCAGGTACCTCGAAACGGCGAAATTAGGTTTCCTTGTTCTCTCCGCAGTTGCCGTTGCTCTTGCTTTTCTTAGCCGATTCGTGGGGTTGGCGCTAGTTGTAACGGGTGGGCTTAGCATTCTCTTTTGGAGCGACAAGAGACTTTCTAACAGAATCCTGCACTCCGTCATCTTCGCTATCATTAGTACTGCGCCGACTGCCATCTATCTGATTTACAGGACCATAGCCTACGAAACTGCTCCCTTTGCGACAGTCATGGGAATCTCACGCCAGCCGGTAACCAGCGCCCGCTTCTCGGTCCACGGTACCGTATCTGGAAACCGAAGCATCCGCCACCCACCCCAACAAGCCTTAAAAAAGAGCCAACCATCACGAATTATATGCATCTTTGAAGCGCCGGCACGCCGTTCCTGGTAATGCACTGGAATCTCGAGAATGCGCAATTTGAGTCGGGCAGCTCCAAATAGTAAGTCGAAATCGCCCCACCGTTCCTTCCCGCCCCAAGGCATTCGGCTGAAATCATGTTTGAACAAAGCTTTTGTCCCACAGAGAGTGTCACTGACTCGTTGCCGGAGAACCAGGCTAGCTAAATAGCAGAATCCCTTATTACCTAGGAAATTGGTCACCTTCATAGCTTTACCGTGCATGGGATATACCAGCCGGGTCCCATTGACAAAGTCGGCGCTACCGTTTTGCAGAGGCCGGAGAAACTTGGGCAGTTCCTCAGGCATAACCGCCATATCAGCATCAAGAATCATCAGGATATCGCCCCGAGCGGCTTCAAAACCGGCCTGGACAGCCTTGGCTTTGCCTTGATTCTTATCAAAGCCCACCAACCTTACGCGTGAATCTGCTTGCATGGCCCGTTGTACTTCCCGACGCGTGTTATCAGTTGAGCCGTCATCAACCACAATGATTTCTGTCCAGGCTCCCATAGTTGGAACAAGATTGACACATTCAGCTATGTTATCTTCCTCATTATAGCAAGGAATGACTACAGAACAGGAAAGGGCCGGACGCGCCGCGCGCAGACGAGCAACGATATACTGAATGGAAGAAGTGTATTGCAGCACTGGCACTTCAGGCAGCAAGGCATTGAGGGCATCACCGAGTAAAGGAATTCGGCGTGGTACCGGTAAAGCCATGCCTTCTTCAACCACATCGAACCCCTGGAGTTCCAAGACACTACGAATATCTTTATTAGTGATGAAATTACGTGGCGAATCAGGGATGCGCTGCCCAATTCTGCTTGAAAATCGCAGCACGGGCGCCCAGAGTGGATTATTGGTCGTAATCACCAGCAGCGTCCGATCACTAATCAGCGGACGCAGGTTTTCCAGGACATCCCAGACATCATAGACGTAATCAAGCATATTATTCAGAATGATATAGTCCGGGTGAAAGTCATCTGGAGCTATTATCTCATCAACATCAACGGTCTCGAAATCTAAGCTGGGATATTTATGACGTGCCTGCTCGGTCAATTCTTGAGCGAGATTAAGGCCAAGCCCACACCTTGGCTGTAAAGCAGCGAGCAAGTCCCCTGTCCCGCTGCCTAATTCCAGAATGGTTGCCCCAGGCGGCACCATTCCCTGAATTAAATCCCGCATTTGATCATGGTAGAAACGATTCTTCTTGTGCCAGTAATCCCACACTGGAGCCATTCGTTCAAAGTATGCTTTTATGTCTTCTTTTCTCAAGATATTGCTCCGATTTCTAAAACTAATTACCTGCGGCTCTGCTCTGCCTTTACCATCTCAATTAGAATATCCTGCAATGATCGCGTGATAGACCAATCCGGATAGTGACTTTCGAATTTGCGTAGATCGGAAATATAGCAGATATGGTCACCGCGTCTATTACGCGCTTCATAAGACCATTTGATTTTTTTGCCAGTCAATGCATTGACTAGGTCAATGCATTCCAACACTGAGGCACTATTTTGTCGTCCGCCACCTAGGTTATATGGTTCACCTGGCCGAGGATTACGGGCGAAGGCTTCAAAGGCGCGAATGACATCAATGCTGTGAATCTGGTCACGAACCTGCTTACCCTTATAGCCATAGATAGTATACGGTTCATCACACACTGCCACTTTAATGAGGTAAGAGAGAAAACCATGCAGTTCAACGCCCGAATGAGAGGGTCCGGTCAGACAGCCGCCACGAAAAACACCGACATTTAGGCCGAAATAACGCCCATACTCCTGCGCCACCAAATCAGCTGCGGCTTTTGAAGCCCCAAATAATGAATGGAGCGACTGATCGATGCGGCAATTCTCAGCGACGCCGTGGTAGTCCTCGGGCCGCGCATAATCATAGCGCGTCTCAAGTTCTTGAAGTGGCATTTCGTTAGGCGCATCGCCGTATACTTTATTAGTGCTCATGAAAATGAAAACCGATTCGGCACAATATTGCCGGGTTGCCTCCAAGAGATTGAGAGTGCCGACAGCATTGACATCAAAATCGTCTAAGGGAATGCTGGCCGCTTTATCATGTGATGGTTGAGCGGCACAATGGATAATAAAATCGAAGCGGTGAACCTTAAAGAGATCGAAAACGCCCGGGCGATCACGAATATCTAGGTCGACGTGCGTGAAGTGTCGAGTCGTCTTTAACAGGCGCTTCAGATTCCACGTCGTATCACCGGTCGGGCCGAAGAAATGCTGTCGAAGGTTGTTATCCACCCCATAGACGTGATGCTCACTTCGGTCGAAGTATTCCACCGCTTCCGATCCAATTAAACCGCTACTTCCGGTAACTAATATTTTCATTTATAAACACACCTATTTTTTTGCGGTGTAAACTCCACCTTCAGGATTCTTCCACACAATGTCGAGAGACATGTGTGCCTGAAGCTCCTCTTCCGTTGGGGTCCACGCTTTGATGCCAAACCTTTCTGGGTGACTGAACATGGCCAGCACAGCTTTCCCACTCTTCAGCTCTCTTTCAATGCCTTCGAGTTCCTGCATATAAGATGCATTAGGCCTCCCAGTCCTGGGGTGGTACTTAAGGGGCAAGTATTGAACCTGACCTCGGTTGTCCCGAGTGTAAAGCAACATTTGGGCTATCCCATTCGTGTAGACTCGCGTAGATGGATCGAGACCTTGGACGTACTTTATCAGTTCAGACTCATGCCATGTCTTACTCATGTAACCAAGGCCTTCCGCGGAAGCCTGCGCCGTCCAGCGTATGGCTCCGTATGCATCTTTTAATGCTAAACCTACCGACAACACGACAATGACAATATACACAAACCGAAGCTTCCGCTGTGACTTGAGGACTTTGTATACGAGTAACACAGCAAGCAGAACGCCTAAGAAATAGACTGGTACCATGTGTCTCGCATGTACGGGTACCGGGGTGCCAACTCCTTCATGCGCTTCTGCTATCATGCCGACGAGCCAAACAATAAGGTGAGAAGGAATAGATACGGCCAAGACCAGAGGCAGCGTACCAAACATAGCGCGAGCGACGCCTATTTCCCGATTCCTAGACCACTGTATTGCATAAGCCACTACCAGCAAAATCAAGAGAAAAATCGCAGTCGCGACTCCATACATTGTGATCGAGTCTGGGAGATAGGGGAGGAAGGAGCTATAACCCGTTAAAATCTCCACCAGTCTCCAAGCGATCGATCCTAGAGTCTTAACGCTAACTGTATAGTTTATTGTTATCGCACGCCCGGTCGCAGTTTCGTAGGCTATGGTCCTGTAAATCAGATAGATGGCAGTCGGCGCAGTACTAATGATAGCGAAGATGACGGAGTGCAGGATTCT
>JGI24806J26614_1000562_pt1 | contig 11883 bp, 11 predicted proteins | sample Kansoi200umMDA_FD_26614 | JGI IMG/M metagenome (IMG submission 26614)
TTAGTTCTTTGGCATTTGTTTAACAGGGTCAAACTGCTGTACAGCCGCTACAATATCAACATTTGCGCCTGCTGTCATTGACCATCTTCCTTTTTGTTTTACATATACAAGTGTAGCCAAGCCATCGGAACTGCAGCCCAATAAAATTACTGATGATGAAGTTAAGGACAAAAGCCGAATAGAATTACGTCTGACCGAACCGATGCTGATAGCGAACAAAAAGTTGAGGATTTATTCGTCTGCCAGCATAGCAGCAAGCCCTATATGTTGTACGCCGGTGTTCCTCTTCTGTCAGCACTAAGTTATTGTTAATCCGTTTTGATATATTTTACGTTTACATTCTAAAATGAAAGTTCACGGGGTAAAAATCGGCCCCAATTATCGATGCCGAAAATGTACCGCCTGAAGCACAATTCCATCTTAAAATTGTCGGCTATACACATTACTTTTGACCCTCTTTACGTTTAAGGTTCTTAAAGGTATTTCCATCATAACGATACACCCCATCTAAACCGCCAACCAAAATACTTCCATCATTAGCTTCTAAAATCCCAAAAAGGTTGTTTTTATTATATTCTTCATATTTTGACGTCATATCGGTTACAATTGGCTTTTTACTAGACAAGGACTTTTGATCATAACGGAAAAGTGCCCAATCCCCATTAGGTTTTACTTCACCAGTAGTCCAGATGTTTCCTTTCTTATCTTCGTGGACATAACCAACAAAATTCTGTATAAAATTGGTAAATGTACTGCCGTCATAACGCCAAAGGCCATCACTTCCAGTGAGCCAAATATTTCCTTTTTTATCTTCGATTATAGAACGAACATTCGTAAAAGGTTTACCGTCTTTGTTTTTTAAAACGGTAAATGTTTTTCCATCATAAATGCGGGCTCCGCCACCTGTACTAAACCATAATTTACCGGTTTTGTCTTCAAGGAAAAGCATTTCTTTCGAGTTTTGAAAAGATTTCCCATCGTAACGGCTTGCTCCACCTCCAGTGCCGAACCAAATGTTGCCTTTTTTATCTTCATAAATAGAAAAAACCATATTACTGGCAAGCCCCTCCCTGGTTGTGAAATGCTTAAAGGATTTCCCATTGTAATAATAAACACCTGAATCTCTGGAAGCGAACCAAAGATTTCCTTTTCGATCTTCCAGAACATCCCAGAAACTGGGCGAACTTATTTTACCTGTTATATTGGTAAACGATTTTCCATCGTATCGAAAAACACCGTTCCATGAGGCAATCAAAATGTTTCCGTTTCTAGCTTGCTTTATATTCCGAACCATACTATTAGGCACCTGGGAAGTGATTGAGTCTTTAGTTTCGGACTTGATATTATTTTTCGGTAGTTCTGTTTGGATTTGTCCATAGGAGGTGTGAAAAACAGACATTAAGAACAAAGTATATACGTGTGCGTATTTCATAATTTATTTACTCAGCAACCCCCTTTCCGAGGGACACGTTTAAAAATTACTTTACCGTCTCGTTCTACATAGTCGCCCGATACTATTGGATATGAATACTTGGGCGCGTGCGATACATTATGGCTTCTTATAATTATTTTGTCGTTAACTTTCAGGCTATGCAATTGCTCAAGTTGAGACTTTTCCGGCTGAAAATTAAGAATATAATCGTCACCATTAATCCTGACCATCACTCCTAAACCTAATCGCGAGCCTGGCGGAAGAGAAAGAGAGGTTACAACAGCCTCCATATTGGTAGAATCACTTATATGCTTCCCTATTTTAGCAGCACTGGCAAGCACTTTTTTACCTTCGGGAGACGCTTCCCATTTTTTGTATTGTATACCACCAGGGGTAGCCTCCCATTTTTTCCGTTCGGCTTTCATTTCAGCAGCAGAGAGTGGCTTTGGGGCTGATTTTTTAGAAGTTTCATTTTTGATTTCGCGATTGGCAAATACAAGTCCGCTTACCACAACCAGCGGTAAGATCAGCACATAAATAACTTTTTTCATATTTTTTGTAGGTATAATTAACATAGATCAAGTTCGTGATGGCCTTCCATCATAACGATACACTCCGTTCCAATATCCAAACCAAATATTTTAATCAGCGGCATATCTCTACGAAGCTACATCTAAAGGAAATTGATCCCCACTAAAATATGTAAAATGAATTGTAAAATATGTAAAATCGACTGTAATCGCTGCCGCACCGATTGATTTCCCGTTAAACTCGTTATTCCTGATCCTCTTTACTTTCCACCGATCAAAAAAACTGTGAATTTACACTGACAGTTCGTTTTTTACAGTGGCGTACAACGTTGGGTATTTGCGAAGGCAGGGTATTCATTGCTCGTCTGCACGGTACAAATGCCCATTTGAAAGTTACAAAAGCTGAAGATAAGAACTAATGCCGATTAGAATTCCGTCCGCCCGAACCGAAACTGATAGCGAACTACAGCCGAAGCTAATAAAGTCCAGCCCCGCTTTTGGATACCTATGTTGTACGTTCGTACTAGTGCCTTGCTGAAATTTTTTTTAGCTAAAATAATTTCAACTACCTTGGCAGGAAATTATTTTATCAATTATAATTTCCTGGGGTTGTTTCCATGAAAGAAGAAATTTTGCAAAAGTCTCTCAGTTATTTCTGAAGCATGGCATTCGGGAGATGTCAAATCAGAAGCTTGTCGAATGCCTGGGAATTTCAACAAAAACAATTTATAAATATTTTTGAAAACAAAGAGGATTTTTTGGAGCAAGTACTGCATCTCTATCATAACGAGCAGTATGAAATGTTGGAAAATCTTTGGGAAGAACAAAATCCTGCCTGTCTCTTTTTTGATGTTTGGCAGATAGCGATGGAGACTGAAAACAAAACCAACAAAGTGTTCTACGACGACCTTCACTACTACTACCCGGAACTGGAAAAAAAAGTTGAAAAGGCTATCAGGAAAAAGTTCGAACAATTTTTCTTTCTATTATTCAAAGAGGTATAGCGCAAGGTTGTTTTCGACAGGAAATTTCGCCGGAAGTCGCGTTAAGGTAGTGTATTTATTCTTCATAGCGCAGCCGTTCGTACCGAAAAATTTAAGAAATTTGGTTTTTCTGCTAATAAATTACTGTTACATACAACCGCTGTCTATATCAGAGGTCTTTGTACGGGTGAGGGTCTTCAGGCTTTAGATGAGCATATCAAAAACAGTTGGTTTATTGAAGGTGCCGAAATAGTTAAGTCAAGAATTAAGAAAGTCTCGACGATTCGGCGATAGCCTTCGTGAAAAAGAAAAGCATTTGAAAATCACTACAAATATATTCATGCTCGCAATCAAGGTTCGTAAGGTTTTGTTTTGCCTGTCAATTATTTATTCTTCTCTTCTTCAGGCACAAAATAATTTGCCGCTGTTAAGCCAAGACCTGGCTAAACGTTTTACGACAAAAGACACGCTGTTCAAAGAGCCTTATGTAGACGTTGACGAGTGGCGGGACAAGCCCGTGCACCATCGCTATGTACACGGTGGTTTCAAGGGAGCAGGTGCTCGTTTCTCTTTTTACTTTCCATTGAAAGAAAGCTACCAGGGACGTTTTTTTCAGTACATCACCCCTTTCCCTGATGATGAAAATTTATCACAAACCGCTATTGGGGAAGAAGACAAAATTGGGTTCGCTGTTACACACGGCACCTATTTCATCGAAACGAATCAAGGAGGAAGAATAGACTTTGCAAATCCCCAATCCCGGGACCCTTCCATCGGTGCCTATCGGGTGAATGCGGCTTCGGCGCAGTTTTCAAGGGTTGTGGCAGCTCAAATCTATGGAGGCAAGCGTCCATATGGTTATTGTTTTGGCGGCAGTGGAGGCGCTTATCGTACGGTAGGTGGTATTGAAAACACAGAAGGTGTATGGGACGGCGCCGTTCCTTATGTATTGGGTTCACCCATGGCCATACCCAATGTGTTCACGGTTCGTATGCATGCCATGCGGGTGCTTTGGAATAATTTCCCTCAAATCATCGATGCCCTGGAACCAGGGGGCAGCGGCGACATGTACGCTGGCCTGAATGGGGAAGAAAAGGAAGCGCTCCGGGAAGTTACAAAGATGGGGTTTCCACCGAAATCCTGGTTCGGATACAAGACCATGGGGATTCACGGATTTTTGGTATTGTACCAAGGTGTAGTAGGGGCTGACAAAAAATACTTCGACAGTGTTTTTTGGAATGTTCCTGGTTATTTAGGCGCCAATCCTCCAGCCTCTTTATTGAATGCCCGTATCCAAAAGCAAAGCAAAATAAAAGCGGGCATTTCGATTGACCAGGCAGTCAGTTCGGGATTGGTGCAGCCGGTGTCGCCACAGGAGCGGGGCACAGCCGATGCAGCCTGGAAGGCGATTGGTGGGGTAGCAGGAGGAATGCCGGTTGCTTTTCAATTGCAAGATGTGCTGCCTGATATTGATTTTCTGGGTGGCGATTTGATAATCAAGAGTGGCGCCGCTTCCGGTAAAGTTCTACAGATAACAAAAATTGCGGGTGATAAAGTGACGCTTGGCCCAGTTGATGCAGCGGTGCTTGCATTGGTAAAGCCAGGCGATGATGTACAAGTAGACAACTCTAATTTTTTGGCGGTGCAAACCTATCACCGTCATCAATTGCCGCCCTCCAGAGAAGAGTACCCTGTGTATGACCAGTTCCGTGACAAAGAAGGCAAACCCCTTTATCCCCAACGTCCCATGTTGCTGGGACCACTGTTCACCAGAGGGGCTGCCGGTGTATTGCCTACCGGTAAGTTCAAGGGGAAAATGATTTTGTTGGAATCACTGATGGACCGTGAGGCATTTGCCTGGCAAGCCGATTGGTATCGCTCCAGGGTAAAACAAAATTTGGGTGACAGCACCGACAAACATTTCCGTCTATGGTACACAGACCATGCACTGCATGGTGATATCCCAATTGAAGATGACCCAACACGTACCGTCAGTTACCTTGGCATTTTACAACAGGCACTTCTTGACTTAAGTGCCTGGGTGGAAAAAGGCACTGCTCCTGCGGCTACCACCAATTATAAAATTTTAGATGGACAGGTTGTTATTCCGCCGACAACAGCCGAACGCAAGGGTGTTCAACCGGTAGTCGTTCTGAAAGTGGGCGGCAGCAAAAGAGCCGATGTAAAAGTGGGTCAATCCCTAACTTTTACCGCCGACGTAGAAGTGCCCGAAGACATGGGGAAGGTGGTCTCGGCAGCATGGCATTTTGATGGTGAAATCGAAGATGTCAGCAAACGCAACGGGTGGCTTTTTGACAAATCAGCTTCCTTTCCTGTTAAAGGAGCATTTACGCCAGTTGATAAAACGGGTTCTCGGGTGAGGTTGAAGACAAGTTACACGTTCACCAAACCAGGAACGTATTTTCCAACACTACGTGTGGCATCACAACGACAAGGCGATGCAAAGACAATCTTCACACGCATCCAAAATCTTGACCGTGTACGAGTAGTGGTTAAGTAGCATCACTATTCTGTAAATCAATCAGTAATCAACGTGCAAATCGCAAGCACAACAAAAAGCTATGAACATAAAAATGAAAAAGGCAGGATTGGTAGTTTTTGTGTTTACAATCTTGTTTTTAATAACCGATGCTGTATCGGCACAGACACCAACAAAGCACCGTTTGGTTGTAATTACAGACATCGGCAACGAACCTGATGATTTTATGTCAATGGTCCGGTTGATGTTGTATTCCAACCAAATTGACATTGAAGGGTTAATTGCTTCCACCTCCATTCATCAATCAAAAAAAGTTAGCCCTGAACTCATTGAAAAGGTCATTCATGCGTATGCGAAGGTGCAGCCCAATCTTCTAAAGCATGAACCGGGATACCCGACAGCACAAAAATTACGAAGCCTGGTAAAAAAAGGACTTCCGGTTTATGGTATGGAAGGAGTGGGAAAAGGAAAGGACTCCGAAGGTTCGCAGTGGATTATTCAACTGCTGGAAAAGGCTGACAGCCGTCCTTTATGGGTAACAGTCTGGGGTGGTCCGAATACACTGTCACAAGCATTATTTAAAATACGGGAAACCAAAAGTGAGGCAGAGGCAAAAAGGTTGATTAGTAAGCTAAGGGTCTATACCATCTCCGACCAGGATAACACCGGACCCTGGATACGCAAGAATTTCCCTGAATTGTTTTATGTCTCCAGTCCGGGCAGTTATGAAGCGGCTACCTGGTCTGCTATCACCAAGGTATTTCCAGGAGCCAACAACGAGGTGGTCAGCAATGACTGGATATTGCATAACGTTCAGCAGGGGCACGGGCCTTTGGGAGAAATATACCCCGATGTGTCTTTCGGAATGGAAGGGGATACACCGTCCTGGTTATGGCTGATACCGAACGGGCTTAACGAACCGGAACATCCGGGCTGGGGCGGCTGGGGCGGACGTTATGAATTTTACAAACCACCGTTTGACCCCAAGAAAAAATGGATAGTACCGCTGGAAGAAGAAGGGAGACCTTTTTGGACAAATGCCGAAGACGAATATGCGCCATGGGTGAAAGGCAAATGGGGAAGGACTGTGGTAAAAGATACGGGTACATACAAAGACAACCATGTTACGATTTGGAGATGGCGGGAAGATTTTCAGAATGATTTTGCAGCAAGAATGATGTGGTGTACGAAAGATTATAAGAGTGCCAATCATCCGCCGGTTGCTACACTGGCAATGCCTGAACAGTTCACGGTAAAATCTGGTGAAATCTTCTCGCTTGATGGCAGTCCGTCTTATGACCCGGACGGAGACGCTTTAAGCTTTCTATGGTTTCAATACCGGGAAGCAGGAACTTTAAACAAAGCCATAGCCATTCAACCTGCTCAAAACATGTCTGTCATACCAGAAGTGAGAGCGCCGCAGGTGGACAGTGTGCAAACCGCTCACTTCATCTTGAAAGTGACTGACAAAGGAACGCCAAGCCTCACCCGGTATAAAAGAGTCATTGTCATCATTATTCCCTCACAAGTAAAAGCACACACAGCCACGGCTGAGTACTTCGCCGGCAAATGGAGTGTGCTGGTAAAAGGAATGCAAGGTGATACCAAGATGACTCTTGTGCTGGAGAATAAGAACGGCAGGATTACGGGTGTAATCCAAGACCCTACAGGCAAAGTCTCCAAGGTGACAGATGCGGAACTGAAAGAGGGAGAGATTGTCCTTTTTTATAACATGCAAGGAAATGAGGTAAACATGACCCTTAAAAAGAAGGACGAGAACCACATTGACGGAAGTCTAATGGCCATGTTCGATGTGGTAGGAGAACGGGTCAAAACAAAATAAGCGAGGGAATGGCCGAAGCCCGGTTTGGGTAGGTTACTCCGTTCTAAATGAAAAAAATCTTCCTGATGCATGCCAACAAGGGCCTTCAATGAACAAGAAAATAAGCAACTTAACGTATCGTTCGTGGCCCGTCACGAACCTTGGCGGCTGGATCCTTTCAAGATAAGGACCTTACTGTCACCAAGATTCTGCATATGATAATCGGATATCTCTTTGAGGTCAGAAATCCTTAACCCGGTTTCACAACTAAATAGAAAAATATCCAGCCATTCATTCCTTGGTTGAGCTTTTAATATATTGAGTTCGGTTTCAGTTAACGATTTTTGACCAATTCACAAGAGAATGAAATGACGAATCCGTTAATATCGGTAAACGAAATTACCGTTCTGCCATAAAAAGTTTCAGGTTCTATATCCATTTCAATTCCAGCGTCTTTTAATATTTCTCTAATGGGATCAACTGTGTGAACATTAAACCAAAGACTAGAGTCCTTTGTAGGAGATGAAATACTTCTTTCATCTGGGCCGATCATAAATGCAGCGCCTTCCCACTCAAGTCTTGCCCAATTAAGTTCGCAATCTGGTTCCCAAATATGGTTGGTTGCAGTACATTTAAAACCAATGTCCTGATACCATTTTATGGTTTGTCGTATATTTTTAACTCGTAAAAAAGAAATGCATTCTGCCATAATTGCCAACTTTTATTGATGAGATCTATTGGCATGGTACACAACATTTTAGTATTTACGTAGTTGCACGACACTTCAATTTTTACGAGTGCTTAATTTTAGAATACAGATCGTTTCGTCTTTTGTATTGTCGAGCTGCGTCAATACAACTACCAATCTAAAGTAAGAGTTTTATTTGGCTCATCCAAAACGCTTGGAATGTTTATTAATGTTTCCTTTTTTACGTGCAGATATCTTTCAGGGTTTAATAGAATAATACCTTAATGTATGGCTGATGTTGCCATTTCCTTGAAATTTCATTGGATGAGTTTATTTTGGTGCTTCGTATTTTAAATCAGAAGTTGCACAAGTTTGGTTGGCTATGGGCTCGAGTGTCTGTTGGTAGGGTAGTCATTTAGCAAGGTTTAAATGCAGTCGAGTCTTTATTCGTTCCCGAACTGCAGCTGATATCCGATATATCGATGAGTCTTTATTCTTCAGCCAGCATTGCAAAAAAGCCCCGTGACGGCTGCAGGCATAATTTCATTTACTTTAAAAATTCCTGATGCCCATAACTGATGATCCGGGTAATTTTCCACGCTCCATCTTTTTTCTCCCAAACCTGAACAAATTTGGCTTCGCTGCTTAACTTCTCCTGTTGTCCTTTCTCAGTAGAATAAAAACGATGAATACCAGTTTCCACAGCGCCGTAATCTTTAATTGGATAAACTTCTAACGTACCTTCTACGAGTTTTCTTCTTACTCCTCTGTCGCTTTCAAACGTCCTTTTAAAAGCGTCCATGTTTTGATTATAATTGGTTACACCTCCTAAGTCATGATAGAACTCAAGGTTTTCAGAAAGTAATGTTTTTAATTTATCAAGATTTCGAATGTTAAATGCGTTAAAAAAGACACTATCCAAGTAAGCAATGCTGTCGTATAAGTTTTTTGATATTGGTGAAAGGTCTTTTACTTGTGCCCGCAAATTGTTTTTTGATATTGAGCAAGCAGACGTTAATACTGTTGTCGTCAGAATAAAAAATGCAATTGCTTTGAATATTTTCATGTTGCTTGGAATATTATTTTTTGAAATATAGGAGGATTTATTCGTCGCCCCCCGCTGACGCAAAACCTCGCTGTTGCATTCCGTTTTTCTCTATACAGTTCGCCTGATTTTTTTGGTTTATTTATCTCAATGAGTAATCGTCACATTGTTTTAGATACAGATCTTAAAATCTTTTCCATCTTTCTTCCTTTTGCTAATTCGTCCACTAATTTGTCTAAATACCTTGCTTGCTTTGTTGTTGGATTTTCAATTTCTTCTATCCGATAACCACAAATTACTCCCGTAATGAGGTGAGCATTTGGGTTCAATTTTGCTCTTTTAAAAAATGTTTCAAAATTCACTTTCTCGTCAATCAGTTCTTGTAGTTTTTTGTCGTCAAAGCCGGTCAACCACTCAATGACTTTATGCAACTCTTCTTTTGTCCTGCCTTTACTTTCAATTTTTGTGATATAATGCGGATATACCGATGAAAAAGTCATTTTTGCTATTCGTTCATCGTGTTCGGGTGTTGTTTTCATATCTTATGTTTTAACGCAAAGCCGCCTGTTGGGCGTAGGCTTGTCTACTTTAATATTTCAATGAGTTTATTTCTCAAAGCATCTCCTCTTAAATCTTTTGCAATAATGATTCCATTTTTGTCAATCAAATAATTTGTCGGATAGTAAGAAACGCCATAGATAAGTGCCGCTTTATTTCTATCTCCTTTAAGGTCGCTTACATTTTGCCATGTCAAACTATCTTTTTGTACCGCTGCAGTCCAGGCTTCCTTCTTGTCTTCAGATGCTACACCTAATATGTCAAAGCCATCATTTTTAAATTCATTGTAAATTTTGACTAATTCCGGATTGCCTTCTCTACATGGTCCGCACCATGAACCCCAAAATTCAAGTAGCACAACTTTGCCATTAAAATCAGAGAGGTTAACGCTTTTTCCGTCAATATTCGGCTCTGTAAAATCAATATAATTATCGCCAATTTTTACGTTTTTATTTAGTGTAATAAATTCCAAAATATTTTTGCCGTAAGAAGTGTTTTTATTTTGAGCAGAGAGCTTACGATACAGTACCGCCGAAGTATTTTTCCCCCAGGTAGAAGCATATACACTTAAAATATTGGCACTTATTATTGAATTAGAATGGTTACGAATAAACGAAATGCTTTGTTCCTTTTCATTACCTGTGGTTTTAATAGCTGAATCTAATTTGTTTTGCTCATTTTGTGTCTTTGAGCCAATAATAATTGCATCTCTAAATTTTCCTTTTTCTGCGTTGAATGTAATCGCTGAATTTTCAAGCCAAAAAAATTTATAGTCACTAAAATTGCCTGTCCTGAGCAAAACGTACTTTACATTTTCTTTTAGAGAACCGTTAATATGAAATTGATTATTGATTATAAAGGTAGAGTCGTTGTCTAAATAAATTAATGTACTGTCTGGAAAGCCAGATAGCTTTCCTGTGATTTCAAATTTCCCTTTTTGTTTTTGTGAAAAGGAAGTTGTCGAAATCACAAATGTTAACACTAAAAAAAATACTATTTTATTCATGGATATAATTTTAGAGAATGCCCACAGCTTACGCCCAACGTCAGGGCTTTCTGCTGTGCTGATATTCCGTGTTACTTCAGCCCGAACAGAAGCCGATTGAAATACTGAACTTGAAGTTATATTCTTTTGCTGAGATTTATCCGTCCTGGAACTGAAGTTGATTATTGTCGATCAGTATATGTTCGTAAAGTCAGCATAGAAAACTCCATGTTGAATCAACACCTACAGTGAAGACTTCATTGATCATCACTACAAACAATAACTAAAAGCCCCCTGCAAGCTCTTTTTTTGGACGGGGCTTTTTCATGGGGGCTTTCGGCTATTGTTCTTAATGTTAGCTGCCGTATTTTGTAAAGCCTTTTGGAAACATAATTGTAAGGAGTACAAATATTAATAGAAAATTGAATTCTATGCCATTTCGGCCACTCCCTACAACATACCAGCCCTCTTTGAAATGAACTAAGATAATTCCAACAATTAATATCACGAGCGTTATAATAGAAGCCGGTTTTACATATTTATTAAACAGTAGGCAGAAAGCACATAGAACATGGGATAATTTAATAGCCCAGGCAAGAGGTAATCCAATTGGCGAAAACCCGACTTCATTAAGATATAATCTGCCAAATTCATTTATTCCGTTGTTAAACATTCCTGGGATGCTATGCATCAAGAGAATAATTGCAACGGCCAAACGAAGAAAAAAAGTGCTATCGAATATATTCATTCTCCTATTAGATTTTGACTTTCAAATCAATTTATTTCAAATTTTAAGATGTCGCAACATAATGGCAGCTAGCGTCAGTTTTGTGAAAAAACATCGGCTGTCGATCAAATATACACACTATGTTAATAGCTCCAAAGGAGTATGGGTTATTGCACTGTAGGTGTATGTAATTTATACAAGGCTGTAATCGCAATCAAACCTGCTTTGCCACATTGGAAGACCAGGTAGGCGCCGATAATCCGGTAAGACTAACAGATGCGTTAAGCACCGAACGAAACGATCAGGACTTATTCTGCAGCCAGTATAGAAAACCCCTTCTTATGGTGCTGTGCGGCCGAAGTTTGAATTCACCTCTTCATGTGTTGATCCAAAAACGGGAATACCGCCGAATCCCATTTATCGACTGCAGAGTAGACAAAGTTGTGTCCTTCAGCAGAAGTCTTGCCAAAGGGTGGGAAGATTCTGAGCTGATGAACTTTTCCCTCTCGCGCCAACTCGGCGGCCAGAACCCGGCCCGGCTCGACCGAGTAATCGTTTGAGGCAAACACAAACAAAACGGGACTTGTCAATTGATTGACGGCAGCGATAAGGG
>JGI24806J26614_1000563_pt1 | contig 11871 bp, 13 predicted proteins | sample Kansoi200umMDA_FD_26614 | JGI IMG/M metagenome (IMG submission 26614)
GCAATCGCCGGGCCGTCGTCGGTGCTGGCAATGAAATAGAGATACTTGCCGTTACGGTCGAACGTGGGAGAGGAGGCGTCGCTCAAGCCGTCGGTCACTTGATGGGTAGCTTTGCCCACGGCGTCGTAAATGAAGACCGCGCGGAGCGAGCTATCGAGCTGGCGCGCGTAGGTAATCCAGCGACTGTCGCCCGACCAGACCGGCGGAGCGATTGGCCCGGAGTCGTATGGATTCGTGTCGACCAGGACAGGCTTGCCGCCATCGAGCTCGAGATACCAAAGATTGAGACGCTTGTCGCAGTAGGCGATTTTCTTGCTGTCGGGCGACCAGGTCGGGGAGTAGTAAAACGTGGGTGGTGTGCCTAGATCGATCTTCCGCACTTCGCCCAGGCCGTCCTGCGCAGCGAGATACAACTGGTACTCACCGGAAGTGTCAGAGAAATAGGCCACCCACTTTCCATCTGGCGACCAAGAAGGATCACGCTCGGCCGTGCCGGTGGTGTTGGTCAGATTGCGGATGTCGCCGTGCTCGACAGGCACGGTGAGAATCTCGCCGTGGGCTTCAAAGACGGCGCGCGCGCCACTTGGAGAGATGTTGGCATTCTCGATCTTATTGCCGACGTTTGCGTAATGCGGGCGCGTTGCCGGGAAATCGCCGACGGCGTGAATGTTGACAGCATTTTCTTTGCTTGTTGCAGGATCGAAGACGTGAATAGAGCCAAACTGCTCGAAAACGATGGCGTCAGGCCCAGCCGAAGCGGACTTTATATCCACACCGTTGCTGGGTGTGGCACGACTTACATTTTTTGTGGCGGTATCGTAGACGTAAAGGCTTACCGGCCCATCGTGATCAGAGAGGAAATAGACTTTGTCGCCGATCCACATCGGCGAAGAATCGTTGGAATTCGTGCGCGGAACTTTAATGATGCTCGAATCGGACAGTTTGGCAATCCAGACGGGCGAGGCGGTGCCGCCGCGGTAATGCTTCAAGCCGCGCTGAAACTGCGAAGATTCGTTGAAGTTGGTAAACGGAACGTAGGCGATGTGCGAACCGTCGGGCGAGTACGAGCCGTCGTATGCCATCGGAAGCGGCAGCACTTCAGGGAGACCGCCGTTCACGCCAACCGCATAGAGTTGCTGAAAACCGGCGTAGCTGAGTCGCGATGAACGAAAGAGGATGCGCTGGCCATCGCGGGTCCAGCCGACCACCTGGTCCGAGCCAGGATGCGTGGTGAGCCGTTTAGGCACGCCACCAGCCGCGGGAATGACGTAAACATCTTCGTTGCCGTCGTATTCACCGGTGAACGCGATCATCGTACCGTCTGGAGAGAAGATTGGATCGATCTCGATGCCAATATCGCTGGTTAGCCGGCGCGCTTCGCCGCCATTACGATCGACAATCCAGAGGTCGCCGCCGTAGCTGAACGCGATCTGCGTTTTGCTGATAGTCGGCTTGCGGAACAACGCGTGCTGATTACTTAACTGTGCAACGACAGGAAACGCTGCAAAGAAGGGAGGTAGGACGAGAATGGCCGCTACCACCGACCAAGCGGAAATCGACGTGCGAGTTCTGTTCGGCATCAGCAACCTCCGAGAGAATACCCGACCCAACGGAACGGACAAATCCAGGCCACCCCATACGCTAGCGTAAACTTACTCGTTAGCTACGCAAAAGATCTAGAGCAAGTTCCGTGGAAAGCGTGATCAGAAGGGCGACGCACAAATTTTGGAAACGCAGGAGCGGTGAAGTCTGTTTCGACGAGGCGAGTCTACCACAGAAGTCGTGGAGTGGTGGTCATTTCACTTCGCAAGAACCACGGCGAGAGCGAAGCCGTCGTCGCCTTGTCGCCTACGGTTAGAATTTCCGCGGCGCTGACGCGAGGTCCGGCGGAGAGGCGTTCAAAATCGATGCAAGTTCACGAACTTGAAAAGCCACAATCAAATCGTGCTAAAAAGCCAATGTTCGTCGGTTAAGGGACACGCGCAAGCTCAAGGCATCGTTGCGAGCGGGAACAAACGGTCGAACTCCGGGACCGGAAGAGGCCGCATCATTCCCGCCGAGCACGGGGAATGACCGTGAAGCTTCCTGATTTCGCGGCCCGCCGCAAAGAGATCTTTGGTGATCTTACGTTCATCCCTCCGAAGATGCCGTGATCTCGGCGATGGCAAAGCCGGGAGCGCACAGAATTGGGCACGGCGAGCTTCTCGCTGATCCGCAACCCATCGCACAACTACAGCTAACTCAATAGAACTAATGAATGAGCGACCCGAGACATAGGTGACACATTGTACCGGACACATGGGTAACACTTCCTTCCCTGAGAGGGGAGGGAGAGATGCCTTGGAAGGAGTGTTCGGTCATGGACGAGAGGATGCAGTTTGTCGCTCGCCGGCTAGCCGGCGAGCCGATGGCGGAACTTTGCAGAGAGTTTGGGATCGCCCGTAAGACCGGTTACAAGATCTTCGATCGCTATCAGGAATGTGGCATTCACGGACTCACCGATCGGAGCCGGCGTCCGTATCGCTACGCCAACCAACTTCCGTTTCAGGTAGAGAACTACATTCTGAACGTGAAGCGCGAGCACCCCAGCTGGGGTGCTCGCAAAATTCGCGATCGCTTGATCCGCAGATTCTCTGGCATTCCCATCCCGGCCAAAAGCACCGTGCATGCCGTGCTGGATCGCCACGGCCTGGTGGAGCGCCGTGGCCGCGTGCGTCGTCGTGCGCAAGGCACTTCGTTATCTCTGGGGCAACGGCCCAATGAGCTCTGGTGCACCGACTACAAAGGCGAATTCTTGCTAGGAATCACAAATACTGCTATCCCCTCACCGTTACCGACCACGCCAGCCGGTTTCTCCTCAGTTGTGAGGCGCTTTCTTCTACCCGGGAAGACTACGCTTTCACCGTATTTGGCTTTTTAAGGAGCGCGGCCTGCCCGCCAACATTCGCAGCGACAACGGCGTGCCCTTTGCTTCCGCACATGCTTTGTTCAACTTAAGCAAGCTGGCCGTCTGGTGTTACGCCTGGGCATTGGCATCGAACGCATCAAGCCTGGCCATCCGCAGCAAAACGGTCGTCATGAACGCATGCATCTCACTCTGAAAAAAGAAGCGACCAAACCAGCTGCCGCAAATTTCCTGCAACAACAAGCGCGCTTCGACCAATTTATCGATGTCTTCAATAACGAACGCCCGCACGAAGCTCTGGAAATGAAGTGTCCGGCCGAGGTCTATCAGCCTTCGCCACGTCCCTACACCGGATTGCCGGACATCGACTATCCGCTGCACGACAAAACCATCGTGGTCACCCGTTGCGGCCGCATCTGTCTGGGCAAAAAGAAAATCAATTTCAGCCAGGTCTTTGCCGGACAAGCCGTCGGCATCAAAGAAGTGCACGACGACATCTGGCTGGTGAGCTTTATGGATTATGATTTGGGGTACTTCGATCTGGAGACTCGGGTGCTCGAACCACTCGAAAATCCGTTCGGCCCAAAAGTGTTACCCATGTCTTAGGTACGTTGTGTTACCCATGTCTCCGGGCCGGACCGAAGAAAATTGGTGGACGTGACCGGGATCGAACCGGCGACCCCCTACTTGCAAAGCAAGTTGGGCAAAACACTAACAGCTTTGTGTGGTGTCGCTTACACAGACGATCAACGAGATTCTCGCTCTCCAAATGTCCCGAAGTTGTCCCGAACTTTCCACGCCTCAGAACTTCCGAATGCGGCTTCATTAGGTCCGCAATCGGCCATCTTCCCGCGATTGTACCGTCGGGGCGCTCAAACCTCTGTCCTTCACATTACTCGCTTAATTCGCTGAGCGATTTTGACGGATTGCAATCAGTGATATATCATGGTATATACCGTAAGGAGGTGATATGGCCCGTACCGCCAAACTGTTCCGCAACGGCCGTAGCCAAGCAGTTCGCCTTCCCTCGGATTATCGGTTCGAGGGCTCCGAGGTATACGTGCGCCGCGATCCGGCTACGGGAGATGTGATCCTCTCGCGGCGTCCCGAGTCGTGGGAGGATTTCTTCGAGTTGATGAAAAGCATCGACGTGCCTTCAGATTTTCTGGCGGAGCGTGACGACCCGCCCCCGCAAAAGCGGAAGCTCTTCTGATGCCCCCACGCTACCTGCTGGACACGAATACTGCCAGTTACATTATTAAAGGCAATGTTCCGCGGGTTCGTGAACGGTTGCTGAAGGTGCCGATGTCGCAAGTTCTGATTTCGGCAGTTACAGAAGCCGAGCTGCTGTTTGGAGTGGCGCGGAAGCGCGAGGCTGTACGGTTGAAAACCGCCATCGATGAATTTCTACTCCGAGTGGAGTCTCTGCCGTGGGATTCCAGCGCCGCGAGGCGCTACGCTGATTTGCGAGCTGCCCTTGAGATCGAAGGGATGCCCATGGGAAATTTGGATATGATGATCGCGGCTCACGCGTTGGCTGCCGACGCCGTACTGGTAACGAATGAGCGCTCTTTTCGGCGACTGAGGCTCTTGAAAATCGAGGATTGGACAAAGTAGGACCGACGAGTGTGCCATCGGTAGACCTGGAAATGTCCAGCTTCGTTTATGACGGTGGAAAAAAAAAGAGAGATTGGGGCAAGGCGAATCCAGTAAGTCTTTTGCAATCAGAAAGTTGGTGGACGTGACCGGGTCGAACCGGCGACCTCCTGCTTGCAAAGATTGGTCGCACGAAGAATCAACAAGTTAGCGAGATGTCCCGGGAATTGGGTCAGATGAGCAAATCCCCTGTGTTTCTGCACGTTTCGGACACCTTCCCGCCTCACCAGCTCACTCGTGCCATGCCGAGGGTGGGCACAAAATCGGCGGTCCCGCGAGTTGTCCGGCATGAAGCTTGGGCGATCACGAGGACGGGTCGACGCCTCCGCTATTTTATTTTTTCTCGGGTCGCGCGCCAGCATCGTCGCAGGAACAGCGGGCAGAATGGTCCGAGCCGCCAGCCGCTTCACTAGGCGTTCGGCATCTGGGCACATCGTCCGCATGAGGGAGTCCTCCTTTGGTGTCTCTGAATCGGCGCTGAGTTCAGCTTTTGAACACCAAGCCATCGACCTATACATTCAAGCTAATCGGGACTTAGAAATGGGCCGCAGTCCATCGTCTGTTGGTTCTAACAGATGGCAGCCGATCCGCGCGGACGTTTCATTACTGTGCACAAAAGTCAGGTATCCCTGAAAAGTGCGTGTTGGCCAGCCGGCTAGCTTACCTTTTGCATTTTCGACAGCCCGCTGGACGGCACACCGAATGGTCCAGCCCTAAAATTCAGGCGTGAGGAAAGCGAGGCTTATTAACTATGCGAATAACACTGATCGCAGTATTTCTCGCGACGTGTCTAGCCCCAGGCCGAGCAATGGTGGCGCAAACTAAGGCGTCGAACGAAAAGGCAACCGCGAAGACTGCTACGACAGCCAAAACACCACAAGAATTGAACATACAGGAGTACATCAATCTGTTGCGGCAGGACGTGAGCGCTCAAAAAGCCAAATTGCTTGGTGAAATCATGCAGTTCGACGCCGAAGATGCCGCGAAATTCTGGCCGATCTATCGCGACTATGACGCAGAGCTAAAGAAGGTAAACGACCTTCGAGTGGCAAATATTTTGGAGTATTCGCGTTCCTACACGACCCTTACCAACGAAAAGGCCGACGAACTAATAAAGAATGCCATGGCCTACCAAGAGCAACGCGATAAGCTGCTGGCCAAGTACTACGAGCGCGTCAGACAGGAATTGGGGGGAATAACGGCGGCTCGCTTCGTACAAGTTGAGCACCAACTGCTTACCATTATTGACCTCAGGATTGCTTCGTCTTTACCGGTAATGGGTTCATAAGAATCGTGAGAAAGGTACTGAACATGCGATACATGAGAGTTAGCATGACGGCACTCGGATTTGCTCTACTGATTGTCTCGGGTGTGCCTCTTAGTAAATCCGCGCAACGTTCCAATCGAGTCACGGTGCCTGCGGGCACCCGTCTATTAGTGCGTATGGTAGATTCCGTAGATTCCAGCAAGCAGAAGGCGGGTTATCGCTTCACTGCGGCGCTCGAAGCGAATCTTCAGGCTTATGACGTTACTGTCGCACCGAAAGGCACCACACTTTATGGTGTACTTGCGCAAGCCTCCTCGTCCGGCAAATTCAAGGGCAGTTCCCAACTCACTCTGGAGCTGACGGACATCGTTATCAACGGAACCTCGTATCCCTTGATGACTACAAACTATGCGGTCAAGGGCAAGGGAGAGGGCGGCGAGACGACCAAGAAGGTGTTGGGTGGCGCCGGACTTGGAGCGCTCATTGGCGGTATTGCGGGTGGCGGTAAGGGCGCAGGTATCGGAGCACTTGCGGGTCTGGCCACCGGAACAGCGGTGGCTGCCACTAAAAAAGGCGAGCAGGTCTCCGTGCCCAGCGAAACCCTACTGGAATTTCGTCTTGAACATCCGACCGAGCTGCCCGTGGCCAACTGATTTTGGGTTCCCACATGTCACTGGCCGTCATTCGTCTTGACGCAAACATCGCTCTGGCCGGGCGGCCGGTATCAGGACTTGGAGGAGCGGACAAGCATGGGTTCGCCGGAAACTCCGGGTTTTCACGTATTCTTCCTGGCTTTCTCCAGGATGTGGATGTTGGGCGTGGATTCAGAGAGTGAGGAAGTTTTTATTGTGACAGGCCAATGCGGCGGAGAAGGCCTTCGTATCGCGGGTCTGAACGCATATCTTTGAAAAATGGATCGGCGTTCAGAAAGGCCAGGCTGCCCGAACGTTGTGCATAAGCGCGCTCCAGCGCTTCGAAAGTGCGGTCTTTCTCGCCCAGGCCCGCGTAAACCACCGCGACGTTGTAGTGATCGACATCGGTGCGTGCCTCGAGTTCTTTGAATTGGCCGATCACCTTTCGTGCATCGGCGCGCCGGCCCGCCAGCGCGTATATCCAGCCGAGGCCTGCCGCATTTAATTGGTTCTCGGCGGATATCGGGCGAACCTCCGTGCCAGCCTTTTCATTTGCCGCGATGGCCTCCGCGTAGTTCCCCTTGCATCCATACGCCCAACTCAGTTGCGCATGCACCCACTCGAGTCCGGGGTCGAGCTCCATCGCTTTTTTATATTGAGCAATCGAATCGTCGTACTGCCTCGCAGCTAGAGAATGATAAGCCATGGTCCCAATCACTTGCGGCGACAATGGGTCCAGCTCCAGCGTACGCTGGTCTTCGGCAAAACCTTCGTCAATGCGCCCCCGAGCGGTCAAGTACTGCGCGTATGTACGGTGCGCGTCCACGCTGCTTGGGTTGAGCTCAATCGCCCGTCTGAGCTCAGCCTCGGCGCCGGACCAGTCCCAATCGTAAACGTACTTCGCAACTCCCACGGCAGCGCGTGCTTCGGCTAGGGAGTCGTCAATCTCAAGGGCCTTCAGTGCCGCTGCCTTGGCTTTGGGAAACGCATCTTTCGATTGAAGATATGAAAATATGCCCAGCGTCCCGTAGCTGTTCGCCAATCCGGCGTAGGCCAGGGCGTTCCCTGGATCCTTTTCGATCGCCTGCTGAAAATAATCCACGCTTTTCTTCAGCCCTTCGAAGCTGGCTTTGTTCGAGTAATAGCGGCCTTTCAGGTAAAGCTGATACGCTTCGGCGTTTTCTGTGGAGTGTTTTCTCAGCCGCTGTTTTTCCTCACCCGTCAGGCGCAACCGCAGATTCTCAGAAATATCCCTTGATATCTCTTCCTGTACTGTCAGGACGTCGGCAAGTTTACGTTTGTATTGCGTGCCCCAGAGTTGGGACCCTTTCTCCGCGTCAACCAGTTCCGTGTTGATGACCAAAGTATCGCCGCGCTGCAGCAAACGGCTTACAAGAACGGCGCGAACATGCAAATCTTGGCCCACTTTTTGCGGGTCGGGCTCCTTGCCCTTGTAGCGGAATACGGTACTGCGCGCCATGACACGCAATCCCCGAACCTCCGAAAGGCTGTTAATAAGGCTCTCGGTGATTCCGTCGCTCAGATACTCAGTGTTGGGGTCCGCGCTGGAATTCACGAAAGGAAGCACTGCCAGGGATTCAATGGCCGCGCCGCGCGTTCGTGAAAAGCCGGACCACACCGCGAGCACAATGAGCGCCACTGCCACGGCTCCAGCAACCGCCAGAGTGGCTTTGCTGCGTCCCCGGAACAAGTGCCGTGCGGGCCTTCCGGCCAACGCGCTTGCGCGGTTCGATTCAGTATCGCGTTTGAACCGTGCTAGGTCGGTCCGCAGCTCCGATGCGCTCTGATAACGCATCTTGCGGTCTTTTTCCAGCGCCTTCGTGATGATCTCTTCTAGTTTTGGATCAAGTTGCGGATTGAGGCGTGATGGAGACACCGGCGCGCGGTCCAGAATCGCCTGAAAGATCACCGCGGAAGTGTTTCCGGCGAACGCTCTCTCTCCCGTTCCCGCCTCGTACAAAACGGCGCCGAAGGAAAACAAATCCGTACGGGCATCCAGTTCCTCTCCCCGGGCCTGTTCGGGCGACATGTAGGCCACCGTTCCCAGCGCCGTACCCGGGCTCGTGAGAACTTCTTCAGTAGTTCCTGCGAGGCACCCGCCTCCCTCCGCCGCGGCGCGCGGTTCCGGCCCCAGTTTGGCCAGGCCGAAGTCCAGAATCTTCGCGTGCCCGCGCGCCGTAAGAAAGACATTGGCCGGCTTGATGTCCCGGTGGATGATTCCCTTCGCGTGGGCGGCATCCAGTGCATCCGCCACTTCGATCCCGACTCTCAGCAACTGTTCGAGTTCCAGCGGGCCGCTTGCGATTGCGTGCTTCAGCGTTTGTCCTTCCAGAAATTCCATGACGATGAAGCGTTTGCCCCCATGCTCGTCAATCTCGTAAATCGTGCAGATGTTGGGGTGGTTCAGCGCGGAAGCCGCCCGTGCTTCCCGGCGGAAGCGTTCGAGGGCCTGCGGATCTTTCGCCAGGTCATCAGAGAGGAATTTCAGGGCAACGTAACGGCCAAGCTCAGTGTCCTCGGCCTTGTAGATGACACCCATGCCGCCGCCGCCGAGCTTTTCTACGATGCGGTAATGGGAGACAGTCTGCCCGTGAAGTGGCTGAGACTCCGCCATGTTGGGCCATCTTAGGTTGTGTGTCGGAAGCAAGTCAACGAACTACGGACTAGGCAGGCGAAATCAGGGTCGAACTCGGCTAGGTCTTGATTAACGGGCCGCGCGGAAGTAATTTTGCCCGACTGGTGAGTTTGCATTACCGGAAAGTTTTGATTAGTAACCTTTTGTTTGCAGGTTGAGCACCGTCCGGCGCGACCCAAATCCGCGTCCTGGGAACCTGAGGCAGTGAGACGCAACCGAAGCAGGTTAACGCCATGATCGCGTGGGCTGGCCTGTTGTTCCAGACAGCGAACGGCACACCTCATCTATACGGGAACCTGGAGGATCGCTGGCTCACTCCGCGCCTTAAGAAAATGAAATTGGAAGAAGACGGAATGGGCTTTCACGCATTCAAGCGTTTCCGTAAGACCCGGCTTCGCGCTGCTCGTTGCTTGGAAGACTTGAACAATTTCTGGATGGCTCACAAGCCAAAGACAATGTCTGAACTGTACTCGCACCTTCACGAGGAATTGGAACTACGCCTCGCAGAATCGGAGCGCGTCGGTTACGGATTCGTCTTGCCCGGGGCAGCAGCTTCAACAGTTGTTCCAAATGCTCCAAAATTGAAGAGCGTTGACGATGTTCAAATTGCCGCGTAAGTCGTAGAAAGCAGTGGAGTAGTTTTGGTGGACGTGACCGGGATCGAACCGGCGACCCCCTGCTTGCAAAGCAGGTGGAATCTAAGCTAAGTCACTGTTTCGGTTGCGCTTACAGTTTTTGCGAACCGCTTAAGCTGCTCCAAATGCTCCAAAACTGGGAATGTCACGGCGGCGTTATTCTCCCTCGGGTTGCCGTTCTCAAAAACGGCACTGCCGGCGACCAGGATTTCCGCACCCGCGCGCACAATACTTGCTACCGTCTCGTGGTGAACGCCGCCGTCCACTTCAATCCGGAACTGTAGTCCCCGAGACTCCCTGACCTCTGACAGCGACTCAATTTTTCTCAGGGAAGAGTGAATGAACGATTGGCCATCTTGATCGTACGCTTTGTCTTATCGCTTCGCATGGGTCTAAGCCCGGAGTAGTGATAAACCCTGGTACGCCCATCCATGTCCTCGACGAAGTTCTTCCATTGGTTCACCACGTTCTTGTGATGAGCGTGAATCCGGGTTTCGGTGGTGAACCGAGATCCAATCGACTCCTGCTTCAGCCAATACCGGGATAAATTCGTCGGGGTGTTCGATCATCAGGTGACAGTCGAGGGAAACCGGCGACACCTTGCGGAGAGCGGCGACAACCGGAGGCCCGATCGTGAGATTGGGGACGAAGTGGCCGTCCATTATGTCAAGGTGCAGAACGGTCGCTCCACCCTCAACGGCGGCCTGAACCTCCGCGCCGAGGCACGCGAAATTAGCAGAGAGAATCGAAGCGGCAAGGTCGATCATACGATTGCCTTGGTCCACCAAGTTTCAACTCGCGGCTCGCGCGTGATCCGCCTGTGTTCGCGCGATTTTCTGGACCACGCGGTTGGCAATTCTTTCCCCTCGCACAGTGCCGACAGTTCGGGGTTCAGCTTCGCTTTGCACGACGGGCAACCAAGTAACGCCCCGTGCGAGCATGGTCGCGAATGCCACGGCGGTAGAATCGTTCAATGCAACAGAGAGCGAATTCCCTTTCACCAATTCACTGAGTTTGTGCTGCATCAACGTTTCCTGCTGATGAGGTGGAGTGACGAGGATGCGCGCGACAATCTGAAAGAGGTCACTACGGTCGAGAGTTCCCCATAAACGCTGTTGCTCGTCGAGAATCAGAAGTTCTCCACTTGGGCTTTCCTTCAGGACCCTAATCGCGTCTGCCAGCGAAGAGCTTTTACGGAGGATATCAGCGGGAAGAGGCTCCAAAAGAGACGCGAGCGGCTCACGATCCAAAATGGACTTGCCCAAGGGTAGCCGTCTCCAAAGGTCGCCGGAACGGCTTATAACCGCGTGGGACAACAAATCGCGGAACGGTGGGAAGTTGGCTGCGGTCTCGGAGAACAGCGCGCTGCCCACTTGCCTCAGACGAACAGGAGTGCGAGCTCGGACGCTGGTTTCATGGGGCCGGCTCCCCATCAAGGCTCCCTCGCCAAAAAAATCTCCCCTCCCGAGTACGGCGACGATTTTGGCTTCGGGGCTTTCTTCCGTTGTCTGCAGGATCTCGACCTCGCCATCTTCAATGACGCTAAACACCCGAGCCACCTCTCCTTGCCTGTGAATGAAATCTCCGGGGCGAAAGTAGGCACGATTGAGGTATTGCGTAGCGTCGGTATTGAGAAAGCTGAGATCGCGGGGAAAAAGAAAGTCCCAACACCAGTCTAAGGCGACTTTGATTCTGCGGGACCACGTCGGCAGCTTGAAAAGGTAGACACCACGCCACAGAAACCAGGCGAGAAAACCCGAGACGCGCATGCCAAACATTTCCGCGACCGCTTGGTACCCGCCAATCGAACAGAGCTGACCAAGTGCCTTAAAACGGAAAGGTTGCGTGGGCTCGCCTTTGAGAACCCGAACGAGGTTGAGGGCCGCCTGGCGGCCCTGGCGTTCCGCGAACTGCGCCGTTGTTGCTGACGGCTTGTTGTCGAAGGCGTTGACAATATAAGCGCAATCGCCAATGGCCCACGCATTCGTCTGCCCTTCAATTCGCATGTCGGCTGTGGTGCGCATGCGGCCACGCTCCTTGGGCACCTCGAGCGCTTGAATGATGGGAGACGGTGCGGTTCCGATGGTGCAAGCGATCGTGCCACCCTTCAGCATCTGTCC
>JGI24806J26614_1000565_pt1 | contig 11863 bp, 10 predicted proteins | sample Kansoi200umMDA_FD_26614 | JGI IMG/M metagenome (IMG submission 26614)
GATAACTGCATTATTAACACCGGCGAGGTTTTGGTGAAGTTTCTGGAGTGAATTTAGAGTTAGCTCTGCTTCGTTAGGCATATAGCCCGGTTCCACACTGAGTATCTTAATGAACCTGTCTAAGAACTCCACTTGATTATCGAAGCTTTTTTGTGAAGAGGAATTATTGGCACCTGCATCTTCCGCAGGTACTTGGGGATCAATTACGTTCTTTGGCGTGGCCCTGCGGCCTTGTAATTTACGGGCAACTGTTTGTGCATCGGCAACTATTCTTCTGTCTTCTATTTGTGATGCACTTAATGCGGCTATAAGCCGTGAGGCTAATTCCTCAATTGGAGCAAAAAGTACCTGCCTGTTGTTAATAGTAACTGTTTTTAAAGATGCTTTAGCATTCCTATCTGACATGGTTGTTTTTGACTTCACCAAAACCTCGCCGGTGTTAATAATGCAGTTATCGATGCCACGGCTGCCTTCGATAACCAGCTTATTGTACGCCAGGGCGTTCTTTACGCACCTGTAACCGGCCTTGTAGATATTGCCAAAGAAGTGAAGAATTATGTCAAAAGCATTTTTAGTGCCAGGCATCCAGCCTTCAAACAGGTAAATGCCATTCGCTTCCGAACAATAAAAGATAGAAAATAAGAAAACCAGTGCGCCTTAAATGGCGCATTTTTTATTACACACCTGATAGTCACCACTTTTATTATAAACCAAGCCTATGCAACAATAAACCAAGCGAACGCAACAATAAACCAAGCGAACGCAACCATGAAACAAGCCTCCGCAACTATGAAACAGGCGAACGCAACTATGAACTAAGCCTACGCAACTATGAAACAGGCGAACGCAACCATGAAACAAGCCTACGCAACTATAAAACAAGCGAACGCAACCACTAACTAAGCCTACGCAACTATGAAACAGGCGAACGCAACCATGAACTAAGCCTACGCAACTATAAAACAACCGAACGTAACTATGAAAGTCGCCACCTTAACTGTGTGCCATTTCTCTCAATAGCATTTTCAGGCAGCGAAATACCAATTAATCACATCATATTGTGGAAACCAAAGTGGTTGTAAATGGATGGATCCCAGATTTTTTAAAAGCATTATCTTTATGCGTATAACCTTATAACATTTTATGAAAATTTTTAAACTGGTAACTGTATTTGTTTTTGCAATGCTTGGCTTTATAGCCTGTCAAAAACAGCTCGACTTTGATACCAATGGCATATCTGCAGGAACGCTTAAAAAAGATGGCACCGGTAATTGTATGCCGAGCACAATAAACGGTATCTATCAAAAAGATACAGCGCTAACTGCTGATAATTTTATAGATGTAAATGTAGATGTAACAGTAGTAGGCACTTACACTATAAAAAGCGATACGGTAAATGGTTTTTCTTTTAAAGGTACCGGCACTTTAGGGGTTACAGGAAATAATGTAATCCGTCTTTATGGTAGTGGAAAACCTTTAGCTTCAAATGTAACCACGTTTACTATAACGTATGGCACCAGCATTTGTGTAATAGATGTTACGGTAATTGGCCCCGGTGGCGGCGCTGCTATTTATACTTTAGGCGGTGCACCTGCTTCTTGCGCTGGTTTTACCCTTGGCCCAGGCACTTATACAGCCGGCCAGATATTAGTGGCCGCCAATACTGTTTTAACGAATGTAAATGTTACCGGCTTGGGTACCTACGATCTTGGTACCGATACAGTTAACGGAATATATTTCAGGGCATCAGGCACATTTGTAAATTATGGGGTACAAAGCATAACATTAGCAGGTACAGGTACACCCATTGCTGCCGGCAGCTTCAATTATAAATTAACAAATGGCAGTACAACCTGTACATTTAGCATTACTGTGGCGCCGGGTAGCGGTGGCGGCAGCGCTGTGTATACATTAGGCGGTAGCCCAACAAATTGTACCGGCGTTACATTGGCAGGTACTTATAAGCAAGGCGTAGCGCTAACATCGGGCAATACAGTAAAAGTTGATGTGGCAGTAACTACTATTGGTACCTATAGCTTATCAATAGCAGCGGTAAATGGTGTAAGCTTTTCAGCAACGGGTTCTTTTACAACTGCTACCCCACAGCAACTGACTTTAAATGGTACGGGCACACCAACAGCCAGTGGCCCTTTTAACTATACTATTACCGGCCCCGGCGGAACAATGTGTACGTTCACTATTACTTATGCTGCCGCAACGGCGCCTGCAAATCTTGATTATATACCTCAAACAACAGGTAGCAACTGGAGTACTAAATTAGAAGGTGGCAACCCAGAAGACACTACCTACATGGAAGTAAGCCCTAATAGTAAAACATTTGGAGCTAACAGTTATAAGATCTTCGAAATAAAAGATATGGGTACGCCAACAGATTCTTTGTATTTCCGTAAGGTAAACCCCGGGTCATACTATCAATATATTGAAGATGATTTTGGCCTTTTAGATGCGCCATATACCGTAGATATGTTAGTCCTTGATTCAACTAAAAATGCCGGTTATACCTGGGATACTAATTTGGGAGCGAATACAGCGGGTGGTGGCGCAATAAGTATTACAAGTGCTAAAATACATGGAGAGATATTGGTAAAAGGCGCTACAGAAACGGTTGGCACTACAACTTATAATAACGTTATTAAAGTACAATATACTTATACAGCTTTAGTGCCATTACTTGGCGGCAATATAACTGTTGTAACAGAAGAGCGCTGGTATGCAAAAGGATATGGTGTTATTAAAGATGCTGTAACAGTACAATATCCAGCACCATCACCAGCGGAAACAGTAAATACAATAAGAACACAAATATTTTAAACAATAATAGTTAATGGCTTACTTTTTGTTAAAAATTAAGCCGAGCAAAATAATTTATAAGATTTTCTGTTACAATTTGAGGCTAACTGCACTGAATATTATTGATTTGCAGTATTTTTCAGAATAATAATAACTACAAATGAAAAGAGTAAGTTTGGTATTGATCGTTTTAGCAGTTTTGGTTTCCTGTTCAAAGGAATATAGCCTGGAAAATGGTACAGGTGATAGTGACCTTATTGTAGGTGCAGATTGCCGCATCAGCAAAATATCTTCTACAGATACTACAGCCTTTATTGGTTTAGGTTCAATAGCAGCAGCTATAAATAGTGCAGATGAAGTTACCGATATCACAGCTTATGACAGCCTTTCTGCTACTATCGTTACCAACTCTCAACCTACTTATGTTAACGACACGGTGTACGTAAACCCAGATGAATATTTTGTTACTGACCTTACTAATAATGCAAGAGTAAAAAAATTGCACCGTTTATTGGATCCGTTCGATCCTACTTCGCCACAAATAGAGGTGGATTATATTTATGATGCTACTTCAGGTGTTTTGCTGCAAAAGCAATTCAGTTCTTCTTTTTCATCCATTAATCCATTTTATCAAATTGATTATACCTATACCGGCGGAAACCTTACCAGCATGTTAACTACAGATTTGACTATTCCGGAACAGGTGATGGATGCTTCACTGCAATATTTTACCAACATATCGCCAAGGAGCTATCTTAATCTTATGCCTGATGAAGAAGATCCAAACTATGCACAGTTTAATCAGTTCTTCAATTTTGGTAAAAAATCGCTTAATGCAATTAAGGAAATTAAAATAAGAAATTATTCAAGCGGTGTTTTAACGGCTGATTCAACAAAAACTGTTTTTGGTTCTTACATCATGAGCCGTGATAACTATGTGTTAAGTGTTATTATGAGTGGCGATGATCTGTTGAGCATACCTGCACAAAAAGGAAAGTTGAAGTTTTCTTATAAATGCAAATAATTGAGAATTGAGAATTGAGAATTGAGAATTGAGAATTGAGAATTGAGAATTGAGAATTGAGAATTGAGAATTGAGAATTGAGAATTGAGAATTGAGAATTGAGAAGAAATTTCAATCAATAAAATTATAAAAAAAGAGCTAATTATTTTGATTAGCTCTTTTTCTTTTTAAGTATCTTATTTTTTCTAACATCTAACATCTGTCATCTAACATCTATCATCTAACATCTCTAACATTTCACCTCTCACTTCCTCTACACTTTCCCCACCATATTAGCCGGCACTACCCATTCATCAAATTCTTTAGGCGTTACATAGCCTAATTTAACGGCCATTTCTTTTAGTGTTGTACCTTCTTTATGTGCCTTCTGTGCAATTTCTGCAGCTTTGTAATAACCGATCTTGGTGTTAAGCGCCGTTACCAACATTAATGAATTATCTACGTGTTTTTTTATGTTCTCTTTTATCGGTTCAATACCAACAGCACATCTATCATTGAAACTCACACAACCATCGCCGATCAACCTTGCGCTGTGCAGGAAATTATAGATCATCACCGGTTTAAAAACATTCAATTCAAAATGGCCGGTAGCGCCACCAATACCGATTGCTACATCGTTGCCCATTACTTGCGCTGCTATCATCGTTAATGCTTCGCATTGTGTAGGGTTTACTTTGCCCGGCATGATAGAGGAGCCTGGTTCGTTATCAGGAATAAATATTTCGCCGATGCCGCTTCTTGGGCCACTTGATAAAAGGCGTATATCATTGGCGATCTTCATTAAACTTACTGCAACTGTTTTTAAAGCGCCGTGTGCTTCCACAATAGCATCATGTGCAGCAAGGGCCTCAAATTTATTTTTTGCAGTGATGAAAGGCAGCTTGGTTAATTTAGCAATATGCTTTGCAACATTCACATCATAATTTGGAGGTGTGTTGATACCTGTGCCAACAGCAGTTCCGCCAAGTGCCAGTTCGCTTAAATGCGCTAATGTATTTTTAATAGCCTTTAATCCATGCTCCAGTTGAGAAACATATCCGCTGAATTCCTGCCCTAAAGTAAGTGGTGTTGCATCCATGCAATGCGTACGGCCGATCTTCACTACTTTTTTAAAAGCTTTCGCTTTTTTATCTAACGTGTTTTTTAATTTCTCAATACCGGGAATGGTTGTTTCCATCAATATTTTATACGCTGCAATATGCATGGCCGTAGGAAACGTATCGTTGGATGATTGTGATTTATTTACATCATCATTTGGGTGTAAATATTTTTCTTTATCACTTAATTTACCGCCGTTGATAACATGGCCACGATAAGCGATCACTTCATTCACATTCATATTGCTTTGTGTACCGCTGCCGGTTTGCCAAACTACTAATGGAAAATAATCATTCAGTTTGTTATCCAATATTTCTTTGCACACTTTGCCTATAAGATCTGCTTTCTTTTTAGGTAAAATACCAGCTTCGAAATTGGTAATAGCCGCTGCATGTTTCAGGTAAGCAAATGCTTTAATGATCTCTTTAGGCATGCGGTTAATATCCTCAGCGATCTTAAAATTATCGATACTACGTTGGGTTTGAGCACCGTAATAAGCATCAACAGGCACTTTTACTTCGCCCATGGTATCTTTTTCAATTCTATACTCCATTGTATAAATTTTTAAAATTTTGGTGGTGCAAAGTTAATGAAATAATAGCTTGCTGAATTTACACTTGTAGAAGTACGTCGTGCTTTTACCTTGCATTTACCTGAACAAACATATACATTAGAGTTCTTAAATCCATTATTCACTTAAAACCACCCACAATGAAAAAAAGTTTACTACTAACATCTTTGTTAGCAATGGCAGCCGTATCTGGGTTTTCACAAACAGATCAATACTGGTCTGCAAACAACGATCGCCGCAACAATATCGTTACCGACAAAGCTGTTACAAGATTAGCTTACCCTAAAGAGTTTAAGCTGTTCAATTTGTCAATTGAATCTTTACAAAAAAATTTGTTCTCTATTGTTGATAACAAATCTGCAAAACATTCAACCATTATTTCTTTGCCTAATGCAGCAGGGGATATGGAGCAATTTGAAGTCGTTGAAGCATCCAACTTTGAACCTGACCTGCAAGCTCAATTTCCGGAAATAAGGGCTTACTCCGGTAAAGGCATTACCGATAAATATGCGTCCTTAAAGTTGAGTATTTCCCCGCAAGGGATACAAACTATGGTATTCAGGACAGATAAGGACAATGAATTCATAGAGCCTTATTCTAGCGATCATAATATTTATTCTGTGTATGCCTCACATCGGGTAAAAGGTGATCTGCCATGGACATGCAACACAGATGATAAGCAAATGGCTGCTGATATAAAATCACAGGTATTGGCTTCTCAAAGTTTATCAGGAAGTTCGACAGGCCAACTAAAAACAATGCGTTTAGCGCAATCCTGCAATGGTGAATACGCTAACTATTTTGGTGCCACAAGTTCTGCACAGGTAGCATTGGTGCTGGCAGCTTTTAATGCTACGCTCACCCGCTGCAATGGTGTTTATGAAAAAGACCTGGCATTGCACCTGAACCTTATTGCAAATACCACTTCAGTTATTTATTACAACCCTTCAACTGATCCTTACACTTCATTAAGCCAATGGAACATTCAATTGCAGCGCACTTTAACTTCCGTTATAGGAAGTGCCAACTATGACATAGGCCACATGTTCGGCGCATCAGGTGGCGGCGGAAATGCCGGCTGTATCGGTTGTGTATGTGTAAACCCTGCAAACAATAATTCAAAAGCAAAAGGCTCCGGTATCACTTCTCCTGCAGACGGGATTCCGATGGGAGATAATTTTGATATTGATTATGTAGTGCATGAGGTAGGCCATCAGTTAGGGGCCAATCATACTTTTTCAATGTCATTAGAAGGCACTGGCCAAAATAAAGAAGTAGGTTCTGGTATTACCATCATGGGATATGCAGGCATTACAGCTCAAGATGTAGCGCCACATTCTATTGATATTTTTCATGAAACATCTATTGCGCAGATACAAGCTAACTTAGCTACCAAAACATGCCCGGTGTCTGTTACCATGACAGCTAATCATGCGCCGGTAGTAGCAGCAGTCAGCAATTACACCATCCCGATCAGTACACCATTTGCACTTACAGGAACTGCAACAGATCCGGAAAGTGACCCATTGACCTATTGCTGGGAACAAAATAATAATTCAACTACTTCAGGTTCCGGAAGCGTTGCTTCGCCAACAAAAACTACAGGTCCGAACTGGTTATCATTTCCGGCTACTGCATCAGGCACAAGGACATTCCCAAGATTATCTACTATACTGGCTGGTTTAAATGTAACGCCACCATTTGCTGGAGGAGATGCCGGAACTAATATTGAAGCATTAAGCTCCGTTTCAAGAACATTGAATTTCAGGTTAACAGTACGTGATAATTCACCTTATAACCCTGGTATAACTATTGGCCAAACTGCCTTTACAGATGCAGTGGTAACAGTTACCAATACTTCAGGTCCTTTTGCTGTTACTGCACCTAATACAGCAGTAACGTGGACTGCAGGTTCTACAGCTACTGTTAGCTGGAGTGTGAACGGAACCAATGCAGGCGCTGTTAGTTGCGCCTCTGTGAATATTTTATTATCTACTGATGGTGGCTTAACATTTCCTACAGTGTTGGCATCTGCTACCTCAAACGATGGATCGGAAGTTATTACCGTACCATCAACACCAAGTGCAACCTGCCGTGTAAAAGTAGAAGCTGTTGGAAATATCTTTTTTGATATTTCTAATGCCAATTTTACTATTGCCAATCCATTGATGAACTCTGTTATTGAAACAACAGCAGATAAATTAAATGTTACTCCTAACCCTGCAAATAATACTACTGGCTTAACATTTAACTCAGATGCTGATGGCATAGCAGTGATGGTTATCACTAATCGCTTTGGTAATGTTGTGATGATGAAAAGTATAGCAGTTATTAAAGGGCAAAACCTGGCTAAGATAAATGTAAGCCAGTTAGTAAGTGGCTGGTATAGCGTTAATATACAAAACGGCGCCAAGGTTTTGTCGGCAAAAATTATTGTAACCAAATAATTGTATTGCGTAATCAATATTTAATTTCTAATTAAAAATAAAAGGCTGTCGCAGACAGCCTTTTATTTTTTAAAACTTTCTACGGATTTAATGTAAATGCAATTTTCAAGCTATTTGCTGTTGAGTACTTTTGTGTAATTTTATTATATAACCAATAAGCGAATGAAAATTTTTCTCCTTTCTATAACGATATCAATTTTTTCTTTTTGCCATGCGCAACAAAAAACAGAAAATATCATTGTGATAACTACTGATGGTTTTCGCTGGCAGGAAATATTCAAAGGCATGGATTCGGCCATTGCCAACAATAAAAAATTTAACCAGGGAGATAGTGCTTATCTTTTTGAAAAATACTGGAGCAATGATGTAAATGAGCGCCGGGAAAAACTAATGCCTTTTTTGTGGAGCACTATTGCTGATAAAGGGCAGCTATACGGTAACCGGTTATTGGGCAATAAAGTAGATAATGCAAACCCTTACTGGTTCAGCTATCCGGGCTATAATGAAATAATGACCGGGTATCCGGACACTACTATTAACAGCAACAGTTTTCCGCCTAACCCAAATACAAATGTGTTGGAATTTTTAAATCAACGACCTGCATTCAAAGGCAAGGTTGTAGCTTTTGGTGCATGGGACGCATTTGACAGGATATTGAATGAAAAACGAAGTGGTGTAACTGTGATTTCTGCTTTTGATAGTTTGGGCGGAAAACATCCGGATGCAAACGAGCAATTGATAAATACAATGAACAATGATGCTTATAAACCTTTTGGTTCGGAAGAATGTTTGGATGTGTTCACTCACTACGGAGCATTTGGTTATTTAAAAGCAAGGAAACCAAAAGTGCTTTACATCGCCTACGGCGAAACAGATGAATGGGCTCACAGTGGGCAATACAGAAGCTATTTGGATGCTGCTCATCAAGTAGATGCATGGATAAAGTCGATATGGGATTTTGTGCAAAAAGATCCGCAGTATAAAAACAAGACAACAATTTTATTCACAACAGATCATGGTAGGGGAGATATAAAAAAAGAGGAATGGACAAGCCACAATAATAAAATCCAGGATTCGCATGAGATATGGTTTGCTGCCATAGGCCCAAATGTGGCAGCTAAAGGTGAGATGAAAGCAAACATGCAATTGTATCAAAAACAATTTGCACAAACGATAGCGAAATTATTGGGCTATACATTTACAGCAGCACATCCGATTGCTGAACCAATTGTATTACAATAGATAAAAATTATTTACCGGTGAATACGGCTTTTCTTTTTTCTAAAAAGGCGGAGGTTCCTTCTTTCATATCTTCTGTAGCGAAGCAATCACCAAAGGATTCTACTTCTTTATCGTAGCCGCTTTTGCCATTGGTGTAAGCGCTGTCGCTAACAACGGCAACATTTACGCATTCAATGATTTTGCCAACAGCTACCGGCGCTTTTGATTGTATAATGGTTAATATTTCTTTTGTTCTATCCAGCAATGTTTCTGAAGTAGTAATATGATTAACTAAACCTAATTGCAATGCTTCTGCGGCATCTACCAAATGAGCGGTCATTTGCAATTCCATGCTTTTGCCTTTGCCAACTAATTGTGTTAAACGTTGTGTGCCGCCATAACCTGGTATCAAGCCAAGATTAACTTCTGGCTGGCCGAATTTTGCATTTTCGCTGCACAAACGGAAATGGCATGCCATAGCCAGTTCGCAACCACCGCCTAATGCAAAACCATTTACTGCTGCTACGATTGGTTTTTTACTATTTTCAATTTTAAAATAAACATCCTGTCCACGTTTTGCCAAAGCCATTGCTTGTTCTTTATCCAGCCCGGCAAATTCAGTGATATCAGCACCGGCAACAAATGCTTTTGGCCCGGCACCAGTAATGATGGCCGTTTTAATTTCAGGATTATCATTCACTTCATCAATAGCTTTATCCAGGTCGGTAAATACATCCTTGTTCAGTGCATTTAATTTTTCAGGGCGATTGATAGTGATCGTGAAGATGCCGTTCTCTAATGAAGTAAGTATGGTAGTATAACTCATGTTAATTATTTAGTAGTTCTTAATTTTTCAAGTTGCGAAATATCCCATAGATCTTTATCTCTTCGGGAACGAAGTTTCATTTCTTTTAAAAAATCATAAGGCACTAAGTTTAATAAAATTTCCTCACCAATATTATGCACAACCTTGTTTTTCTCTGCGTCATCAAACGAAATGTCCTTATGAATAATTGTTAGTACATCAATAACATGTGGCCTTGAGCCAAGGGTTATCATAAAATACGTAGTAAAATCTTCTTTTTTAATAAACTCAATTTCATTCTCACTATAACCCATGCAACGTAATGTATCTAAGAAACAATTTTTGTTTTGTGAAGTCGGAGCAATCCAAATATCCATATCCTCTGTTGAGCGATGGTAACCATAGTAATTTACAGCATAACCACCAATGCACATATATCTTAAACTATTTTGTTGAGCACATTTCAGAAATAAAATAAACTCTTCATTTTCAATGTCCATTTGAAAAATGTTTTTTAATAGTAATCCTTTTAGAAGTGGACGAAGTGTTGAAATTTTTAAAATTTTTTCTTTGAAGATCAGCAAGGGCCTTTAATCTTTCGGATGGATTTAATGAAAAAAAATATTCAAGAAAATACATTTCCTGTTCTTCAAAAGACCTGAATATTTTTATTGACTTTGCCATACTATAAAATTAAAAACTTCTATTCACTTTCACCCACTCTTTTATATAATCTGATATCTCAGTAGTAGTAGCACCTGGTGCAAATAATTTTCCTACGCCCATTGCATTCAATGATTGCATATCATCTTCCGGTATAATACCGCCGCCGGTAAGCAATACATCGTTCATTCCTTTTTCTTTCATTAAGGCTATGATCTTTGGAAAAACAGTATTGTGAGCGCCGCTTAAAATACTGATGCCAATTGCATCCACATCTTCCTGCAATGCAGCATTCACCACCATTTCAGGTGTTTGGCGAAGGCCGGTATAAATTACTTCCATACCTGCATCACGTAATGCTGTAGCAATAACTTTGGCGCCACGGTCATGGCCATCCAATCCTACTTTTGCAACTAAAACTCTTATTGGCCTATTCATAAAATACAATTAATCCCTAAAAATTAAGCATTAAAAACTAAAAGCGCTTTTTTAATTCTTGTTATCGTTTCTTCTTTGCCAATTGCTTCGGCTATAACAAAAACAGCAGGGCCATATTTACCTCCAACCAGCATGATACGCATTGGCAATTGCAATTCACCGGGTTTTATATTTTTTTGAGTAGCAAGGTCCTTTAAAATACTTTCTATTGTTGCAGTATCCCAGGTTGTAACTGTATTTAATTGATCAATAAATGCAACAAAGAAATCATTTTTCTCTACACTCCACTTTGGTTTTACAGCAGCTTCATCCAATGTTGACGGTGCTGTAAAAAAGAAACTTCCCTGTTGTACAAAATCTGGTAACAGTGTACAACGGTCTTTTATCAATTCTATTACTTTATGCAAATAATTATCATCCCTAATTTTTATGCCACTTGTTTCAAATTCATTTTTGATCCTTGCTTCGTAATTTTCTATCGGCAATTTTTTTATCCATTCATGATTGAACCATTTGGCTTTTTCAAAATCAAATTTTGCTCCGCCTTTATGTACTCTTTCAATAGAAAATTTTTGACATAATTCATCCAGTGTAAATATTTCCTGTTCGGTCCCGTCGTTCCAGCCTAATACAGCCAACAGGTTTACAAATGCTTCAGGTAAAAAACCGATCTCTTTAAAACCTTTAGTAAGTTCATTGGTCTTCGGGTCTTTCCAGTCCATAGCATATACCGGAAAACCAAGCCTGTCGCCATCTCTCTTGCTTAGTTTGCCATTGCCATCAGG
>JGI24806J26614_1000566_pt1 | contig 11846 bp, 9 predicted proteins | sample Kansoi200umMDA_FD_26614 | JGI IMG/M metagenome (IMG submission 26614)
ATGGATAACCGGTTCAGGTTTTTACCGGATTCATTTTTGGCGCTGTCTAATTGCACAAGGTCGGGGCGGAAATACAATACTTCCGATGTTTCTTTTTCACCAGCATGCTGATCGCCTCCTGCATCGGAACGGCGCAGGGCGATTAACTGTTTATTAAAGACAGAATCTGAGGATGGCTGAAAAAAATACACAGCATAATTTCTTTCTTTTTCAAGCCTTGTTTGTATAAAATATTTTATCAGTTCAGGGTTGCCGCCGTGGCCGTTTACAATAACGATCTTATTAAATCCATTTCTCGAAATTTCATCGCAGGTATTTTCCAAAAGGTCCCATACCACTCTTTCGGGTAATGCAAATACACCAGGCTGATGTTTGGCTTCATTTATTTGTCCGTAAAAATAATCGGGAAACACTACGGCGTATTCTTTTTGTGTAGCTCGTGAAGCATATTCACGTACACGTATCAGGTCGCTACCTATGGGCACATGCGGACCATGTTTTTCCAATATGCCAATAGGAAGAATACAGGTTTTATTGCTTTTGGTTAGAGCATTATTCCAGTCGGCGGCCGTTATTTCATCCCAGCGTGTGGGTAGTTTTTGAGCGGTGGCTTGCAGGCAAATAAAAAAAATGAAGCATAAGGCGGGCAAGAAAGATGTAATTCTTTTCATTGACAATCGTTTTTACAAATATAGTGAGGGGATGGGAAAGCGAAATGTGTTGCAGATAGTCTTGAACTGAAAAAAACTACCCTTAATTGTCATTTAATATTTACATTAATTGTAATAATATTTTTTCTAATGTCATTTAATGAGGCATGTTGTCACCAGGATATTTCGCCTTCCAGCTTTTATATTCATCAGCGTTCATTTTGGATAACTTTTGCGTAACAAAAGCGGTTATAGCCCAAATTTTATCGTCAGAATATGTGGGCTTGAAAGCAGGCATACTAGTCATTTTTATCCCATTCTTTGTTATCCAGAAAAATTCACGGGCATCATCTTCCTTAGCAAACTTGTATAACTGTGGTGGTTTCGGATACCAACCATTGACTAAGTCATTGGGTTCCCCGGGTGCACCGTGACAGCCGGAACACATTGCGGCGTATTCTTTAAATCCTGAAATAATTATTGTAGTGTCTTTTAGGTTATTGGGCACTACAATTCCCTTTAATCTTTTTTTTATCGAATTATGCGTTGTTATCTGGATAACCGATTTGGTTAGCCCATTATGAGGTGACAGTTGACTAACGTCATATGCACCAGAAGATATGTAAATAAAAAATCCAACTATTAATATAACTATAGTTGAAAGAGCAGTTATGATTATTTTCATTTCAAATTATTTTTTTGGTTTACGTTTATTATTTTGTTTTTTATAACGTTAAAGCATTATCGATGTGGCGGCATTCTGTGTTCTGTCTGCCCGGTGCCGCTGCTGATTAAAGATACAAAAGCTCATTGTTTATTCTTTTGCTCGGCGATATTCGTCTGCCGAAACCAAAGCTGAGCGGCGAACAAAGAGCTGGGAATATATTGTCGCCCTGCCGTATACGCCAATGCAATGTTAGCGGCAGTTGTTCTTTTCTTCGTTCAATTTACGCTATGAGCATGTAGTCTTACTTTCAGCAGTAAGTAGCAAGGAACAATTATTATTTCTTTGTCACTATTTTGAAAGAAGAATATGCCTGTGTTTCGTCCCAGATAAATTTGATAATGCCGCCATCTTTCACTGGATCTATAATTATTGTGAACTGATCTTCCGGTTGCGCTGCTTTTCCCACTTGCAAAGGCACTAATGCAAAATCTTTCGACCTGTTGGGCTCTGTAGGCCATTTCTCAAAATCAGTATTAAAGATTAGTGTCCACCCGTCCTCACGGGGAATTGTATACAGCCCATACTCACCTTTGGGTATTGTTATCTTACCAAATTGTATATCGTAGGGAAGGGTTAACTTGGTAAGATCATTTGCTCCGGTACGCCAGACTGAATCATAAGGAACTATTCCTCCAAAAATTTTCCTGCCACGCCTAAAAGGCCTTCCATAGGATAAACGGATGGTATCGCCGGCAATGGGAAAATTCATAATGGCTTTTGGCGAGGGGATGCCGATTTTTGGCTTTTTAGACATCCGCTTTGCAATTTCATCTACATCTATAGGTGCATGCCTGGTGACAATATAGTTCCATGGCGTTGCCGTGCCGTTGTAGAAAATAATTCTTCCTTCCGGACTTGCATTAACTTTTGCGTATTCCAAAAAATCGCCCCCAAAAATTAGAGTATCAGCCTTTCCTTTTGTAAGTGCTACCTGCCTGATGCCTATGTAATCATTAATCATGGTGATTGGTAAACTTTGTCTACCGGATTTTATTAGTCTCATGCAATTCCATTCAATGAGTGATAGAATAGGCGTCCAGCCCCCGATAAAATCCATATGCTTTGCGGGACGTTTATTTGTGTATTCTCCTTTAGCCCAGGCACCAAACCATGTGCAAGTATCATTTTCACAAAAAAGTCCTTGTGTGCCTCCACTTGAAATATAACTGCTATCCGGATTCATGATCGAAACAGAATAGTGTCGAATACTCCCATCGGGGAAAAAATGAAAATCAAACACAGCAATCTCGTCTTCAGGATAGCGGAGAAAAGCTTTTCCGAAAAGATGATTAGCATACATGTTGTAGGTTTCAACGATTACAGTGTCAGTGCCAAGTGTTGCAACAAAAGAAGCACTGGTTGGCTGTTGACCATGTAATTTGATTGTGCTGAACATCAGCAAGATAATCTGCGCACTTATTTTCATCTTTAAAAGTTTATTCATAAGCTTTATTATTTTGAAAATAAATTTGAGATAGAACCATTGTCAGAATTGCCGCTAACGTCCAGGGCTTTCTGCTGTGCTGATAGTCTGTGTTACTTCAGCCCGGTACTGTTGCTGATTAAAGATAGAAAGCTGAGGGTATATTCCAAAGCTTGGTTATGGTCGTTCAGTTGGGACTGTAGCTGATTAGCGATATGTCGATGAGGATATGTTGTGAAGCCAGCATAGCAGAAAGCCCCTTGTTGGGCGCAGTACCTCTATATGCAAGTATAATTGATCGTTTTTTTGTAATAGTCAGTTTGTCTGTCATAGGAATTTCTCAAATTACTTTGTCCTTCACCGGTACTTTTTTCAATTTCCCTAACAAACCTATTGAATTGATGCTTGGTCATTGGTTTCCAGTAAAGTCTCTCTTTTCGTATCTTTAATTTTATTTCGGACCGTTCGTATTTAGACTTTGAATCAAATATCGTTGAGTCGACTTGTAAAATAATTTTATTTGAATTCGCTAATCGCCAGTTTCCATAAACTAAAAGCGATTTATTCGATCCGGAGAAAGTCTTATCACATTTTAAATTTAAGACCGCAGTGTCAAAAGTATCGTTTGGGAGAGTGTTTACCGAGATGTATTCGCCAGATAGATTGATCTGTCCAATTGAAGTAAGTCCAAGTAGAAGGAAGGCTATTAGAAATTTCGCTTTCATATTGAATAACTGTTCCTTTGGTATTGCGCCCAACTCATAAATATACGCCACTGCTGGCAAAAAACTTTTCTGATAATCAATGTAAATGTGTGCCAACCTTTTCTTTCAGGATATTTGCTGAATAGCGAACAGAACCACGAACGGAGCGTCGCAACAAAAGCCCAATAGTAGTACCTCGGCTGGGCCAATAATTATTATACTTTCGGTTCCCAACCTTTTTCATATTCCCGCTTCCACAACTTCATCGCTTCCGCATCATTTAAGATATGTCCATTGGCAGGATCGCAATGCAAGGTTCGGCCAAGACGCTGCGATATATTGGCAAGATGGCAAAGCAATACCGATTTATGTCCTTCTTCAATTGTAGAAATGACCTTGCGATTGCCACGCACTGCATCAACAAACGTTGCAAAATGAAGACTATCGAGATTGCCGGTGGCGCTTATGGTATTGGAGCCATTGCCGCCGCCGCTTGTCTTTACTTCTTTGACGAGCTTTTTGTCGTAATCAAAAATTTTATAATCATCGTTGCCAAGATTTACCAATGTTCCTTTATCACCATAAATAATAAATCCACGACTGGAAGTTTCGGTGGGATAGTTGTTGCAACTGCGGCCCTCCCATGTAATGCTTTTGTTTTTTCCAAATTCAAAAGACATGGTTTGCGTATCGGGTGTTTGCCAATCATCTTTGAATGCATAGCGGCCGCCTGCGGATACAACTTTTGTGGGATAGTCAACACCAAGAAACCAACGGCAGCAATCCATTTCATGCGAGGCATTGTTGCATGTTTCGCTGGTGCCCCAATGCCAGAACCAATGCCAGTTATAATGAATAAGATTATCCTGGTAATCCCTGCGTGGTGCAGGCCCCTGCCATAAATTAAAATCCAATGTTGGCGGCGGCGGAATTTTTTTACCAATACCAATTGATTTGCGATTGTTATTATACCAGCCCTTTCCATAATACACATTCCCGATGATGCCATCCTTTAGCATTTGAGCTGCTTCGATAAGTGTGGGAAAACTTCTGCGCTGGCTACCCATTTGTATTATTTGATTGGGATATTTTTTCATGGCTTGTATAAGCAATTCACCTTCGTATGGATGATGGCTGCAGGGTTTTTCTACATATACATGCTTACCATGTGCAACGCCGAGTATGGCAGCAGGTGCATGCCAGTGATCAGGAGCTGCAATAACAAGGGCGTCAAAATCTTTTTTGTTTACAAGCTCACGGATGTCTTTTATTACGGCTGGTTTTTTATCTGCATTTGCAAATGACTTTAATCCATTGGCAATTGCTTTTTCTTCCACATCGCAGATATAAGCTACTTCTACATTGGGTAGTTTGGAAAAACTTTCGGCTAAAAAAGCGCCACGGCCATTAACTCCCATTACGGCTACCACTACTTTATTGGAAGGTGCGTTTTTTCCAAAGACCGGGAAGTTGAGAATAGTAACGCCGGCAGTTGCTAGGGATGTGTTTTTGATAAATTCTTTGCGAAGCATAGTCGTTGAGTTTAGTACAAATAAAGTTAGTTGAAAAAGTATAAGAGCTTCATAAAAAAGTATCAGTTTATCGGGCAACAATTGACTAAATTGAGACTTTCTAATTTGCCATATGATAAAACATTTTGTACGCCTCCATAGTCTTGCTGTCTTTCTCCTTTTCAATGGCTATATATCATTTTCCCAAAGCAACGCACTAATTGATGCGAACGCAACAAAGGAAACAAAGAATTTGTATCGTAACCTTCAAAAGCTTTCGAAGAAATATATCATGTTCGGTCACCAGCATGCGACACAATATGGCCATGGATGGTCCGGCGATGCTGACCGTTCGGATGTAAAATCGGTAACAGGTTCGCATCCTGCAGTGATTGGCGTTGACTTCAGCGGTCTCTCAGGCCGGCCTGATAGTATGGTTGAAAAAGAAAAAGATAACCTAAGGAAGATTATTGCTGACACATACAACAGGGGAGGAGTGACAACTGTCGCCTGGCATTTTAATAATCCCGTTTCCAAAACAAATTTTTACTGGAATGATTCTACTGCGGCCGCTGCAGTAAAGGACATTATTCCCGGTGGCGCTTATAATGAAAAGTATAAATCTATTTTGAGAACAGTAGCCGATCTTTCAAAATCAGTAAAAGGATTGGATAGGAAAACTGTGCCAATGATCTTCCGGCCATATCATGAATTTGATGGTGATTGGTTTTGGTGGGGAAAGGCCCACTGTACCACCGATGCATTCAAAGCACTATGGCGATTCACTGTTTCTTATCTAAGAGATAGCCTCGGCGTTCATAATTTTATTTATGCCTTTTCACCAGATTGCAAATTCAATAACGAAACAGAATACCTGGAACGTTATCCCGGTGATGAATGGGTGGATATGGTTGGCGTAGATGATTATGCGGATTTTGGCCGTGATGGAAAATATAATGTAGAAAGAGGAATAAAGTTATTGAAGATCATTTCTGATTATGCACAAAAAGCGGGCAAGCTGGCAGCCTTTACGGAGACAGGATTGGAATCAATTCCTAATACAACATGGTGGACAGAAACTTTATTGAAAGCATTGAAGACTGACAAAATGCAGTTGGTGTATGTATTGGTTTGGAGAAATGATATAAGGAGCCCTACACATTTTTATGCACCATTCCCGGGACAGGTGAGTGAAGCAGACTTTGTAAAATTTTATAATGATCCTTATACGTTGTTCGAAAATGATCTGAAGAATATATATAAGTAAAAACTTTTTACCCCGTAGGGGTTAGATATTTTTAGAAATTTCACAATAGCAGCCCTGCACTCCGTAGGAGTGCAATATATATTGTTCGACCCTATGGAGTCGCATTATTCTTTTCATATTTTATTACAAACATTTGGCTCCTAAGGAGCCCTGTAAACAAAGTGAAACCTGATTTTAATATAACGTGAAAAATATGAATTTAAAACCATTGATTATTACGTTGACTATGGTATTCCATTGTTTGTTTGTTAATGCACAACCGGTAAAGACACACGGCCAATTAAAAGTAGAAGGAACAAAACTGCTTGATAAAAATGGTAAGCTTGTAGTTCTAAGAGGTGTGAGTTTTGGCTGGCATAACTGGTGGCCGAGATTCTATAATGCCGGCACGGTAAAATGGCTTCATGATGACTGGAAATGCACTGTTGTGAGAGCGGCGATGGGAGTGGAGCCTGATCGTGGTTATATAAAAGATTCCGCAGATTCAAAAGCTAAGATAAAAGCTGTAGTAGATGCTGCTATCAAAGAAGGAATCTATGTAATCATTGACTGGCATAGTCACAATATAAAATTGAATGAAGCCAGAACATTTTTTGCGGAGATGGCAACAACTTATGGTAAGTACCCCAATGTTATTTATGAATTATTCAATGAGCCGGATTATGAAACTTGGCCGGAAGTAAAAGCTTATTCCGAAGAATTGATAAAAACAATAAGAGCCATCGATCCCGATAATATTATTTTAGTTGGCAGCCCTCGATGGGATCAGGATATTCATTTACCTGCTGCCGATCCTATAAAGGGATATAGTAATTTAATGTACACAGTTCATTTTTATGCAGCTACTCATAAACAATCTCTGCGTGACAGAACAGATGAAGCAATTCAAAAAGGATTACCCATTTTTATATCTGAATGCGCCGGTATGGAAGCATCAGGCAATGGGCCTTTAAATCACGAAGAATGGCGGAAATGGATTGACTGGATGGAAGTAAGAGGATTGAGCTGGATCACCTGGTCGGTATCGGATAAAGATGAAACATGTTCCGTGTTACAAAAAAGCGCATCATCAGATGGTGGCTGGAAAGAAGGTGATCTGAAAGAATCAGGAATAAAAACGAGGGAGTATTTGAGAAATTTTAATTCTAAAGAGCAGTAATCAATAATAAATTTAATAAGAAAAATGAAATCGATCTTTTTCGCAGTAGCAGTTTTGCTTATTACAAATATTTATTCTCAGTCTATAAAATCAGATGTATACGCATGGAAAAATTTTCCTGTAGAAAAAAAGGAAACTACTGAAAGAAGAAAAGTAGTGGATGGAAGCGGGGCTGTGTTAGCTAATCTTGAAATACATGCAACTACTCTTGATCCAAAAACAGGACCTCAACCAAAGAACAGGCATGAAGAAGAGGAAATGATCATCGTAAAAGAAGGTAAATTAAAAATTACAATTGAAGGTAAAAGTAAAACAATGGGGCAGGGCAGTGTTGCTTTTGCAATACCGGGTGACGAGATCAATATTGAAAATATGAGCGATACAAAAGCTACTTATTATGTGTTAAAGTTTACAGCTAAAAAAGATTCAGTCAATTTGCAACGAGCTAAAGATGCCGGGGGTTCTTTTTTTATTGATTTTGATGAAACTAAATTTAATCCTCATGATAAAGGTGGAGTAAGACAATACTTTAACAGGCCTACTGCAATGATGCGCAGATTTGATATACATGTTACAACTCTGAATGCAGGATTTAAAAGCCACGACCCGCATACACATAAAGCAGAAGAAATGGTACTGATGATAGATGGCAATGCTGAAATGCAAATTGCTGATTCATTTAAGAAAGCGACGAGCGGTGATCTGATTTATCTTGAGTCAATGATACCTCATGCGATAAAGAATGATGATACAAAGCCAATCATGTATTTTGCAATACAGTGGGAGTAGAGGTCAAAGTGTTTTCATATCAATCACGAAACGATAACGCACATCATTCTTCAGCATTCTTTCATAAGCTTCATTGATCTGTTGAATGGGAATGACCTCAATATCAGAAACAATATTTTTTTCACCGCAATAATCAAGCATGCTTTGAGTTTCGGTTGTACCGCCTATCATAGAACCTGTAATTGATCTCCTGTTTTTTAGTAAAGCAAATGGACTTGCCTTGGGATCTTCAGGGGGTAAACCAACTATCAGCATTTTGCCATCGAGATCAAGAAGTTTTAAATAGGGTTCATAATCGTGATTGGCAGAGACACAATTAAGCAATACATCAAAAGAACTATCGGCATCTTTCATTTGTTTTTTATCTGTTGAAAGTAAAAACTTATGTGCACCAAGTCGCTCAGCATCTTTTTGTTTAGAAGCGGTATGACTGATCAATGTTACATCAGCACCAAATGATACAGCAAACTTAACACCCATGTGTCCCAAACCACCAAGCCCAATAACACCAACTTTCATCCCACTACTTACGTTTGCGTAGCGCAAGGGAGAATAAGTCGTAATGCCTGCGCATAATAAAGGAGCAACAGCGGCAAGGTTCAGTTTATCCGAAATATGATATACATATCTTTCATCAGTTACGATGTTTGATGAATAACCGCCCTGTGCTATCGTTGCATTATCTCTTTCTAATGTATTATAAGTGCCGGTCATTCCTTCTACACAATATTGTTCCATTTGCTTTTTGCAGTTCTTGCATTCGCGGCAACTATCTATCATTACACCTACAGCAGCAAGATCCCCTGCTTTGAATTTTTTGACATCACTGCCGGTTTTTATTACACGGCCAACGATCTCATGGCCCGGTACCATCGGGTAAATTGAATCGCCCCATTCATCTCTTGCCTGGTGAAGATCGCTATGGCATACTCCGCAAAATAATATTTCTACCTGCACATCAGCAGGACGGAGATCACGGCGATCGAATTGAAAAGGAACGAGAGGGTCTTTAGCATTTAATGCTGCATAGGCCTTGGTTGAAGTCATGGTTGGTTAATTGTTATTGGAAAATGAAATTAAGAATTTTAATGTTTGGAAGAAGAAGTAGTGGCTACTTCCAACGCCTTCGTAGTTGTATAATATTTCGCCAGCATGTTTGGCACTTCCCATGCAGGCATGTTTTTGTTTTTTAAGTAGGAAAGAAAATTTGCTGTTACCCTTGCAAAGTGTGCTTCATGTCCTTCATTATATTTTTCAGGAATGGTAACCTTCCAACCGGTTTTTATTTTTTCTATGCCAATGCCGGGATACTTTGATTGAAGCTCTTTTATCTTTTCCACCAAAATGTTTCCATAACCAGTATCTTTTATCGTCGGTTCAATATATAATACTGGTTTGAATTGCTCATCTGCTCCCTGTCGGATCTCAAGCGTTGCCTTTGTTCCTTTTAATATAGAATGATGTGTGTCGCCGGTTCCTTCAGGGGCTTTATAATTCCAAATTACATACGTTCTTGCATTCACTCCTTTTAATTGATAATTTATTTCACCATTGCTATATACCTGTAATACTGTGTCCTTAACATTATTTTTTAGATAATCAGGAAAACTATCCAGCTTTGTAATGGTTTTAAATTGAGATAAACTCATTGGTGTTGCCCATCGTTTGGCTGCATTCACTTGTATGTCTTTATTATAATCGAGTGTTTGTTCCGGAAAACATTCCCACTGAACCAGGTCAACAAGATGAGTCATCACATCTATAATTCCTTCTCCTTGTTGCGAAGCATCCATAAACCACCCGGGTCTTACAACCACATTTCCTGAAATGTATTTATAGAAATAGTGAACAGATTCCATCACAACGGCAGGATCAGTCGCCGTTCCTTTTTGTAATTCGCCAAATACTTCAGATATCATAGAAAGCTCTTTCTGCAGGATACTGGTTATTTCAAATCGTTCAGTCATTATGTCGTATAATACCAGGTTGTTTTTTGCAGCAATGTCAAATGCCTGTTTCAGTTCCTCAAAACCTTTGCTGTCAATAACCATTGGTTTATCAGCAAGCACATTGAAACCATTTTCCAACGATTTTAATATATACTCACTTTTTTTATGATTGTTACCGCTAAGCACAACTACATTACCCTTTTTCTCGGCAATCATTTTTTCAAAAAAATCATTACCTGTATATACTTCTTCTTTCCAATGCGTGGGATTTTCACTACGGGTATTGTATCCATTGATTCTATCCAAATGTAATTGCACATCATTACCTGCAGGTGCATATACATAAACTACGGAATCTACATCATTGTACATAGTTTTTTGCACCAGCGCTGCATGAAAATGTCCCGGATCTAGAGTGATAAGATGAACAATCTTGGATTCGCTTTGTTTCACTTCATTGTTTTTACATGCAAGGAGAATTGTAATTAGAGATAAGATACTCCCAACTTTTTTGACAATTTCCATTTATTAAACTTTTTGAAGCTCCGTAAGGAGCTTTCTGATTATAGAAAGAAGGTATCAATTATATAGGCTCCAGAGGAGCCTCCTATCTTTTTAGGCGGCTCCTACGGAGCCCATCATTGGTTCTGTTCTATTTTCTAAAAACAGGGTGTCACTCCATGACAAAAAATAGGACAAACTATTATGCATAGAAATCATATTTCTTTCTTCTTGGTCTTGATAACATAGCAGTTGCTTCCGAGTCATTGTTCTTAAATGTTTCTTTTGCTGGATCCCAATAAATTTTTCTTTTCAGCTTCATTGCTATTTGATGCAATAAGCATGTACTGCACGAACGGTGACCAACTTCAATCGGCGCACTGGGCTGTTTGCGGCTTTTTATGCAATCAAGCCAGTTAATATGCTGCTCTGAACTTTCGTACAAATGAATTTCGTTCGGACCAATTACCGATTGAAGCACTTTTGGATTGCTTGCATCTATTGGTTTAACACCGTCTTTATCAGCTACCGGATCACTATCAGAAACTTTATAATTACCACGGGTTACCCATATCCATCCATCGGTTCCGATAAACTTCACACCATTCGGTAATTCATTCGAAACGATCATGTGTACACCATTGGCATACATTGCTTCAGTGCGGAATATTCCATGTACATCCCAAAGTCCTTTATAATTCGGATCATCGGTAGGAAATGCGGCTTTGCCCCAAACTTCGATTGGTCCGGAAAGCTCTGTTCCCATTCCCCAATGTGCAGTATCAATATGATGAGCTCCCCAGCCAGTGATCATACCAGCGCCAAATTGTTCGCAGCGCAACCATCCTGGTCTGCTTGTTATTCCTTGCGGTGTTACATCATGTGAATGCACCCTGTCTTCTGTGTAATATACTTCCGGTGTTGCACCAAGCCATGCATCATAATTCAGATTGGGCGGTACTGGCATTTGTGCAGGATTGCCACCTCCCGGATCGCCGGGCAAGCCTACTTCAACAGTTTTCAATTGACCAATGCGACCATTCAATACCAGTTCGCATCCTTTTTTAAATTGTGGCCACGGATCAATAGACCGTTGCTGGCTTCCCATTTGCAATATGCGTCCGCTTTTCTTTACAGCATTACTTAATATCCTTCCTTCTTCAATT
>JGI24806J26614_1000567_pt1 | contig 11830 bp, 9 predicted proteins | sample Kansoi200umMDA_FD_26614 | JGI IMG/M metagenome (IMG submission 26614)
ATCATCAGTGAAGCGGTTGGCATCTGCTCTGAAACTTGCATTTAGTGTATCAGGCCGATACATCATCACAATCTTCCCTCTTAATTTTCCCCGGTAAGTGGCAAGTTCCGTGGTGTCCTTCGCCGTTATCACAACAACATCTGCTTTCTGTAATCCGTTGGTTCCAAAAGTCCAGGTTTTTGGAAAGGCGATGATAGGTTTGTAATAAGGAGCTGTCATAGCGAAGTAAGACTTTTGCAGCTCCCAGCCTTTACCAAAGTTTCCCCAGGCCTCGAGGTTGGCTTTATCAAGTCCCCACTTTTTCATTTCTGCTACTGCCCAGTTGGCGGCTCTATAGTAACCCGGTGAATTGGTAAGACGCGGTCCACTTCCATCAGTTAAACGGAAGGCGATGTCCATCACCTTTGAATTATTTAAACCTTCCTGGCGAATCTTTTGGATCATATCCATGTCAAGCTTTTCCTCTTGCGAAAAAGCCTGGAGTGAAAAGGAAACAAATAGGAACAGAATTAATTTTCTCATGATTGTAGATTTATTAGATGGGTACTTTTTACAAGCGGTAAGATGTTAAATAAAAGGCTACAAGATAGGGATAGAATGAATACATAGAATGCCATATTGCAATTTCAAAGAATCAGAATCCAGCATCGAGTATCCAGTATCCAGCATCCCACCTTCTTCAAAAAACTTCGGCGGGCAAGCCCAGTAAGCAGCAACCAGATTCACATTAACTTCGCTCCAATGGGCCTAAAACAATTCAAACCTCTCTACTGGCTTTATAACCTGTTGCATTATCGTCAACTGAAGCATAATGCCAGGGCATATAAGGAATATCATTTGAATAAACCATTGATTGCTTCTATCAGCAGCAAGGATTTTCCAGATAAAGAATCAAAAGCCTGGCTGGATGTTGAAGATTCTGCACTGGTTGCTCCGCGCAAGGCCGACTTTAAGAATTTTCCTCTTCATCTGCAGGAAAAGATCCTAAACTGGAGCAGGGATGGTTATATGATCCTGGAAAATTTCTTTGATGAAAAAACCTGCGAGGAAGTCAACAGGGAGATCAATGACCTGCTGAATCAACACAAGATTCAATTCACTAATGGAAACAAGTTAATGTTTGCAAACAAGGTCTCTCCTCTCATCAAGCGAATAGCCAACGATCAATCGCTGAAAAGAATCCTGTCATTTTTGCTCGATCGTGAAATTGTAGCTTTCCAAACAATCAATTTTTTGGAAGGTAGTCAGCAGCGCGCCCATTCGGATAGCATTCATATGACCACTTATCCCCTGGGTTACCTCATTGCTGCCTGGGTTGCGCTGGAAGATGTTCAGCATGAAAATGGGCCATTGTTCTATTATCCCGGCAGCCATAAATTACCATTCCTCCTGAATAGCGATTACAATAAAGGAGAAACACTGCTGACACTTGGAAAGAAAAATTATTCCGACTATGAAGACTTGCTTGATGAAGTGATTGAGTCTTCTCAATTTGAAAGAAAAGAATTTCATGCAAAAAAAGGGGATGTGCTCATCTGGCATGCAAACCTTGTTCATGGAGGAGCACCTATTGTCAACAAGAACCTGACACGAAAGAGCATGGTGATTCATTATTATGCAAAGGATGTGATCAAGTATCATGAAATCACCGAGAGACCGAGTTTGATTGACAATGATTAGACGTGAATCGTGAGTAGAGACCCTTTTTTTGAACTGGTTACTGGTTACTGGTCGCTACTTTTTCTTTTCAATATTCTTTTATTAAATCGAAAATGCGATGTCTTAGAATAAAGGCTGCGGGATTTAAGAATCAAATTCCGAAATGGAAGTTTAGCAACCAGTAACCAGCAACTGTTATCGGCTGTCAACCGTCATCTGTCAACTGTCAACTTTCTCTGAATGGACGTAAGAAACGCATACAACTCCTGGGCAGAGCAATATGATACGAATGAAAACAAGACAAGGGATCTTGAAGCAAAAGCTTTGCGAGAACTGCTTGCAAATTATTCATTTCATCATTGTCTTGAAATTGGATGTGGAACTGGAAAAAATACTGAATGGCTCATTGCAAAAGCAAATGCAATAACTGCAGTTGATCTATCTGAAGAAATGTTAGCAAAGGCAAGAACTAAAATCAAATCCGACAAGGTAAAATTCTTACAAACCGACATTACCCGGAATTGGGATTTTGCAACCCTGTCTTATGATCTTATAACTTTTAGCCTCGTTTTGGAGCATATCGAAAATCTCGATTTCATTTTTAGTGAGGTTTCTAAAGTTTTGCGGCATGATGGGATGGTTTACATTGGCGAGCTTCACCCCTTCAAACAATACGCTGGGTCGAAGGCGAGATTTCAAACAGAGGATGGAGTACAGGTTGTCACTTGCTTCAATCATCACATATCCGACTTTCTAAAGCCCGCTAAAAAACATGGGTTGACCTTGATCAATTTGGAAGAATATTTTGATGATGAGCAGCAGGGAATTCCCAGGATACTCTCTTTACTCTTGAAGAAGTAAAGGGAATCCAATTAAGTGAAAACCCTTACTATTCCAGTCTTTGTTTCTTCGACATCAACTTTGCACCACAGCATTCATTTTCGTTAGCAATAACTTGCCCCGCAATACGTTAAACCTTGCGTCCCTGCTTATTTTTAGTTAAGTTTATAAAAAGAATATCCAATGAAATTCCTATTATTCCTGGCCTGCGCCATGATTATTTCCCTGGGACTTTATGCCCAGGCGAAGCCTACCACAAAGACTGCTCCCAAACCAGTAGCGAAAAAGGCAGCAGCTCCGGCAAAAAAGACCGGTACTACCTCCAAAACAAAGGCTAAGAAGTCGAGTTCAAATGCCAAAAAGTTGAATACTTCCGGCGATATGGAATTCGAAGAATTGATCTGTTATGAGGATGGCCCGTGCACATTCACCATTATTCGCAAAGACACGCTCGTGTACGAAGTGAGTGCTGCAGGAAAGCAATATGACCTTTATGTAATTCCTAATAAGTTTGATGGAGTGTCTTTGGCCGATTTCAATTGGAAGATTCCAAGTGAAAATAAATCCGGACATGTGGTGATAAACTCAACCGGTATCAACAATGCACGTAAGTATATGTTCAATTTGCCAGGCGGAGAACTTAAACTCACTGATGCATCCTCTTTCTGGATGAGCAATCTCAATTTCAAAGAAATCGCTAAAGGTGAAACCACGATGAGTATTGATGATGGAGTATTGGAATCCTTCAAGAGTCCTCCTGCTGATGCGGTATCTACCGATATCAACTATAAAGGAAGACCACTTAGCATCGAAGGTTTTGCTTTGCAAAACAAACCCGAAGGCGAAGCTGGAAGAAAAGAGATTTGGGTGATGAACGTAAGCAACAACCTTTTGCTGATAAAATTGGATAACAACTCATGGAGCATGAAGTTGAAGGAAGTCAGGATGAATACAAGATAATTGAAGGCTGAATATTGAATGTTGAAATAAATAAAGGGCCCACAAGGGGCCCTTCTCTTTTGTTGCTATCTATCCGAGGTTAGTATCGTCCGTCTTTTTTATCCATATGGCGACCGATTCCATATCCAACAGCACCACCCGCTACTCCTCCAATTACTGCACCAACCACACGGTTTCGTTTGTTTATAACTGCACCAATCACTGCTCCACCGCCTGCGCCAATTGCGGCGCCCTTAGCGGCTTTACTCCAGCCTTTAGGCTTGGTCTTGGCCGGGTATTGAGTAGAGGTACTCATGGATCCTGATTGGCTTGCACTCGATTTTGATTTTGCAGATGTGCGAGCTGCAGGTTTACTCAGAGCCGCAATTGTAGCTGGTTGATTTTGCTGTGCCTTCCAAGCCTGGAATTGCGCGAATCCTGTGGTATCTACAGGAACCAATACGGTCTTGTCACCCAGCTCCGCTCGTTTGTTGCCACACGATGCCATAAAAGCAATCAGGGCAACCATGATAGCTGTCACAGAGAAAATGGATAGTAGTCTTTTTTTCATACTTCGAATTTTAGTTTTGAAATAATAGGTTGTAAGAACTAGCATACTTTAAATCGAGAACTATGCCAATGAAAATATAGATGTTAATGAATGGGAGTTTTCAGGTTCAAGGAACTGTTATTCAGAAAAGTGCAATGCTGATTTTTTAACATTAACAGGACAACAACAGACCACGGACACAGACTACAGACCACATCAAAGCGTAAGACAGGCCACATCAGTTTGAAGCTTCAATTCTCCAATGGAATTCTAGCAGAAATTGTGGTCCGTCGTCCGTGGTCCGTGGTCTGTCTGAAGTGGTCCGTTGTCCTTGGTCCGTGGTCCCTCTGCATTTCGGATTCTAACTGATTTTGATTAGATTTATTTGGCAGTTTTAAAACTGTTAAGATGAGTAAAGGAGACAATTCAGATCTTAAAAAATTTCTGAAGCCTTATCCTGAGGAGGTGCAGGAAATGGCGCTTTGGTTGAGGGATTTTGTGTGGGATCTATATCCCAATTGCAACGAACTCATCTATGATAATTATAACGCTGTTGCCTTTGGCTGGTCGCCAACCGATAGATTGGGTCACACTTTTTGTTCGGTTGCAGTGATGCCGCGCTATGTTCATTTTGGTTTCTATTGGGGATCACAGATTGCAGATCCGAAAAAAATGCTCCTTGGTAAAGGAAATCAGTACCGATACATCATTGTGAAAAACAAAGCTGATTTTCCAAAAACATATATCACGAAATTACTCAAAGAAGCCTATGCCAATTCGCTGGCGAAGGTTAAGGATAAGAACCAGCTTATGAAAAATGCCACCATCACAAAATCCATTTCGGCTGTGAAGAAAAGACCCGGCCAATTGAAGCTCAGTAAACCTGTATCTAAAAAAATTAAATCTTTATCGTGATGGGTGTGGGTATGATTACCTTTCTCTTAGTGCTTGCAAATTTTATTGTATCCTACAATGGTTTCAATAATCGGAGATTTTACAACCGACTCGTATTCCAGGTAGAGAAAATCCTTGTGTATAAGGATTACAAGCGACTAATCACTTCCGGATTTCTTCATGTGGGCTGGGTTCATCTGCTCTTCAATATGTTTACGCTTTATGCCTTTGGTGGAAGCCTGGAGAACACTTTAGGTTCACTTCCATATCTGTTGTTATATTTTGCTTCTTTGCTGGGTGGAAATTTGTTGTCGCTTTTTATTCATCGTAATCATGCAGGATATCGAAGCGTCGGTGCATCGGGCGCAATAGCGGGTGTGATCTTCGGAGCAATTGCGTTGTACCCAAACCTTGCTATATCATTCTTTCTTATTCCACTTCCAATTCCTTCCTGGGTCTTCGGATTGCTTTACATGCTCGTTTCAATTTATGGCATAAAGTCAAAAAAGGACAATGTTGGACATGACGCGCATCTCGGCGGAGCCCTCATTGGAATGGCCATTGCTATCCTTTTCAATCCCTCAGTTCTTGTGACCAATTATATACCCATTCTTATCATTTCAGTTCCTGCTCTCATTTTTTTATATATCATTATAACCAAGCCACACTTCTTGTTGGTCGACAATTATTTTTTCCGCAACCAGGAGGATTTTTACAATATCGACCACAAGTACAACCAGGAAAGGGCGAATCGACAGAAGGAAATCGATCGTATCCTCGAGAAGATTCATAAGAAAGGAATGAAGAGCCTGACAAGAGAAGAAAAAGAATTATTGAAGCAGCAATCAAAATCACTTAAATGATTGCTTCTACAATGAAAACGCTGCTATTTCTAACATTCGCCTGGTCTTTCAACCTTGTTTACGCGCAACAACCCATCAAGCTCATAGTTCGGGGTGATGATATGGGATATACTCATTCCGGAAATGAAGCGCTGATCAAATGTTATAAGGAAGGAATCGAGACTTCCATCGAAGTTATCGTTCCTTCACCCTGGTTTCTCGAAGCAGTGAAAATGCTGGAACAAAATCCGGGGGTTGATGTGGGCATTCACCTGGCACTTACGAGCGAATGGGAGAATGTCAAATGGAGACCGCTTACCGATTGCCGGAGCCTGCAGGACAGCAATGGCTATTTCTTTCCAATGGCATATCCCAATAAGAATTATCCTGGTAAATCAATTTCCGAAAACAAATGGAAACTTGAGGATATAGAGAAGGAACTTCGCGCCCAAATCGAAATGGCGCTGAAATATATCCCTCGCATTAGTCATGTTTCCAATCATATGGGCTTTTTCAATATCAGCCCGGAAATAAAATCATTGGCAAGGAGACTGGCGAAAGAATATAAGATTGATATTGATCTCGACGAACACAAAGTCATCAATTTAAGATACGATGGCGCATCCCGAACTCCACAAGAAAAAATAGAGAGCTTTCTCAAGGCACTGAACAAACTTGAACCTGGAAAAACATATTGGTTCATCGATCATCCAGGTCTCGACAATGAAGAACTAAAAGCCGTTTGGCATATCGGTTATGAAAATGTAGCTGAAGATCGCCAGGGAGTTACTGACTTGTTCACAAGTGAAAGAGTGAAGGCTGCGATTAAAGAGAAGAAGATTCAGTTGATTGGCTACAGGGATTTAATACCAAACCCCAAACCCCCCGATCGCTAAAACTCGATAGTTTGATTAATTCGCCCCCTGAAGGGGGAGTTTGGATCGTTGCATTTTGAAGGGAAAGATTCGCAAAGCAAAATAAAATTCTCCTCGATCACCTTCGAATTGATACTAATAATTTTTGCCAACCTCTTTAAATATTGATTTCGAAGTTCAACAACTTTACTCCCCCTTTAGGGGGCCGGAGAATCAAACTTTCAAGTATAAACCTCTGGGGAGCTTAAAATTTGAAGTTCCAGGTCACTGCCGGTATTATCGGAAACAACGAAACCTGTTTGGCTTCTATTTGCAAGCTTCCGTCATAAGGACTTCCTGTCTGATCAAAATAAATGAAGTAAGGATTTAGTCTACTGTACAAATTATAAATACTGAACACCCAATTGGTTTGTAATTTTCTTTTAGCATTTTTTCTTGGTGTATAGATCGCGGCGACATCTAGACGATGATACGAGGGCAAACGATACTCATTGATCTTGCTATATTCCTGCGACAATACGCCTCCCATAATATAAAATCGTTCTGGTAAACTCGTGGCATTGCCGGAACCGTAAACAAAAACACTGGATAATTTCCATCTCGGGCCCAGTTCATATGTGCCCACTACTGAAAGATCGTGGCGACGATCATATTTCGCCGGGTATGTATTGTAATCATTCAGGTCCGGGAATTTTCTATACGTCCATGAAAGGGTGTACCCGATCCACCCGGTAAGTTTTCCTCTCGATTTGTTGATAAAGAATTCCGCACCATAGCTCCATCCCTTACCGTATACAAAATCTTCCTCGGGATCTTTTAATGAAGGCGTGTATCCTTCAGCATATTCAATTTGGTGGTCCATCTTCTTATAATAGAGCTCAACCGAAGTTTCATACATGTTCTCTTTGAAGTTTTTAAATAGTCCAAGTGCATATAGCCAGCTCTTTTGTGGCTGCACCCTAAACGTGCTGGGGACCCAAAGATCAGTTGGTAAAGTTGTGCCTGCATTGCTTACCAGGTGAATGTATTGAAGGTTCCGGGTAACGGCTGCCTTAATTGAGGTTTCATCGTTGAATGCATACCTGATAGTGAACCTCGGTTCAGGTCCTCCATATGCCTTGACAAGATCTCCATTGTCGTAAACTGTACTATCAAGTTTGTTTCCATCAGCATCCCTGGTATACTTTGCATAAGGTCCGATTTGAGCAAACCCGCTCCACCTCACACCCAGGTGCACTTTCACTTTTTCACTGAGTTCCCAATCATCCTGCAAATAGATTGCGGTTTCATTGGCATATTTGGTAGCCTCATTATTGGGTTTGAAAATAGTAGTGTCTTGCTGTCCACTCACAACGTTCGGCGTGAACTTATGATAAATAAATAGGCCGCCAAACCTCACCTTATGTTGCGGCGCAGGATAATAGTCGAAATCCAACTTTGCGTTCCAGTCGCGAATACCTGATTTAAGACTCAAAGAGAAATCTTCCTGGGAAGCATTGAAAGCGAAATTGTATTTGTTATATACAACAGTGGTATTTGCAAATAGTTTTCGGTTGAAGACATGATTCCATCTCAATGTTGCAGTTGCATTACCCCAGGGAATTTCTGCTTCAAACGACCTGCGCGAATTCTGAAAATCGAAAACGTCCCTCCCAAAATAACCACTCAGGTATAACCTGTCTTTATTGGAGAAACGATAATTGACTTTTGTATTCAGGTCGTAGAAATAATAACCTGAACCATAGAACTGGCTGGATTTACTTACGAATGGCTTTACAAGCGCATCTATGTAAGTTCTTCTTGCGGAAACAATAAACGAGGCCTTGTCTTTTATGATAGGTCCCTGCACTGAAAATCTTGAGGCAATCAATCCAATGCCGCCTTCAACCTGCGCCTTGTTCATATTACCTTCTTTCATCGCTACGTCAAGCACGCTCGACAATCTTCCTCCATATTGTGCCGGCATCCCTCCTTTGATCAGTGAGGTATTCTTAATAGCATCTGAATTGAATATAGAGAAGAATCCAAAGAGGTGCCCGGTATTGTAAACAATGGCATCATCCAACATGATCAAATTCTGATCTGGTCCTCCTCCCCTAACATAAAGCCCAGTGTTTCCTTCACCGGCATTCCTGACACCGGGAAGAAGTTGAAGCGTCTTAAGTATATCAACTTCTCCAAGAAGTACCGGCAATGCTTTTACCTGGTTCATAGAGAGGTCAAATTTTCCCATTTGTGCGTTCTTTACATTGGCATCCCTTCTCCTGGAAGTAACAACCACTTCTTCATATGTTGTGGATTTGGGAACGAGCAAGAAATCAAGGTTGAGATTTCGATCAAGCTTTACAATTCGTTTTTGTGTATTGTATCCAACGTGTGTGATACTAATATCATATTCTCCAGATGGCAGGGTGATGGAATAAAATCCATATTGGTTGCTGTTGACGCCCTTTCCCAGTCCATTCACTGAAATGGCTGCGCCGATAATGGTTTCACTGCTGAGTGAATCTTTGAGGTAGCCACTCAACGTGTATTTTGCCGATTGTGCGGCAGAGGAATGATAAAGAAGGAATAAAATTCCAGCACCAACAATTCTCAGCATTGTAGTTTCAATTAGGTAGTCTAAAGCTCCGAGCTTTCGAATAATGGCGGCAGCCTATTTATACGAAAGGTCGGAGCTTTTTACGGGAGCTATTTTTTCCGGTAATCCAATGAATCCATCACATCTCCACAATGCAACATGGCATTCTTATACTTGGGATGCTTGCTTCCCAGGTATGGATTCACCACCTGGTTCTTATTGCTAAGCCAGAATGCTTCTTCCGTATCGTTGAAGGCCATCGGGCAATGTTGCCAATAGACCATTTCCCCATCATAGCGAACTGTCCGCAGCAAATCATACATGGATTGAGACAAGGTATAGAATGACCTTCTCTTTCCAACGATGTCAGTCTCTCCAACAATCCCTACTGATTCCCCGCTAATAGTGCCTGCATAATTGTCGGCCATATCAACAATAGTGGAATCCGCTTTCAACTGATTAAGTGGAAGACTGTCGGCCAGTAGTTTCACTTTTATTGCCGCGTTATTTATTTTGGCAGTATCCCAGTCAACAAACGCATCTTTCAATTCATAATAGTTGCCAAGCAGAGTAGCAATGGCGGAGTTGAATGCATCAGATTTATTGGCGACTGTTAGCGGCGCAGGTTCTACATTTTCTGTTGTATCCCTGTTCTTCTTGAAAAAAACCCAATACACAATTACAAGTAGGAACATCACGCCAAAGAGGAGAAGCACTTTTTTCATCAGGAAAAAATTTTTGCCAAAGTTAAGGACACGAATTACACGAATTGATGCGAATTACACGAATTTTGCTGCCGCTGGAAAAAGTTTGAAGTTTGAAGTTTGAAGTTTGAGGTTAGGAGCTCCTAGTCTGAACCCAAAACTTTCAACCTCAAACAACTTCAAACATCAAACCTCAAACATTAAACTTCGAATAACCCGTGCTAGCAGGATTAACAAATGTGACTTTTGAATTTGGCGCAAGAACAATATTGCGGGATGCCACCTGGCATATCCAGCCCAATGAACGCATTGGCTTGATCGGGTATAATGGCACAGGCAAATCTACCCTCCTGAAATTATTGGTAGGAGAATATTCTCCTTCAGCAGGTTCAGTAGAAAGGAGCAGAGGTACTACCATTGGTTACTTGCACCAGGATCTTTTGAGTTTTGATACGAATGATTCAATATTAAATGTTGCGCTTGGGGCCTTTGAGAGGATATTGCAATTAGAACAAGAAATTGAAGTCCTGGGAAAGGAATTGGAAAAGACAGGTGATGAGAAAACGCTCATAAGCTATACGGACAAATTGCATGAGCTGGAGACACTTGGTGGATATACCATCCATCATAAAACAGAAGAAGTATTACAGGGCCTTGGGTTTGCCAATGCCGATCTTCAGCGACCCTTCAAGGAATTTAGTGGAGGATGGCGAATGCGCGTTCTGCTGGCGAAAATGATCCTGCAACAGCCAGACCTCCTGTTATTGGATGAGCCAACCAACCATCTCGACCTTCCATCCATTGAATGGCTGGAGAAGTATCTTCAACATTACCAGGGCTCCGTAATTATAGTGAGCCACGATAAATATTTCCTCAATCGAATGGTGACCAAGATCGTGGAGCTCTACCAAAAGGAGTTGCATATTTATAATGGCAACTACGATTTTTATGAACTGGAGAAATCGCAGAGGATTGAATTCATGCAAAGAGCCTTCGAGAATCAACAGGAATATATCAGGCAGCAGGAACGATTTATTGAACGCTTCAAAGCCAAGGCAAGTAAGGCAGCCCAGGCCCAGAGTGCTATGAAGCGGTTGGAGAAGCTGGATCGTATTGAAGAAGTAGAATTAGAGAGGCCCGATATCAGGATCAATTTTACGGTTGATAAAACACCTGGAAAAGTATTGGTTGAATTGAAGCATGTGAGCAAGTCATTTGGAGACATTCATATTGTAGAAGACACCGGCGCTGAAATAAATCGCGGAGATAAAATTGCGCTCATTGGTGCGAACGGTAAGGGAAAATCAACCCTGTTGCGGATCATCGCAGGTACTGAGCCCTTCAAGGGAGACCGGAAATGGGGTCACAATGTTGAAGAGAGTTTCTATGCGCAGCACCAATTGGAAGCCTTGCATGTGAATGAAACCGTGTTGGAAGAATTGAAATCTGCGGGAAGCCAAATGACTGAGCAGGAATTGCGCAATCTCTTAGGATGTTTTTTGTTTGGCGGTGAGGATGTTGAAAAGAAAATAAAAGTGCTGAGTGGAGGAGAAAAGGCGAGAGTTGCTTTAGCTAAGACCATCGTTAGTAAAGCCAACTTTTTATTATTGGACGAGCCCACCAACCACCTGGATATTCATTCTGTAGAACTGCTAATCGAATCATTGAACAAATACAAGGGCAGCTTCATCCTGGTTAGCCACGATCGTTACTTCATTTCAAAAGTTGCCAATAAAATTTGGGAGATCGATAATTTAAAGATCAAAGAATTCGCGGGCGGATACGAAGAATATGTGCAGTGGAAGAAACGAATGGAGGAAAGAGAAAGTCCGCAGAAGGAGAAAACACCAACTAAACCAGGGAAAAATGAAATGGAGGCTTCCACACCTTTGACAACGGGAAATAAGGACAAGAGACAAATGGAAGAATTGGCTTCTTTCAAAAAA
>JGI24806J26614_1000568_pt1 | contig 11825 bp, 11 predicted proteins | sample Kansoi200umMDA_FD_26614 | JGI IMG/M metagenome (IMG submission 26614)
CGGCAAGGAACCGAGAGCTGGTGCGTTATGGCATTCTTCATGCCAGACCATTTTCTAAAGCAACTGCTCATTGAAAACAAAAATTCACTACCTCTAAAGAATTTACCTGAGGCGGCAGTCGATTATCTTCTTCCTCTTGATGTTAATGAATTGAGCCGGTCATTTTTTCTCTCCATGCTTCCCTATTTTGCTCAAATACCACCTCCTCCCGAAAACCTCGTTGAATTAAAATTTAAGGAATTGATATTATCTCTGCTCTCAAATAAAGAGAACGCTCGATTCCTTTCCTATCTCAACAATTTGTCGCAGAAAGATCAACCTTCTATCGAAGAGATCATGCAGAATAATTTTACTTTCAATCTTACCCTGGCCGACTATGCAAAGCTGGCTTGCAAAAGCGTCCCCACTTTTAATCGCGAGTTCAAAAGAATTTTTAAAGACACGCCGGCCAAATGGATTCTGAAAAAGAGGATTGCACTGGCTTCTGAATTATTAGAGAATTCAAACCTCAACATCGGAGAGATTTGCTACGAGTGTGGATTTGAAAATCAAACTCATTTCAGCCGCGTCTTTAAAGAAAAAACTGGCACATCACCCCTGCAATTCCGTACTAAAACTCATATTCCAGAAGTGCTTTAGTCCCCGTGGCCCGTAGTTCGTAGTCTTCTCTGATCAAAATAGAAACATTTTTGATCTCATTAGAAATCCCGCCGCACCCTAGCCAGCCTACCTTCAGGTCACAATTCTTATTCTCTTAATCTATTTTTTTATGCAAACTGAATCACCAACACTCTCCTCCAAGAAATATTCCAGCAAGAACCTGATGGAATCCGTGCAGGAGATCGGTCCGCTCCTCAGTAAAGAGATTGAAGAGGAAGAAAACAATCGACGACTTTCTGAACCCGTATTAAATGCTTTACGGGAGGCAGGTCTTCTAAAACTATTTCTTCCTATGTCATTGGGCGGTCTCGAGGTCGATCCACTCACCGTCGCGAAATTGGTGGAGCAAGTAGCGAGTTACAATACCGCGGCCGGTTGGTGCCTGATGGTAGCCAATACTTCAGCTTTCTGGTGCAGCAGGTTCCCGGAAGAGGGCATTGACGAGATCTATCAAAATGGACCCGATACCATCATGGCCGGTGCATTTCATCCACCCATGAAAGCTACCCCTGTCGATGGTGGATATGTCATCAATGGTAGAAGTCCGTTGACGAGCAATGTTCATGAGGCGCAATGGATTTTTGTGACAGCTTTTGTAATGGAGAACGAGCAAATAAAAACAAACAATGGGATACCCGAGATTATAGGTGTTGCGATGAAATCGGGCGAGTGTGAGATTGTTGATACCTGGTATACTATCGGTATGAAGGCTACGGATAGTAATGATATCAGCGTGAATAATGTAACTGTTCCACAACACCGGTCTTTTGCACTTGCACCGGAATTCCAGCCAAACAAATATTATAAGGGTTTGCTCTATAAGCTGCCCGCCATTGCAGCAAGCATCGCCAGTCTCATTTCTCCGGTTGCAATTGCGGTTGCAAACAATGCCATTCAAGAATTAAAATTGTTGGCTGACAAAAAAGTTCCCTTCGCGTCCATGGTTTCGATTAGAGAAAAAGGAACAGTACAGAGAAAATTGGGAATAGCTCAAGCAAATGTGAGATCAAGTCGGGCGTTCCTTCACCAGGAAATTTCTTTAGAGGTAGTGAATTTTTGTTTTCAATGAGCAGTTGCTTTAGAAAATGGTCTGGCATGAAGAATGCCATAACGCACCAGCTCTCGGTTCCTTGCCGCTCATTTATGTGCGCCCCTTTTTTTACAAATGCACAAACACCTTCTTTCAATTCCCAGGTCCTGCCGTTCTTGTGCATAACACGCCTGCCACTAAGAACATACACGATGTAATTATATTCAACGAACATCCGCTCTTTTCCTTCAGGTTGCGGGCAGTCGTAATTCGTAAACATAAGCCCTTTGCATTCGAGCCGCTTGGCCGGACCGGGAAAATTCTTGAGAGCTTCGTAAATGTTAATCATAACTGATGACAGATCACAGATGACAGATCGCAGATTCCGGATACAGGATGCAGGATACAGGATGCAGGATGCTGGAGGGCCGATGACCGAAGTCCGCGATTCACAACTCACAACTCACAACTCACCATTCACCACTCACGATTCCCGAAGTTCGGCTTTTAGATTGACTTGATTAATTTCAGTTAACGCCTGGATTTGATTCGCTTGGTCATACCGAATGCGGGGGTAAATCCAAATTCCTGGTAGAAGGGGCCGAGGGATTCGCCGGTATATAATCCAACAAATGCGTTTTTCGCCGCGTTCATTTCAAGCCACTTTGATAATTCATTCATCAGCATTGTTCCAATGCGTTGATTCTGTCTTTCAGGCAGAACCATCAAATCCTTCACATAATAAAAGCTTTCACGGTCACCCAACAACAATACGCAACCAACTACCTTTTTATTCTCCGCGTCCTCAGCCACAAGCCCAAATAGGGGAGCTGATAATATTCGTTGCAATGATTCATCGCTTCCTCCTCCGCCCCAGCCGACGGCTTTAGACAATCTCCGGTATTCTTCACCTGTTGGTAACCTTGCAATGATTCGGATCGATGAAGACTGATCTTTCGAGCCTGATCCTTTTGCGACTATTGGTGCGGAGAAATGTATGTAGTATCCGTTCAATTCCTTTACTATGTATTCACTCATGCCCCAGGGCTGGTTCACGAGTCCGCGTACTATATGCACATTTTTCTTTTGATGAAAATTATATAAGGATTCAAGATTGCGCACCCTGATCCAGATCCAATTGCCTTCCGACTTGGAGGCCAGTTCAGGATTCAAGGAAAATTGAATAAAAACTCCATCCCAATGAACACCTCCATGAATCGGCGGCTCGCCCCAGGTCCATTTCTCTGGGAAGCCTAAGGTTTCATGCCAGTACGTGACCGTGGCTAAAACATCGCGAACCTGGAGAACTGGTTCCACATGCATGAGGACTGGTATGGAATCGCCCATTAGTAGGAAAATTGAAATAAACTAAGTTATCGTTTTGAAAGGAGAATCAAAATAACAATTACACAGTGAGTGCACCTCTAAGCTTTGCGTAAATTTATATGTTGCTTTTAACTTCAACTGCATCAAATATTATTATGAACTATTCAATCAGTAGAAGACTATGTTTTCTTTTTATTACTCTTAGTTTAATTGTAGCCTGTTCTGACAGTGCAACAAAAAAGGATGAGGTCAATGCTGATTCAACAGGCATGTCCAAAGATAATTCTCCGAAAAGTATACCATCTGAGACAAAGAAATGGGTTGGCAATACCAATATAACGATCAACTATACGGCACCGGCTGTTAGGGGCCGGGTTATTTGGGGAGAGTTGGTGCCTTATGACAAAGTTTGGGTTACCGGTGCACATATGGCCACTACGCTGGAGGTAGGTAAGGATTTCAAAGTGGGTGACAAAATAATTCCTGCAGGGAAATATGCAATCTTTACCATTCCTGGCAAAGAGGAATGGACCATCATTCTCAATAAAAATTGGGATCAACACCAGGCGGATGAATATTCAGCGACTGAAGATGTTGTGAGAATTAAAGTAAAACCAGAATTAACCGAACAAATTACTGAGCGATTAAATTACACAATAGATCAGACTGGAGAAGGTTCCGCAAACATTATAATCAGTTGGGAGAAAATCCGCTTGGCGTTTGGTATTGCGATCATGCAATAATCTACAATGAATCACCTCTCGCTATATTTCTGAAGAGATACGACAGGGCTTAATCATATTCGAAGGCTGATCCCCATATCGATACCTTTCAAATTCCGCAGATCCCTCGCTATTCACTGTTTGAAGAACTGAACTTTCATTTGAGGTTTACGTTTGCTCGGGATGACATCCGTCAAGAAAGTGAGGAGGATCACCCATCTTGTGAAGGCGCACTTGCTTTATTGCAAGACTGTAATAAATGGTTTTGTAAATCCCAATCTCAATCTCGACTTGCGGGGCACGACAAGTGGATGCACGAAGATGATCAAAATAACAAGCGTTGGTATTCCTCCATAGACGACAGTATCTCCCCAGATGCTGACGAAGTTATTGACGCGGGCATCTTTTGGATTGTCTTCACTATATCTTATGGGAATTATTTGTCCAGGCTTAAAAAGATCATTGTCGTTACCATTGAACCAAACAATTCCGTTATTGGCTGAAAAGCTGATGACTGAATAATTCCGGACGATCTGTCCCGAGTACTCCCTTCCAATGAATCCAACTACGCCGTTAGCTGTTTTGGAATTAGCAATCCAACCAATTTTGTAAATGAGAAAAGGGCTCACTACGATAGCAAACAGGTACAAGAAGAAACTGTTTCTTGAAACAGCAATTGAAAATCCTGTATTGAAGCGTTTGATAGGAAAGTATGTTATTTAATAAGAAACAAGAAACGAATTAAATTGAAAACTAAATGTGAAATCGAGAATTCGGTCTCTGACGCGGCCTGCGGCCGCTTAATTCGGTATTCTCTTCACGCGATTTGTAATCTCCTCCAAATACCCTTCGCTCACCGGAATTTTTTTCGAACCGATGGTTAGTTGATGCCGTTCTATCATATCGATCTTATTTAGGGAAACCATAAAGGAACGGTGCGTGCGGATGAAAAGGTCCGGCGGAAGTAGACTCGCAGCTTCTGAGAAGGTAATTCGCACGAGGATCGATCTTCCTTTTAGGGCAAAAGTCACATAGTTACCTGAGGCCTCGAGGTAGAGTACCTCATCAAAGAAAACTTTTTGCTGTTCATTTCCGGTCTTCAGGAAAATGTAATCGGTTGGCGAGCCGGCATTGCGGAACTGGAATAGTTCAAATGCTTTGTTGCACGCCTTAACGAATCTTGCCAGCGAGAACGGCTTGAGTAAATAGTCCACCGCATCCAATTCAAAACTCGTAACTGCATGCTCAGAATAGGCCGTAGTGAAAATCACCAGCGGTTTCTTTCGAAGTGTTTGGAGAAACTCAATGCCGGATATGTCTGGCATTTTGATATCGAGAAAGATCAGGTCTACTTCTTCCTTTTGCAAATATTCCAATGCATGGAATGCATTGGTGAAACTTGCCTTCAATTCAACAAAGGATACCTTTTCTGCAAGGGAACGGACAATCTCCAGTGCGATGGGCTCATCATCTATGGCAATGGCCTTCATAACGGAATTCACGCAAATTGATTTTAATTAGTCTAATTGAACCACAAGTTTAGCGATAAACTCCTTATCAGATTCCTGGATAACCAGCCGATGCCTGTCAGGATATAATAATTCCAGTCGTTGCTTGACATTCTCCAATCCAATGCCACTCTTATGTTTTTCCGGATCCATGTGTTGTTTTTCATGTCGGCTATTGATCACAGTAAATACAATCGAAGTTGGCGTTCTTTCGAGCGCAATATAAACTTGTGAAGGTTTTGTGAGGCTTACGCCATGCTTAAATGCGTTTTCCACGAAGGGTATCAGCAACATGGGCGCAATGTATTCCTCTTCCGCTCCTTTCTGGATATCTGTTTCAATTTGCACGCCAGATACCTTGTCGGTTCGTAGACGTTGCAGGCTGATATAGTTTTCCAGGTAATCAATTTCGCGACTTAATGGAATTCGTTCGCGCATATTTTCCTGCAACATGAATCGCATCATGTCGCCCAATTGCTGAACACCCTGTGCAGTTCGTTCAGCTTTCTCCAGGATAGCGGTTCCATAGATCGTATTTAGAGAATTGAATAGGAAATGCGGATTGATCTGCGAGCGGAGGAAATCGAAGCTTGCTGTAGATTGACCTAGTTGTTTTTTCAATCCGGATATTTCTTCGTTCACCTCTCCTCTTCTTTTATAAACTATCCACGCAAGCGGTACTGTGACGAACAATTGAACAATCGCGTTAAAAAAACTTATCATGATGGCAGGTTCCGAATCCTCTGCAATTGCCAACAACAAAAAAAACAAGGGAACTATGGAGAGACCCAATAAAAGTATCGAGGTAAAAACATAGGATGTGCGTGGCCATTTCTTTTTCCTCTTTCTCGGAATAATTCTGCCAAGGCAGAACCAATAGAACAGAACGCCAAATGGTATGATCGTTCCCCACATGATCAGAAACCCTCGTTCGGACCCGTCGATTATGGCGAGATAAAAGATCAGCGCCCAAATGATGAGGAAAATGATTCCACCGGTCGTTGCAAATGGAATCCTTGTTTTAATTTGATCGAAACGGGAGAGGAGATAGATCCCTGAATATTTAATTAAGGCATATCCCAGGTAAAACAAAGTGATGAGAAACGAGTACTGGAAACCCTCCCCGAATCCTCTCCAAATCCTTGCCTCTCCTTGTACTTCGTCGAAAAAAGGTGATCTTAACCCAATGATGATAAAGCTGAACAATGCTCCACCCACCATCACAACAGCAATTGCATATCCCAGGTTGAAGAACAATTTTTTATTGTTTGAAATAGCTGGTGCAATCCTGTAATTGAAGAGAAGAAACATCCCGTAGATGACGAGGTGTTTCATCAACTGGTATGGCAAGTCATACCGTTCCAGTGGAACTTCTGGTATAGCAGCTTGCGACATGATCGGGTGTATAATTAGCGAGAATATGATAATGATGAAAGTAAGGGTGACCGCCCAGAACTCGATGCGGTTGAACAGCTCCACTTTTTTGTTTGATTCCAACATATATAAATTTCTACCTGCAATAGTAAAGCGGGATGATGTGGATAGGATTCTTTTGTGTTCAAAAGCCCGGATTATGTGACGAATAATCTCAATTCGTGAAAATTAGTGTAATTCGTGTCCAAGCGGGCGAAGGCCGCTTATAAAAAATGCACCGAATGCCTAAACAAAAAAAATCCCGCAAATCGAGAAAGAAACGACAGGAGATCCCCAGGCTCGATCTCGTACGTGAAGAGAAACTATTCCATCTCATTCCTGGAAGGAAGGAGGGCAGTAGGCTGGAAGCTAGTGGTGTGGCACTTTACAACGATTCGACAGCCCTCGTCATTTTCGATAACCTCAATTGGGTAGCAGCCATTGATCTTTCATTTAAAAATCAGGATGGCAACAAAGTCTTCCCTGCACCCAGTCTTTCCTTAGGCTTCGAGGACATCGCGGTCGACCACAGGCGTAACCACTTCTTCTGCCTGATTGAACAGATAGAAGATTTCGATGGCAACCTTTGCGGCTTCGTGGCAGAGTATGATACCGATGGTCGATTCCTGAGCTGCACGCGCCTTCCCACAACATTCAAGGATGAGAACAAAGGATTTGAAGGGTTGGCGCATATTTGGATTGACGATAAAGAATATTTGTATGCACTCTGCGAGGGTAACCTGGGTACGGATGCTAAAAGCGGAGGTGGCAGAATTGATGTTTTTACAAGAACTGGTGAAGAGAATTGGAAATTGTCACATCACGTGCGTGTACCACGGGAAGCGGAGTTCGATGATTACGCGGCACTCTCATATCGCGATGGACAAATCGCAATTGTGTCGCAAGCGTCAGCACGAGTGTGGGTGGCGCGAATCGACGAACAGTTGCGGGCTGTAATCCCAGGATCGGGTAAGGTATACCGTTTGCCAGGTAAGAGTTATGGCAACATTGAAGGAATTGCCTGGCTGTCGCCAAACACTTTAGTTGCAGTTTCCGATAGGAAAAAGAAAAATCAACCGAAGTACTGCAGTGAGAAGGATCAGTCGATCCATATATTCAGAATTCCTGGCAAGAACCAATAGAGGAGTCCTTCGGACGGCCTCTTGCCAGGCCACGTAATCGGAATTATCCTAAATTGAAACAAACAAACCACGATGAAAAAAATCTTCTTCATCATCTTCCTGGTTTCAAGCGCACTTTTCTTAAGATCACAACCAACACTCCAGGAGAAATTAGGTTATCCCAAAGAAGCCAAACTGCTGATCATTCATGGGGATGATATTGGCGTGTCGCATTCGCAAAATGCAGCTACCATTGCAGCCCTGGAGAAAGGTCCGGTGAATTCAGGAAGTATTATGGTGCCCTGTCCGTGGTTCCCGGAAATAGCGGCCTATGCAAAAGCGCATCCTGGACTCGATCTCGGTCTGCATCTTACGCTCACCGCCGAATGGAAATACTATAAATGGAGGCCTGTACTGAACGACCAGGTTAAAAGTTTAGTCACCGCAGATGGTTTTCTTACGGACGGTTCAGTGGGCCTGGGCACAACAGCTAAGATCGACGAAGTGGAGAAGGAGCTTCGGGCGCAGATCAACCGCGCCATACAATTTGGAATCGATCCTACTCATTTAGACAGTCATATGGGTATGCTCTTTCAATCTGCAGACCTCGCAAACACCTATGTAAAATTGGGAAGAGAGTTTAAGATCCCTGTCTTGCTGAATAAAGAAATTATCAATGCCTTTAAGATCCAAACTACCGCGATGGATGTTGTGCTGGATAAAGTGATCACTGCACAATCTCCCGACTTTAAAGGCGGTATGAAAAATTATTACACGAATGTGCTCAATGCCCTCGGGCCGGGTGTCAATTGCCTTTTGATACATCTTGCATACGATGACGAGGAAATGAAGGCTGTTACCATTGATCATCCTGATTGGGGAGCGGCATGGCGCCAGGCAGATTTCGATTTCTTTACCAGCGAGGAATGCAGGAAGATACTGAAGGATCAAAAAATACAACTCATCACCTGGAAAGAAATCAGGGATAAACTTTTAAGAAAATAATCTTCTACGCGAATTGGCAAAACGCATCACGGTTGTGAGATACAAGCACGGTTATTTGCGTGTGAGTTCGGCTTACGACACTGAACTTTCGTTCATTTCACCACATAGACCTTTAGGTTACACATAGGGCGCACATAGAAGAGCCAAGAGACCTACGTGATTCATATGTGCTTCTATGTGCCTATGTGGTGAATCATAGCGCGTTCACCTAACCAAACCCAGGTATTTCTCACGATTATCAATAAGTACCCAAATAAACACTGCCGTCATTGCAAGTGGTATGGGCAAACCTTCTGGTGCCACCGTAAAATGCGTGATTAAAATTCCAACCAAAACTGGAAGAAGGACAAGTGCACCAACAGCGCGTGTTTTTGGAATTATAATGAGTATACCGCCGATTATTTCGGCTATGCCAATCAGTGGCATCAGCCAGGGGATTTGCATCATGCCACCCATCATTTTCATCAGGGGCTCAGGTAAATCTTTGGGGGGCGGCATATAATTAAAGAATTTGTTTAGCCCTGCATTGATGAACATCAAGCCAAGGAGAAGACAAAGGATAAAGAGAATAATCTTTTTCATGTTGAACTGTTTTAATGCGAGATCAAATTTGCAGAGAAAATTTCATTTTGGAGGGGTTGAGTACGACTATATAAGGGGCAGATTACGTCTCGCGACGGAGGTCGAACAATTTAATGAAACTGATTATTTTTGACCAGCGATTTCAATACCATTGAAAGTGAAGTTGACCAAATGAATGATCAGTTAATTGAGGGAATACAAAAGATTAGTGCTTTTTCAATAGAAGAAATTGAAATGTTGGAAGGCTACCTGGTAAATAGATTTATCGCTAAGGGAGATCATTTCCTCAATTTGCACCAGGTGAGTCGCTATATTGCCTTTCTTGATTCAGGGCTCATGATGCATTACAGTCTGCATGACGGTGTTGAAATACCCTGCAATTTTTCGGTGGAGGGTGATTGGATGGGTAGTCTCAAAAGTCTTACCTCCGGGTCACCAACTGAAGTAGCCATCAAAGCGATTGAGGACACCTGGATCCGGGAAATCTCTGCCGAAAATATGCAACACTTGTTTTCTACGTCGCTTCACTGGCAAGTCTTTAAAAATCATTTACTACAGAAGGTGTTTTTTAATATTACGCAGCATAATGCAGATCTCGCCATGCTCAATGCGAAGGAGCGATACTACAAACTCATGAGTGAAAGACCAGACCTGGTTAACCGCGTTCCGCAATATTACATCGCTGCATACCTGGGAATCAAACCCGAATCCCTAAGCCGGATCAGGAAAGGAGGTTAAATCCACTTCTTAACAAATGTCAATGGATCGGGCATTCCGACCCTCGCAAATTTGTGTTTCGATAATTGAAAGAGTCATGAAACACAAAAAATCATTTGCTCGCTTCGAGAAAATTAACATCAACAATCGCTGGTGACATCATTCTTACACAACTAATTTTATAAAAAATGAATAATATTTTAACCGGAAATGTGATACAAACCTCAAATTTCCTTTGCAACGGAAGAGAAGTTAAAGTGCATGCAGTTCAAACAGGCCTGATCTCCGTAAAAGAAAACTTCCTTAATCGAAAAGGTCTCGGCATGTTGAGCAAGATAAATATTGCTTTGGGCACTAGCTATGCCGATTATATGCCAATTTGGGTGTGGGTGATTGAACATCCTGAAGGAATCTTCGTAGTGGACACTGGTGATATTGAAGAATCTTCTCATGCTGATTTTTATAAAGATGAAACGATTGGTGCCAGGCTGAGTTTGAAGATTATGTCCAATAAGCGGAACATTAGCGAGCAGGATCATTTAGATGCTCAATTACTTAGGCTAGGAATCAAACCAAGGCAGGTTTCCAAGGTGGTATTGACACATTTACATGGCGACCATACCAACGGGTTAAAGTTTTTCCCGGAAAATGAAATTATTGTTTTGGAGGATGAATACAGGAAGCCTTATGGCCATTTGCCAACTACTTATCCAAAATGGTTTAGTCCGACGATGGTAAAATTTTTGAAAGACAGAGTCGACTATTTTGACGTTGCCTATCCCATAACGAAATCAGAAGACTTGTTATTAATACCCACGCCCGGTCATACCTATCATCATGCCTCTGTAATATTAAAAACTGATAGCGAACATATTTTATTTGCCGGTGATGCCTCTTATAAGCATCAGCAATTGTTGGATAATAAATTTGGTGGAGCTAATATTGATTTTGCCCAATCCCAGGAGACATATAATAATATTTTGAAGTATGCCAAAAAACATCCCCTCATCTATCTGCCCTCGCACGATGAAAATTCAGCGATGAGATTAAGAAGTAAGGAATGCTTAATCAAACAAAATTGAGTATTGGATGTTGACTCGCTTTGCCCGAGCTTAATCAAATCCGTTTCACTATGCCGGCAACGAGAGAAAATATTGAAAGTAACATCTGCTGAATTTATGAATGAAGCCTTTCGGTTTATTCAAAATCGTCTTAAATTCATCTCTTATTTTTCAACTTAGGTAATTCCTCTAAAACAACTTAATTGTTGCCAATATGAAATTTGCACTCTTTAGCGTGACGTATTCCGGATTATTTTATGACGGGAAAGCGCTCAGCCTTGATGAACAGGTTCATAAGGCAAAGGAACTGGGGTTTGATGGTTTGTCGATCGAAACGAAAAGACCGATCGCATCGCCGCTTGATCTCTCGAAGGTTGACAGGGCAAGGATCAGGTCCTTGGCAGCTGATGAAGGCATTGAGCTTGTCGCGGTGGAAAGCCTGAGCAATTTTTGCAGCAACCTCATGGAGGAGCGGGAAAATAATTTGGCCATGATGCGTCATATCCTTGAGCTTTCACATGATCTCGGAGTAAAGATGGTCAAAGTATTCGCTGCGTGGCCGGGAATTATCAATGACGATATGCCTGCGATGTATGGTCCTTATGATCGGGGAAACTATTTTAAACCCATGTTTGCTCCCGATCTTAAACTTTGGGACCGGGCAGTGAGAGGCATACGGG
>JGI24806J26614_1000569_pt1 | contig 11824 bp, 15 predicted proteins | sample Kansoi200umMDA_FD_26614 | JGI IMG/M metagenome (IMG submission 26614)
TTGGCAGGGGATGCAGGTCAGTTAAATTCAGAACAGAAAGAATATGTTCAAAATATTTACGACTCTAATGATAGAATGGTGGCTTTGGTAGGCGCACTATTAAATATTTCAAGGATTGAGTCAGGTAGATTAATAATAGAACCAGTTTTGACTGATCTAAAAAAACTTGTAGATGGGATCTTGATAGAGTTAAAACAAAAAGCAGCAGAAAAAAATCAACAAATTTTACTTTCTGTTAATGAGAATATTCCTCAAATTTCAATTGATCCTAAATTAATTCAGGAAGTATATGCAAATTTGTTAACCAATGCTATTAAATATTCTCCTAAAGATGGAGAAATATCAATCTATATTTCTAAAAAAGATAATGAAATAATATCTCAAGTTGCAGATAACGGAATGGGTATCCCTAAGGCGCAACAGAACCGAGTGTTTGAAAAGTTTTTCCGAGCGGATAATGCTATTAAAAGTGAGGGGGAAGGTACAGGATTGGGACTTTATTTAATTAAGGCTATTGTAGAGTCTTCAGGGGGTAGGATTTGGTTTACCTCTGAGGAAAACAAGGGTACAAGCTTCTTCTTTAGTTTGCCCTTATCTGGATCAGTAGCTCATAAAGGCGAAGTTGCATTGAATACTTGAAACTAGCTTTTAGATTAATGTTATACTGAGATTATGGAACCTGTCAAAGCAAAGAGAACTGTTTTAGTTGTTGAAGATGAAAAAATGCTCCTGGAGGCTATTACTAAAAAGCTTCAAGTTTCAGGATTAGATGTTGTTTCCTGTTTGGGTGGAACCCAGGCTCTTGATTATCTAAAAACCATGACTCCGGATGCTATTTGGCTTGATTATCATTTACAAGATATGGATGGACTTTTCTTTATGGGAAAACTGAAAGAAGATCCCCACACTCAACAGATCCCGGTTATTGTAGTCAGTAATTCTGCTAGTCAGGATAAGGTAAATAGTATGTTGGCTCTGGGAGCAGAGCAATATGTTTTGAAAGCAGAACACCGGCTTGATGATATTATTACCTCTGTCATTAAACTTATTGAGGAAAGCAAAGTAAAAAATGGATAAGAAATACTATTACTTACTACTTGTACTGTCTGTAATCTATTTAGGAATATCTCTTTTGACTCCAGTAGATTCTGCCTCCCTCGTAAAATATAATGTTTCAGAATTTTCACTAAGACTTATAGGATTTACAGTTTATATCCCCTTGATACTTATTTGGGTAGCTGCGTTTTATGGATTTGTGGTATTTAAGCATTATTCTGAGATTATAAAGACAAGTTCTGATGGAAAAGCGCTCTCAACAGTTTCAAAGGGGCTTATGGTTATGTCAATTGGATTGCCAGTTTCTTCTGTGATTAGTTCTGCTTTGACATATGGAGTTAGGTTGTCATTTCTAGAGCAGAATACAGCCACCATTATAACTAATTATTTTAGCTTAAGCTTAGCACTTTTAGGATATTTCTTTGTTATGAAAGGGTCTAGGATGCTTATTGCTAAGGTGCAAAAGAATAAATCTGGCCTAAATTATCTTTTATGGGGGGTATTTGCAATAGTCGCCATTCTTTATATTTATCTCACATTTCAAAATCCAAACCGGTCTGTATCAACTATAAGTGGAGGAAGGGCCACATATGCTTTGCCTGATATTTTGATATTACTCACCATAGTCTTGCCATATGTTGTTGCTTGGTTTATGGGTATTTTAGCTGCCTTTAATATCCTGCATTATCAGCAAGTTGCGCAAGGAACAATTTATCGCCAAGCGCTAAAATATTTATCAACTGGAATACTTTTTATAGTGATTAGTTCTGTATTTGTGCAGTTTTTGGGGGTAGTAGGGAATTCACTGCAAAACCTATCACTAACTTCTCTTTTAGTAGTAGTTTACATTTTACTTGGAATTATTGCCTTAGGTTATATACTGATAGCTTTTGGTGCTAAAAAATTAACTAAAATAGAAGAAGTAGTCTAGAATTATGGCTGGTAATTTATATGGTGATGTTGTAAATATTACGAAAGATTATTTGGGCCCAGCTGCTGAAAGGTTTATTTCTAGGCAAATTGAGTTTCATTTAAAGAAAAAGCCTGAAGAACTAACTAAAGAAGATCTACCAAAATTAGTAGAATGGGTACGGGTTTCAATTGCACTTCTGACCGAAGACAGCAAGATGGTTGATGATTGTGTTAGTAGAATCTCAAAGCTTTCCAATTAATTTTAGATGAAAATACTTATAGCAGAGGATGACAAATTTTTAGTTAAAGCTTATTTGGGGAAATTCACTAAAGCCGGGTTTGAGGTAAAGATAGCTCAAGACGGAGAGGAAGTAGGGCAAATTCTACAGACATTTATCCCAGATGTTATTTTATTGGATTTAATGATGCCAAAAATGAATGGATTCCAGGTTTTAGAGCAGTTAAAGACACGTTCTAATTTATCCCAGATTCCAGTAATTGTCACTTCGAATTTGTCGCAGCCAGAAGATAAGCAAAAAGCCATTGCTTTAGGTGCAAAAGAATACGTTGTTAAATCTGATACACCAATACAGCAAATTGTAGATGCTATAAATAAATATCTACCTCATTCCTGATATAATTTCCCATATGTCTTTAAAGGTTGGAATAGTAGGACTTCCAAATGTGGGGAAGTCGACGCTGTTTAATGCACTTCTTAAAAAAAGAGTGGCTTTGTCAGCTAATTATCCATTTGCTACGGTTGAGCCTAATGTGGGAGTAGTGGCTGTGCCGGATGAAAGATTACTTAAATTAGCTGAACTGGTTAAAGCTGAGGAAAAAATGGATAGTTTGCCTCCAGTTGTGCCAGCAGTGGTGGAATTTGTCGATATTGCAGGTTTGGTCAAAGGAGCTTCTAAAGGTGAGGGATTAGGCAATCAATTTTTATCCCACATCAGAGAAGTTGATGCCATATTGCATGTTTTAAGAGATTTTGAGGATGAAAATATTGTCAGAGAAGGTAGTATTGATCCTAAATCTGACCAAGAAACCATTGAAACTGAATTGGCTTTATCGGATTTACAAACCCTAGAGAAGCTGGTGGCTGGTCAGGAAAAACAGGCCAAAACAGCTCATGATCCGCTGGAAAATCAAAAGCTGGAAATCTTAAAACAAATCCAGTCTGAGCTGGAGCAGGGTCGGACCCTGGGCCACTACCAAGTTGGTGACGAGAGGCTAAAACTATGGTTTGCCACTTTACCGTTGCTCAGTTTAAAACCCGTTTTATATGTCATCAACGTTTCAGAAGAAAATTATTCTCACAAATTAGAACATGAGTTAACTAATGAAAACGAGCTGGTTATCTCAGCTAAGATAGAAGAAGATCTTGGTGAGCTTTCAGATGAAGAACATGGTCAATTTCTTAAGGAATTAGGCATCGAAGAGCCTGGATTAAATAGATTGATTAGAAAAGCTTATCATCTCCTTGGATTAATTTCCTTTCTAACAGCTGGTAAAAAAGAAGTCAGAGCTTGGACTATTAAAGCAGGCAGCAAAGGTCCTCAAGCAGCTGGAGTAATTCACACGGACTTTGAAAAAGGATTTATTAGAGCTCAAGTGATTGAGTATGATAAGTTACTGGAAGCTGGTTCATATGCCGCAGCTAAACAGAAGGGCTGGATCAGAACCGAAGGTAAAGATTATCTCATTAAAGACGGCGATGTAGTGGAGTTTTTAGTCAGCAACTAATATGGTTAAGATTGCATGCATTGATAAATTTGGCGGAGAACACTTAGTGGAAGAATCTGAGCTGGTTGACACTACCAGAGTCTACGGAGTGCTTATAAAAGATAACAAGATACTTATGGTTAAAGATCCCAGGCATGGTTCTAGAGTCTGGGAGCTGCCAGGCGGTGGGGTAGATGAGGGAGAAACTCCTGATCAAGCTCTAGTCAGAGAATTTAAAGAAGAAACAGGGCTTGAGATTAGTGATTTTAAAGAGTTTGATCAATTTATCGAACACTATTATGCAGATACTGAAAGGGAAGGTTGGAGAGCAGATCGGAGATTTTACATAATCAAGAGTTCAGCAGGTCAGCTCCTGGAAGAAGGAAATGGTTGGGATACTAGTATTGCCACCTTCTTACCAATGGAAGGCCTTCTTGATGAACCAATTCAAGAAAGCATGAAAAGACCAATCAGGAAAGCAGTTCAATCTCTGTTTAAGCAGTAAATTGTATCTACTATAGGACTCTGGTATAATATACTCTTATGTTTGAAAATCTCACTGAGAAGGCACGCCCGAGAATGCTGGCCCGCACGATGGAGGCTCACGTTGATCTCAAAGTGCCTACTGAAGTTAGAAAAGAAACTCAAAGACTGATGGCGGCTGGAGGTGTGCCACTGGCTTATTACAATCATGAAGGCCATCCTGATGGGATTGCTACGGTAGTTCACGCTGAATATTTAAGGAAAATGGCTAAACGATCGGACGTTGAGCAACCTTTACGAGGGTTAGCTGTACCAATTGCCAAATCAATGGCCACAGGTGATCAAAGCCAGGAATTAACAGGCGTATATGAAGAGCTGGTTGAAGCTGGTCGAAGAAAAGGATTGGAGCCAGTTCCCACAAGGAGACTAGCTGATAAAAAGTTCAACATGGACCCCAAATTGGCTTGGGTTGATCTATTGCCTTTTATAAGGCTTTTTAATCAAGATTATGGTTTAGGTCTTTTTCCAGAGGGTACAGTCCAAGGAGGGCGTCATCCTGAGGGTACTGACATTGAACAAATCTATGGAATTCAAGTAATAGAAAATAATAGTTTGATAGGCTTTTTTGGCGCCATGAGGCATGTCTTATCTAGTAAAGGAAAATTTCCATTTTATTTGCCAACAGGTTTACACGGCAGCTTTAGACTGATGGATTGTCCTGAAGGTGGTCAGCCAGTACCAACTGAAGAAGGTAGGAAATCTTTAACGCTAGGTGCTCTAACTGGTTTTGCTCTACACAGAATAAGAGCCAACATGTTAATGCCCTTTACAGAAGAAGAAGTAATAGCTGATTTGGGTCTAAATTGGATGGAAGGTACCGAAACTTTTAATAACTATGCCATGAAGAGAGTTTTACCGGGAATTCCTCCACAAGCTTGGGGAGTATTTCGAGAAAATCATCAAAATGATGCAGTTGCTCAAGCTATTGAATTCCAAACCTCTTCCTAGTACAATTACTTGCTGTGAATAACTATTTATTAACTTTAGTTTTAAAAGCTGATTTAGAAGACAAGGCTCGTCAAGAGCTGTTAGATGAGGTCAAGAAAAAAGTGACAAGTGACAAGGGACAAGTCACAAAAGAGGATTTGTGGGGAGCCAGGGATCTAGCTTATCCAATTAAGCACCAAACCAAAGGTTTTTATGCTCATTTTGAGTTTGAAACCGACCCTGCAGTGGCCAAAACTCTTGACAAACAATTAAAAGTAGAGGAAGATATCATCAGATTTTTGCTGGTGAGAAATGAAGCTAAGACCAGTCAGTCTAAGCAAGTCAAGGTAGCAGAGTCAAAAGAGGATAAAGGCAATAAAGATAAAGCTTAAAATTCATGGCTAGTAGATCTTGGAATAGAGTTGAACTAATCGGTAATTTAACTAGAGACCCCGAACTTCGATACACCCCCAACGGTGCCGCTGTTTGTACATTCGGTTTAGCCACCAATCGCACCTATGTTTCTGATGGCGAGAAAAAGGAAGAAGTTGACTTTCATCGCTTAGTCGCTTGGAATAAACTGGCAGAACTTTGCAGCCAGTTGCTTAAAAAGGGTATGAGAACTTTTATTTCTGGCAGGTTACAGACTCGTTCTTGGGAAGGTCAAGATGGTCAATCCAGACAAATCACTGAAGTCGTCATTGAAGATATGATTATTCTTTCTCCAAAATCTAATGGCGACATGGCTACCGTAGGTTCAGATATTGACGCTGATGTCACTCCTGTTAGACCAGCCCCCAGCCCCAGAGTGGTCGCTCCAGTTGAAGAAGCAGCTGAGGAATCCAAAGAGTCTGCCCCAGCCAAAGCGGACGAGGAAAAACCAGCCACTGCTAAAGCTCCCAAAGAAGAAGTTAGCGACGACGATCTACCATTTTAGATGTTTTGAATCTCACTTCAAGATCCCAGATCACACTTCACACATCAAGAAATCCATTTGTATTTCATCTTCTTGCAAGCTATAATATTCTCCATGCCTAAACCGAAAGAAACTAGCACTCATAAAAGATCAGATGCACCTACTCGTAAAAAGGTGTGTGCTTTTTGTGAGAGTAAGACTACTCCCAGCTACACTGATACTGTAGCTTTGAGGCGTGTTACCTCAACTCGTGGGAAAATTGTCCCGAAATTGCGTTCCGGAACCTGCAGTAAACACCAACGGGCACTGACCCGGGAGATTAAACGAGCCAGACATTTAGCCTTACTTCCCTTCACGCTGCGTGTGTAGTACATCATCAGCTGACCTACTGATATACTGATATACCGAAACACTGATATACTGATGCTATGCCCAAGGTCACTGGTATCTTTGATAGCTTCGATGACTTGGATCAAATCACAGCCGAAGACATTGCCAGTTGGCTAAGACCTGCTCCCGAGCTTTTTTACCTGGAAAACTATTTGGCCAACCGCTTACTTTACCCTCAAGTGGCTCCAGTAACTGCCGTTGACATGAGTATTGATCTAGCCATTCTTCGCGAGGCCCTAAAGCGTAGCACCAGCTTCTATGACTCCAAAGATAAAAAAATTACCATTCCTCAACACTTTGTTAGCAGGATACCTAATTTATCCCAACTGATTTGGGCTTTTGCTGATGCTTTTAAGCTCAAGGATGTCACCACGGTCGTTTTATCAGGTGATGATAAAGATGAGGTCTTAGGTTCTCTGCTGACTCCTCAACTAACTCAAAAACAAGGTTTGGTCAAGCTCAAGATTGAGGAGAAAAATTATGACATAAAATTAGGCACCTTAACAATCATTCCTTGTTCCAAATCTCGCTGTCACGTTGGTTTTAAATCTGATCAGGCCCAAATTTTGGGTAAAAATGAAGCTTTGGTCGAAACTTATGGAGGTAAATTAGGCTTGGTGGTAGATGGGAGGGGCAGATGAGTTTGCTAGCTAATCGCCGAGTCAGGATTGCTCAAGAAGTGATTACTTATGTTCGCCGAGAACTGACTGAGAAGGGCAAAATTACCGCTCAAGTCGGCCAAGAAGTCTTTCCAGATGATATTTTAGGTAGCGCCACAGTCTCAGCTGGATTTAGAACGGTCAAGGTTGCCAAGTTATTATCGGTTGGACCCCGAGAAGCCAGAAAATACTTGCAGCGTCCGATTGGGCAAGCCATTTACAAAGGAGAGCTGCTAGCTTTCAAACCAGGAGGAATCTTAGGCGGTAAAAAAGTTGTAGTTTCGCCAAGCGATGGTTTATTGGATTCTTTTGATGAAAAAACAGGGGAGTTAAGGCTTAATTTTTTGCCTCATCAAAAAGATTTACCAGCGGCTGTTTTTGGCATAGTTGAAAAAGTCGATCAAGATAAAGGTCAAGTGACCATTAAAACCCAAACCACTCAAATTTTTGGAGTCTTAGGCACAGGTCGGGTTAGAGAAGGCATCCTCAAGGTTTTGGGTGAGCGGGGAGATTTAGTTGATAAATCAAGAATAACGGCGGCCCTAAGCTCGGAAATAATTGTTTGCGGGGGACTGATCTATTTGGGGGCCATCACTGAGGCAGTGGCCTTAGGACTAAATGGTATAATTACCGGGGGAATTAACGCCCGAGACTATAAAGGTATGGCTGGTGGGCATTTGGAGCCCAGTAAAAAATTTGGCACTGATATTGGCATCTCAATGCTGGTTTGTGAGGGATTTGGCTCGGTGCCAATTGGGGAAGATATCTTTAATCTACTAAAAATACACAGCAGGCAATTCGCTATTTTAGATGGCAATCGAGCCAAGCTGATTTTGCCATCTGGAGATAAAGATAGTTTACACAAAATCAGAACCACTAAATTGCCAGCCCATTCGCTCGAGTTGACCGCTGAGCCTTTAGCAGAAGTGGATGCTTTGGATTTAGCAATCGGTCAAAAAGCTAGAGTGATTGGGCCGCCTTTTTTTGGAGCACAAGGTCAAATTATCGCCATCGATAAAACAGTGTCGGTTTTGCCTTCTGGAGTCCAAACCTATTTAGTCAGTCTACAAACACAGACTCGTAAAATAAAAGTACCCTTTACTAATATAGAAGTAATAGGGTAAAGTAAGGAATTGAACAATGAAAGAGTTGATCAGAAGATTTAACGTTTTTACCATTTTAATAGCCATTCTCACTTTTACTTTAGGTTGGCAACTGGGTCATCGCGACGTCTCACTTCAGTGGAAAAACTACCGTCCGACCGTTAAAGTGGTCAACAAAGAACCACCCAAAGATATTGCGGTTGACTTTAAACTTTTTTGGGATACTTGGGATTTAGTCTCTCGCCAGTACTTGGATAAAAAAGCCTTGGATCCCAACAAGATGTTTTATGGAGCCATTCAGGGAATGGTGGCTGCAGTTGGTGATCCCTACACTGTCTTTTTGCCACCAGAGGCACAGAAATCCTCCAAAGAAGAGTTAGGCGGGAGTTTTGAAGGGGTGGGTATTCAACTGGGCTTTAATAAGGAAAGAAGGTTGGTGGTGGTGGCGCCACTTTCAGGCACTCCAGCTGCTCAAGCCGGAGTTCAACCTGAAGACCTGATCGTTAGAATCGACAAAAAAGATACCACTGGTATGAGTTTGCCAGATGCTGTCAATTTGATCCGTGGACCCAAGGGCACCAAAGTTAATTTAACAATTTATCGGGAAGGTGAACAAGATACCCGGGACGTCAGCTTGACTAGGGATACTATTGTCGTCAAAAGTGTTGAAGTCAACTATAAAAATACCCAATCTGGTAAAAAGATTGCCGTCATTAAGCTATCACGATTTGGTGAGAGGACTCAAGAGGAGTGGACTGAGGCTGTTTCAGACATTCTCTCAGCTTCTACTCAGGGAGTTGTGTTAGATGTAAGAAATAATCCGGGTGGATTTTTGGAAGGAGCAGTTTTCATCGCTTCTGAGTTTTTAGATGGCGGAGACGTCGCCTTGCAGGAAAACAGCCAGGGTGAGAGGTTTGCCTATAAAGTCAATCGCCAAGGCAAGCTGTTAAAGTTGCCGTTGGTGGTATTGATTAACAAAGGCTCGGCCTCGGCTTCAGAGATCGTTTCCGGAGCTTTGCAGGATCACAAAAGAGCCAAGCTGGTTGGAGAAAAATCATTTGGCAAAGGCACTGTTCAAGAAGCCGAGGAGTTGCCAGGAGGTACTGGTATTCATATCACCACCGCCAAGTGGTTGACGCCCAACGGTCGGTGGGCCAATGAAACAGAAGGTTTTGAACCTGACGTTAAGGTTGAGTTTAAACCAGCCACTGATGGTTCTGATAAAGATAAGGATCCGCAATTGGATAAGGCGCTAGAACTTTTAAACTAGAAGTGAGAAGTGGGATGTGAGAAGCTGGATGATGAGGTGAGAAGTGAGATAATCACACCTCACACTTCACAATCCACGTTCACATTTCTCACCTCCCACATCAAGAATTCTAACCATGAATGATTCTAATAAGAAAACTGGACTGAGATTTTCAACCATTATTTTAGTGGCGGCCATTGGTGTAATCGCAGCTGCTTTTTTATATCAAGCCCAAACTAGGGGTCTGCTTCCCAAAACTGTCCTGGAAGCTCCCAAGCTGCCCTCTCAAGAAACTCGAACTGTTGTTCAAGAAGAAAACGCCGTTATCTCAGTAGTTGATAAGTCCTCACCGTCGGTGGTGGCCATTGGTGTCACTCAAAGAGTCATTAACCGCTTTGATCCTTTTTCAGCCCCTCAGTCTCAAAGTTCCACAATTGGGACTGGCTTTGTGGTTTCTGATAAAGGTATTATCGTCACCAATAAGCATGTGGTTTCTGAAAGTGGTAGCTACAGTGTCATCACCAAAGATGGTCAAAAATTTGATGTCAAAAGAATTTACAGGGATCCCACCCTTGATATGGCCATTGTTCAAATTGATGGCTCCAATTTAAAGCCTCTAGAGTTGGGAGATTCTTCCAAACTCAAAGTTGGCCAAACTGTCATTGCCATTGGTAATGCCTTGGGCAGATTTACTAACACTGTTACCACTGGAGTAGTCTCTGGGCTGGGGCGATCTGTGGTGGCAGGTGATCCTTTTGGAGGATCTCAGGAATCTTTGGATAATCTGATTCAAACTGATGCCGCTGTTAATCCTGGTAATTCAGGTGGGCCGCTGCTTAACTCAGCAGGTCAGGTGGTTGGAGTTAATGTGGCCACCACTGATCAGGCACAAAATATTTCCTTTGCCATACCAATCAATGCCGTTAAATCAATCGTCGATGAGTTTGTTACCAAGGGTACAGTATCCAGGCCTTATATGGGGATAAGATATGAATATTTGGATCGGGATCAGGCTATCCTGTATCGAGTCGCTCCGGGAGCCTATATTCATGAAGTCATTCAAGGTGGACCAGCCAGTAAAGCTGGCGTTCAAGAAGGTGATATCATCACCAAAATTAAGGGCCAAGATGTCAACTCAGACAATACCATATCCGATGCCATCAAGGATGCCAAAATTGGTCAAAGTCTAGATCTAGAAATCTGGAGAAATGGCCAAACCCAAAAAGTGTCAGTTACCTTAGAAGAGTTGCCATCAGAATAAAAACAATGGCTGAAGTCAGATTAAATCAAGAATTTCCTCTTTTTAATATGGAGTCTGGTGGCATATTGTACGAGGAAGGAGAATTCACCTCAATAAAAGCATCCATGAATCAATTAACCCTAAGGTTGGATAGATTTCCAGCTTTTAGAATAATGGTTTTTGCTGGATGTGTGGCCACCAAGGAGCCTCCAATAATGAATCAGGGACGAGTTATATTGGTTAGAACATTGCCTGAAGATCGAGTTATTACCAGTGCCTTGAGATATGAAAGCGAGAAGAGACTGCTCAGGTTTAAGGTGCTTTTCGATGAAGGAGTAGAGGCAATATCTGCCATGAATGGACGAATGTTTGATAAAACACAAGAAGTAGCCTTCAGCCACTTCATCTCGCCTGATGAAAAAATCCCAATTGTGCAGGATATCAATCAGCCTGTTAGAGGGGGGACTTTTCCCTTATTATTACCACGCCAGCATACTACTAATTGGCACCAATATCCTCCCATTGAAAGAGAAGACACCTATGTGTTGATGACTTCAAATCAAGAATCAAAGATTGGTGATCTTAAGGGGATGTTTTTCATGGATCAGGAGGACCACGTTGAAGTTCCATCAATATTTAACTTTTAAATTAATTAAAACCTAATCAATAAAATCCTTTGCTTGTGGGCTAGGTCTTTTTTAACTTCGACTTTGGCTTTTGGGAAATACTTTTGAGCTTCTTGGATGGCAATTTCACCTTGGGAATCATCAATTTCTCCGACAAATAATTTGGGAATTAAGTTTTTTTCAATCATTTGAGCAAATAATTTTCGGTATAAATTAAAGCCATCTGGGCCACCATCTAAGGCAATTCTGGGTTCAAAATCTTTAACTGAGCGATCCAGAAAGCCAATTCGAGAAGAGGGAATATATGGTAAGTTGGTGACGATGACATCAGGTCTATTAGCGCCAGTTTCTTGTAATGGTGAAAGCATTTGGAGTAAGTCACTTTTAATAAAGAAAATTTTATCGATTACTTTATTTTTCCTGGCATAACCTAGATAAAATCCTGGAAGGTAACTTGGGGTCAATTGTGGAATCATTC
>JGI24806J26614_1000570_pt1 | contig 11824 bp, 11 predicted proteins | sample Kansoi200umMDA_FD_26614 | JGI IMG/M metagenome (IMG submission 26614)
TTTTTTTGAAAGAGATTTTATTAATTGTCTGAACTCTTCATTATTTACACTGATGTTCTTATCGTATTTACCTTTTTCAATGGCTACAAGAAAAAAATAAATGGGCTTCAGATTATTCTCAGCATGAAGTCGATCGAGCCATTCATAGGAATCAAATGGATCTTCAAGTTTTTTTTGAATCACTTTAATCCTGTACCTGGCCTGCGCAAATTTTAATTTCGATATAGATTTTAAAATGTTACCTGCATTGATCATAAATCCTTTGTTCCTGAAACTCCATGCGATGTCGATATCATAGGTTGGAATGAATTGGAATTTGGTATTTGGTATTTGGAATTGTGGATTCTTTGAAGAAACTATTGAACGGAAATCTTCCAACCAGATATTTATAAGGGGAAGATGAAGAAATTCTTCCCTGAATGCAATGGATTGCTGATGAGGGAATCTGCCATATTCATCTTTCTTATATGGCAGGTATTCTTCATAGCGGGAAAGAAGAAAAAATATGCCTGCGAAAATGTCAAATTCGTAATCACCGGAAGTTTTAAAAAAAGCTTTAAAACCTCCTGGCCTGTTCAATCCATCTGGCCGGTTCTTGTTAATTTGGAAACACTCAATTTTTACCGGCCTGACGGTGGTTTCAAAAAGCAGCACATTGGAAAGAATAAATATCTCACTCGGCACTAACCGGTGAAAACCATAATTGATCTTACAGATTTCATTGCTTGCAATAAATTTTTCTTCATCATAAATGAGCTTAAAGGTTTGGCCATAATAACCTGAGAGAAAGTCAACAACATACTGAAGGCGTGGACTCGTTGTATGACTATAAATCAAAGCAGCCTGGTTCATTTATTTCTTTCTTTCCACATTTGATTGAATGTCTTCTTTGGAAAATCAAGTTCGCTTCTATGCTTTTTCCAGTCTTTAACAAATGTGTTGATCACCCAACTTTTGATTTTACCTGTACCCATATTCATGACACTACGGTTGAGCATAGCACGTTTCCAGAATTTCCAGGCCATTTTTTCTGCAAAAACTGAATTACCTTCTTCAACTGCTTCATGCCTGTTCTCTAATAACAATTCATGTAAATTGATCTTTACTGCACATACTTCTGTACAATTTCCACAAAGTGAAGAAGCATAACTCAAATGTTTCCATTCACCCATATCACGCAAATGTGGTGTGATCACTGCACCTATTGGACCACTGTATGTTGTTTCATAACTATGTCCGCCGATGTTTTTATACACCGGGCATGCATTTAGACAGGCACCACAACGAATGCAATACAAAGACTCTCTTGCTTTTTCATTGGCAAGAATATTTGTACGGCCGTTATCAAGTAAGATCACATACATTTCATCCGGACCATCTTTCTCATTCTGCAATCTTGGGCCTGTTACAATAGAACTATATACCGTTAATCTTTGTCCCGTTCCATAAGTAGCAAGCAATGGCCAGAATAATGCAAGATCAGTAAGTGATGGAATTACTTTTTCTATACCCGTAACAACGATATGTGTTTTAGGCCATGAACAACTTAGTCTGCCATTACCTTCATTTTCTGTAATAGCGATACCACCAATATCAGAGATAATAAAGTTGGCACCGGTTATCCCAACTTCAGCCTGCATATATTTTTCCCGAAGTTTCTCGCGTGCAACTAGCGTCAACTGGCTTGGAGTCAGATCAAGTGATGTCCCAAGTTTTTCATTGAATAATCTGGCGACATCTTCCTTACTCTTGTGCATTGCCGGAGTAACAATGTGGTAAGGAGGTTCTTCATCCAACTGCTGTATATATTCACCAAGATCTGTTTCAACAGATTCTATTCCATGTTTTTCAAGAAATTTATTGAGATGGATCTCTTCAGTCACCATACTCTTGCTCTTAACAATTGTCCTGCAATTTTTTGCTTCGCAAATCTTTTGAATTTCTTCAAGTGCCTGTTCAGCAGTTTCAGCCCAAATGACTTTCACACCTCTCTTACTGATTTCCGATTCAAATTTTTCAAGTTGCTTATCCAGGTTTTCAATAGCCTTCCACTTCAAATTTTTCGCCCTCTCTCTTGCAAGATGCACATTGACATATTGTTGTTTACCTACAGGAACAACAGCATTATATTTTGCAATATTGAAATTGATCTTTCCGCGGTGATCCCTGTCAACTGATTTTTCTTTACTCTTTGCAATGAAGGAGGATGAATGCTCTGACATTATTTTTTCTGTTTTTCTTCTTCAAAATGTTCAACCGCTATTTGATGAAGCGCATCATAAAAATCTGTTCCAAACTTTCGCACAAGAGCTTCTTTTAAAAACTGGTAAACAGGTAATTTAAGTTTTTTACCAAGAGCACAGGCAGGACTGCATAATACATCCCTTGGTTCGTAATTCACATTTGTAAATGATTTGCGTTTACTGATCCTGATCGGATAGAGATGACAACTGATAGGCTTTTTCCAGGTGATCTTACCATCATAATATGCCTGCTCAATACCACATTTTATTATTCCCTGCTTGTCCCGGAATCCATATGCGCAGATCTTACCGTTTACTGTTGGAGTAACCCAGCCAAATTCACGGTCATACAAATATTTTCCTTTTTTATTGATCTCTGCCAGGCCTTCTTTATTCAGGTAAGTTTTGATCACATCAAAATTCTCATCAATGATCTTCATTTCATCCTTTTCAAGCGGAGCACCTGCATCACCATCTTCACAACAGCCTCCTTTGCATTTGTGCAGGTCACAAACAAACTTCGCTTCAATCACGTCATCACTGATCAATACATTATCAATTGCAATCACAAAAAATCATTTGGGCAAAGGTAGGTTGTGATGAGGATTGATATTGAAGAATTTAACCGCCAAGTCCGTGACTTCGGACGCAAAGACGCGAGGATAGAAAAGACAGGGAACGCAGATTATTATGATGGTGATGACCGGTTATAATTTTTTAAAAAATCACTTCTTAGCGTCCGAAGCCTCAGACCTGGCGGTTAAGTGCTTAATGCACAGGCTTCTTTGGTAACAACTGATTCCATAAGCTTTTTCTACTTGGCAATATCAACTTCCGTGAAGACAGGTAATGAACAACCTTATGTTCAAGCCAGTGATGCAAAGGCAGTAAAATAGCTATCAATACGATCTTGATAAGAAGTATGGGCAGCGGTTCGCCATGCGTCATGTGATGAATCTTTGTATCAGCTATCATTATAATGAATTCAAACAAAAGTATAAAGGCAAAAAAACCCATGATCTTAATAGTAGTCTCCGATACCTTGTATGTACCTATGATAGCGAGTAATACAAAAACGACTGCAATTCCTATAGTGATTCCCATGTACTGAACAGAATGTTTTCTTTCCAGTGCAGCTGCCTCTTCATCTGCAATTCTTTTTTGTCTTTGCTCTTCGTCAGCCAGTTCCATTTGCATCATGTCCTTTTCTTCACCAAGTTTTTGCAAACTGTCCTTATAATTATGATACATATTATTGTAGGTTCGGGAATTGGCATAATCCTGTTGTTTCGCATATACTGTATCCAATTCCTTTGCAATTCTTTGCTGCCATTCTATGTCCTTTGTCTGATCGGCTAAAACAAGTGCCTTTGAATAATATTCTATTGCTTTTTCAGTGTTACCTGACTTATCAAAAAAATCCGCATAACCAAAATAAAACGACAATTTACCGGGAGCTGTGCTTGTAGTCTCATAACCCGGAGCGGCTTTTTGAAAATAATAACCGGCAGAATCATATTTACCCAGTTGTTTGTAAATAATTGCATAAGTATTATCGATCGCATGAAGAGCACCAAAATTCCGAATGAAATTTTTAAGATCTGTGCGGTTGTTGAGGTATTCCAGTGCTTTTGCCGGTTGCTTTGATTGTAGAAATGTGCTTAGAATGCCACGATAACCAGGCATTTTCAATGGTTGAAAATTTATTTGTTCCGCTTTTTTTATAGACGAATCATAATAGTACATGGCCATGTCGAAATTCTTTTTTTTCATGTACAGGTCACCCAGAAGGTATAGATCAACAACAGCGGTATACTCCTTGTTTTCAGCACTTATCAATGGTAATTCTTTGGAAGATTTTGTAGCATAATCGATGGCCTTGTCATATTCCTTTATGTCAGAATAGAATTGAGAAAGAATTGTGTAACAACTTCTTTTAAGCGTTGCATTTTTTATTTGTTCAGCTCTTTGCAAAGCAAGTAGATAATTTCTAAGCGCCTGTATCCTGTCCTTCTTCAACTGGTAAATAGCACCATAGGAATAATAAGTTGCTACAGTAAGACTATCATTATTCAATTGCGAAACTATTGCCGATGCCTGTGAAGTGTAGTTCATTGATTTGTCCAGATCAGCTATGTTCATATACACCGATGAAACAGATAAGAGGGATTCTGCGGTTTCTTTTTCTAATTTATTCTGTCTTGATATTTCTAATGCCTGTGTATAATATTCAAGTGCTTTCTGCTGGAATGTTTTGTTGCCCGTAAATACTGAATAACGAATTCCATTATTAAGTAAAGCCTTTATTATCAGGTTTCTCTTGCGTGATATCTCAGCTTCACGACTCATCAACTCACCATATTTATCTGCTTCTGCAATATTTGTATTCATTAATGTCATGGAAAGTTTACCAAGAACCTCCACTTTATCTTCAGGAGTTTTGGCTTTAGAAAGCTGCATTTTGAATGTATCTATAACAGCAGGATTTTGTTGCGCGGAAGCTTTGAAAAGGAGAAAGCAAAAAGCAGTCAGCACGAACTGCCGGACGGGGAACTTCAACATAAGCGTTAATTGATAGAGACAAATTAATAATAAAACAGATAAGAGAGAAGGCGCAGATAAAAAGAGGATGCTACTTAAAACGCTTTAACTCAAATCACCTCAAGCCGTTGATTTCGTTTTATGATGATGAATCAGCATTAACAAACTCATAACATGATTTCCTGTGGACTCTATAGCTGCAGTTATCTCATTTATCCCAAACCAACTTTATGCTTAACTCACGAATGCTGGTTTCCAGGCAATCGGTTCGTTTTTTTGGGTCGATGTTATTTTGGGTCCCCGTCGCTGCATTTAGTTTACTCTTGATCTATAATACAATTCCGTATTTCACCTTCGACAAGAATCTGGATTTTATCCGAGAACGTAGTCTCCTGTTTCAGAATAATATCTACAACACTTCTTTCTATATCCATATTGGAGCAGGTTCATTTTGCATTGCTGCGGCATTAATCCAGTTTTCAGGTTACATACTCAAGAAAAGAAAGCCCATACATATCTGGTCGGGCAGGATATATGTTTTCGTTGTCTTATTTCTGGGCGCACCTACAGGTTTGTATATGTCGTTTTTTGCCAAGGGAAGCTTTTACGAAAGGGCACTATTTACATTCATGGCAATTTTCTGGTTCTTCACCACATATAAGGGCCTATCAACCATATTAATAAGAAATGTATTAGCACATAAGATCTGGATGATCCGTTCCTATTCTATGGCGATGACAGCAGTTACCTTCCGGGTGTATCATATTCTTTTCTTTATTCTCGGGTGGGACCACCTGGAGAATTACGAACTCTCTCTTTGGATCAGTGTAGTAGGTAATATGCTTGTAGCTGAATACCTGATCTTTCGCAAAAGCAGGTCTTACCTCAAAACTTTTTTAACCTGATTTCTTAAAACACATTGATAACCATTAAACAAAACAACCATGAAATCAATTTTGATTATTACTGGCTCGCTCATGACAGTCGCCACTGTTTACGGTATTGTAGATTATAGCAAAAAGTCTGGCTCAAAGGAGTTCAAAGAACTTTATACACAACAACCCGTTGCCAATGAAGCAGAAAAAATTACAGAAGAAAAAAAAGTAGTTCCTGCAATTACTCCTATTGTGGAAACCAATAAAACAACTATAGAAAAAAAACCTGAGGTTAAAAAAAATCTAAAGAAAAAGAAATCATCGAGGAAGCTCACGACCAAAGCTTTTTCAAGGTCAAAGCTTGGCTAGAAAAGTCATCCATCCTACTTCCATTTCAATGTATTGATCAAATGCTCCACATCTGATTTCAGAAAATTGTTTACTGGCTGAAGTGAATCTGCATTCGGAGTTGCATTAAAGTATAAAGCACCTCTCAAAAAGTGTTTAACCGAATCAGTAATAAAAAACTGGTTGGCTGTGGCAGTGTTTCCTTTCAATGTAAAATACACACCACCGTAACCACTGGGTGTTGTAAATTGTTTGGGATCGATGCGTGAAGCTTTGTAAGTATGCTGTTTGTAGGAAAGAGTAAATGCGTCATTCACAAGAGAATCAAATTTATTCTTCCCTATTTCTTTGTAGCTGATATGAATTCTACCCTGAAATTCTGGAAAATCAATATTGATCCAGTATGGATTTTCAGCCTGCTCTTCAAAAAATAATGAGTCTTTGATTACATTTCCATAAACAGGATATTCGAATGTATAGGGATAACGGGGATCGTTGAATGACTGATATTTTTTTTCGGGAAGTTCTATTTTGAAATAAGCCCTGGGTTTGGAAACGTATTCACTATTGCAGGAAATTACCATGAAGGCAATACAAATAAATCCAAATATTTTAATCCTCATCTTCTTCATGATTAATTGAGATCTGAACGGTTTTGATCCTGTTCTTTTCAGATTCCAGAATAGTAAAATCAAAATCTCCACTTGTAATTGTTTCGTTGATAGAAGGAAACTCTCCTGCGATTTCAAGAACAAGTCCGGCAAGTGAATCACTTTCACCTTTTACAGTATCAAATGTATCTATCGGGAGACGCATCGCTCTGCATAGATCGTACAACATGATCTTTGCATCGGCAATGTAAGTGTGATTGTCAATCTTGCGAACTGTATTTTCTTCTTCGTCAAATTCATCTTTGATTTCACCAATAATTTCTTCCAGAATATCTTCCATGGTAACGATACCGTTTGTTCCGCCAAATTCATCTACTACAATTGCAAAATGAATTCGTTTTGCCTGGAATTCTTTCAATAATACATCTATCATTTTTGTTTCAGGCACGAATAAACTTGGCCTGATCAATACATGCCAGTCAAATTCAGTTTCTTTCAAAAACGGAAGCAGGTCTTTGGTATTGAGTATACCAACAATTTCATCCAGACTGTTCTTGTATACAGGAAGTCTAGAATAATGCAGTTCTTCAACTTTTCTAACCAGGTCAGACATTGGTGTGCGGTAATCGATACCATTTACATCCAGCCTGAAACGCATGATCTGTTTTACACTGGTATTCCGGAATTTGACAATACCCTTCAGAATATTTTTTTCTTCAATGGAGGTTTGTACATTATTGATCTCAATCGCATCATCGAGCTCCTTCATACTGGTAGCTTCAGATTCATTCGCACCACTGGTTTCACTGATCTGGTCTGCAATCGTAACCATTTTCAAACTGATCCTTCTAAGCAATAAATGAATTGCTTCAACCACTGAAGAAACGCTGTAAGCAAACCTCATGGTATTTTGTGAAGCCCAAACCTTTGGTAACATTCTTCCAATGAAAACCACAACAAATGCAATGATCAGGATCTTTACCAGCATATCCAGGTCAATAGGGATAGGCATATTCAGAGAACCAATATTTATTATCGGTGTTAAAAGAAAATTGGCCAGGATAATAATGCTGATATTAAAAACCCCTCCTGCAATCAGCAATGAAGTATATACTGCCTTTCTTTCATCGAGTAAGGAAGTGATGCGCCTTGCAGCGGCATGCTGTTTTGTTTTCAACACATTTACATCTTTTGGGCTGAGTGAAAACAAAGCAACTTCTGCTCCCGAAACAACAAAACTCAATAACAATAAAATAAACAGGAATACAACAAGGAATACTGTGCTTTGAGGGTTGATGGCAAGTAAATGCTGGGATACTGAATCAAAAAAATTATTAACCGAAAAAGGATCCATTCAAACGTTTTGGTGAATCAATCTAACTAAAAAGCAGGTCGAAAGGCCTGCCTTTTGTAACGCAAAATTAAACGTTTATTGATTCAAAATTCCATATCGGGAGTAGGACCTGAAATAGGAGCATCAGATGGAGGAAAACCTTCCAGTCCGCCCTCATTATGCATATTACCATGACCCCCACCTCCGTCAGTTCTTTTATCCAGCATGATCAGATTATCTCCAACCACCTCTGTAGCAAATTTGCGGTTACCTTCTTTGTCCTCCCAACTCCTTGTGCGTAAACGCCCTTCGATATATACCAGGCTGCCTTTGTGAAGATATTTCTGAGCTAACTCTGCCAGTCCGCGCCAGAGTACAACTGTATGCCATTCTGTTTGAGAAATCAGTTTACCCGATCTGTCTTTAAAAGTTTCTGTTGTAGCTAAGGGAAATTTTGCTACTGCAATATTTCCTTCTAAAAACTGTACATCCGGATCCTTACCTAAATTTCCAATGAGCATGACCCTGTTTACGCCTCTCATACATTCTAATTTATCTTGTTAACTAATCTTCTTCTGGTGCTCTCTAGTAAATTTAAAAAGATTAATCAAATTATTTGCCAGCAAAATGACTAGAATCATAACAGTTGAGTGACAATGTATTGTTTGATTGTTTTGGGAAATGCATAGGCATGCACATTTTTTGTTTTTGCCCAAATAAACCCGGGAATGCTTGTTTTCTTACTCAATTCCATTTGAATAAATGAAAAGCGTATATACTGATGAGTAAGTTTCTGATCGTATTCGAACCTGTTGATCATTATGGATTCATTGATTCCATATTGTTGTTTCAACAGTGAAAATATTTTATCAACGGGCAGGTTTTCATCAGTTTCTATCAACAAAAATTCAAATAATTGTTGCCAGATATCTTTTCCTGTTCTCTGCCTGATCATCACCTGGTCTTTATACCTGATTACAAAATAATTCAACCAGCGTTTTTTTATTTTGAGTTTTTTTTCTTTCACCGGTAATAAATCCTGATGGCCTTGCAGAAATGCTTTGCATTTGTTATTGAAAAAACATTTATTGCATAACGGAACAGGTTTGCATATGACGGCACCAAAATCCATAATTGCCTGATTATAAATTCCCGCCTGATTTTGTGGAAGCAGATCCTGAGCAAGTTTTGAAAATTCTTTTTTTCCTTCAGAAGAATCTATTGGAGTTTCAATGTCATAAATTCTTGATAATACCCTGAATACATTTCCATCTAATACAGCATAAGGATGATTATATGCAAATGAAGCGATCGCTGCAGCGGTATAACTTCCAATTCCTTTCAGTTGCAGAATATCATGATGATTATCAGGAAATTTCCCATTCAACTCCTTTGCAATAAACTTAGCTGTATGTAAAAGATTTCTGCATCGTGAATAATAACCAAGCCCTTCCCATAATTTGAATACTTCATCTTCAGGTGCATTGGAAAGCAGGTGTACATCAGGGTACTTGCTGATAAAGTTTTGATAATATTTAAGCCCCTGTTCGACTCTGGTTTGTTGTAAAATAATCTCGCTCAGCCAGATTTTATAGGGATCTTTTTCTCCTTTCCATGGCATTTGCCTGGAATTTTCATTTTGATTCCAGTCAAGTAGGCCAGCAACAAATTTGCTTGAGAATTTATGGTCGGGGCCGGTTTTTGAGCCGTCAACTAAAGGTTTTTTTGATCTCATATGCCCTTTATCGTTAATTTGACCAAGAAATATTTTGTATCCTATTGACGCTCATTGTATTTTGTGTTATATTGTCAATTCAACCATCTAAAACTTTGCTATGAGAAAGGCAGACTTAGTAAACCAGATTTCTGAAAAGACAGGAATTCCCAAAGTGGATGTATTAGTAACTCTGGAATCTATGTTTAAAGAAATCAAAGACTCACTTTCCAAAGGTGAGAATATTTACATACGTGGTTTCGGTTCTTTTATCACTAAAAGAAGAGCTGCTAAGATCGGACGAAACATCAAAAAGAACATTGCAGTTCACATTCCGGAACATAATATTCCAGCGTTCAAACCTGCTAAAGAGTTTGTGTCAGAGGTAAAGAAACTCACTGCAGTACAGTAACTTTGCGTCCTTCCAAACAAGAAGGATAACATGAGCAAACCCCAATGGATTACTGCTGGCATTGCCTTATTTGTAGTTATAGGTCTATATGCTGCTACACAAAAAAAGATTTTTGGAATAAAGGAATTCAAACCTGCTGAGAAAGCGGAAGCGCATGCAGGTCATAATCATATCACAATTGATTCCATACTCTTAGAAGCTCAAAAGAAACTTTCTCCCGAACAGGTAACAAGAATAAACTTCCTTGAACACAGCATCTCCAGAGGTGATGTAAAAGATCAGCAACTTCATATTTATCATCAACTTGCCAGGTTCTGGAAAGATACCGCCATGAGTTTTGTACCATTTGCATGGTATACCGCCGAAGCCGCCCGGTTGGAAAATTCAGAAAAATCCCTCACATTTGCAGCCCGTTTGTTTTTGAATGGTCTGTCAACGGAAAGAAACCATGAATTAAGAGAATGGCAGGTTTCCCAGGCAAAAGACCTTTACGAACGTTCTTTGAAACTGAATCCGGCAAATGATTCCGCCAGTATAGAATTAGGAAGTGTAATTGTATACGGTGGAGTTGAACCGCCCATGCAGGGTATTGCAATCATTAACAAGGTTATTGAAAAAGATCCTTCTAATGTTTACGCACATATGACATTGGCTGATGCAAGCCTGGTTTCAGGACAGCTTGAAAAAGCTGTTGAACGTTTCAAAAAAGTAGTACAGATACAACCTGACAACCTCAGGGCCATATTTGGAATTGCTGAAACAAGTGAGCAGATGGGAGATAAAAAACAGGCATTGGAGTGGTATGAAAAAAGCTTACCTCATGTTACAATGCCAGAAATGAGACAGGAAGTTGAGGCAAGGATAGCCAGACTAAAGAAATAAAATCATTAAATAAAAACATTAACCAAGTATGCCTTGTGGTAAAAAAAGAAAGCGTCATAAAATTGCGACGCACAAGCGTAAGAAAAGATTGAGAAAGAACCGTCATAAGAAAAGAAATAAATAGGTTCTTTCAAGATTACCGGGGACATACGTTCCCGGTGATCATTAATATATAGGCTGATTGCATAACTACCGATTGCATTTTCTCCCCATCAATTTGCCCCGCCAGAATTTGCTAAGAAATTACTGCAGCAGTACGGTACAAATAAAGCAATTAGCATTACCATAAGCATATATAAAAGCTGTAGTAATGTGAACAAGGAACTTATTATCAATTCTACTGCCCATGGCGTAGACATTGCCCTATTGGAAGATAAAAAACTGGTAGAGCTACACAGCGAAAAAACAGATGCACGTTTCGCTGTGGGAGATCTTTACCTGGGCAAAGTAAAAAAACTCATACCCGGCCTGAATGCCGCATTCGTAGACGTTGGTTACGAAAAAGATGCATTTCTTCACTACACCGATCTTAGCCCTTATGCAAGATCATTATTGAAGTTCACACAACTTTCAATTAATGATAAATCCGCAGAAGGTCTTGATTTTTCACAGTTCCAGATAGAACCTGAAATTGTGAAAACAGGAAAGATCAATGAAGTGTTGGGTGGTAAGCCAAACATCCTGGTACAGATCCTCAAAGAACCGATCGCTGCTAAAGGACCAAGGCTTAGTTGTGAACTTTCGTTACCCGGACGTTTTATTGTACTTACACCATTCAATGATATCGTTGCAGTATCAAGGAAAATCCATTCTGCTGAAGAAAGGAAAAGATTGCAAAGAATTGTTGAATCCATCAAACCGAAAA
>JGI24806J26614_1000571_pt1 | contig 11823 bp, 9 predicted proteins | sample Kansoi200umMDA_FD_26614 | JGI IMG/M metagenome (IMG submission 26614)
GTTCGTTTACAGATTTTTCTTAATATGTAAGGTTTACTATGCTTAAAAAATCCTTTTACTTGGTTTTAAAAGATATACGAAATTATGTTAGGCAGTATAGATGCGACTGCTAGGAGTAAGAAACCAACATAATTCCAAAAGCTGTACAATTATAAAAAACATTCTTCTGATGTATCGATCAATTTTATTTACATATCTCTAAATAATGCAATAGTTTGCAGTTGCCTCTAGACATTAGAAAGGCATAGATCCAGATAAGCCATATTAAATATAATTTATATGGTCTCTTTACACCATATCTATGTATTGAGTCATAGCTCAGGTAAAAATTCTGATAATTATCGTACCTCAAAATCGGCTTATTATACTGCAAGTACAATAGTAGCAATGGTCATGGCGATACCAGGCATCATAGCTCTATTGTTAGTAAGAAGTTATACCACAGATGTTGCCAGCCAGGTTATTATTAGTTCTATTGTCTTTTTTATGGGGATGGGATTTTCATTTAAAATAGCCAAGAAGATTGCTAACAAGATGGATAAGAATAAGGCAAGCGATCCTGGCTAATGATGCTCTGACCATCTTCTAAAAATATTATGTTCAATACCGAATTGATCTAGCATCTTACCAACAATATGACTGATCATATCGTCCATAGTCTTTGGTTTGTGATAAAAAGCCGGCATTGCAGGTAAAATGATTACACCTATTTGAGATAGCTTAAGCATATTTTCAAGGTGAATTTTTGAAAGAGGTGTCTCCCGTGGTACAATAACTAATTTTCGCGATTCTTTTATACATACTCCTGCAGCCCTAGATATAAGATTATCATCATAACCATTTGCAATACTTGACAATGTTTTCATGCTACATGGAATGACAACCATCCCATCGATTCTAAATGACCCGCTTGAAATAGCGGCAGCCATATTATCATTGCTGTAAATCTTGGAAGCAAGAGATTTTACATACTCTATACTCTTCTCAGTTTCTATTATCACATTTTTTGCTCCCCATTCACTTATGATTAAGTGAGATTCTTGTTTGAGTTCTTTAAGTGCCTCAAGTGTCTTTATACCATAAATTACTCCCGAACTACCAGTTATTGCTACAATAAGTCGCATTACTGGAATTGCGCTTTTATTTTAATATATATATTGATCATTAACATAGGAGAATTAAGGTTTATTTACTCAATAACAAAACCTTGAATTTGGAACATGTTAACAGTCTTTGGAACTATTGCATTAGATACAACCCGTACACCTTTTAGAACTGAAATAAAAATTATGGGAGGGGCGGCTACTTTTGCATCTCTTTCATCCAGCTTGTATACGCGTACTGGTATCGTAGGAGTTACAGGTTCTGATTTTCCATCACATTATAGGGAGATTTTAGACAATAGATTAGATACTAAAGGAGTTATCACTAATCTACAAGAGAAGACGTTCCATTATGATTCTACCTTTGACTATGACCTTTCTCACCGTACTACTAATAAAACAGAATTAAATGTAATAGCGAATTTTGAACCCACAGTACCCAATGAGTACAGACAATCACAATATATCTATCTAGCTAATAACGATCCTATTCAAAACATCAAGTTACTCGAATTTTTTCCAAATCCTAAATTGACAGTTTGTGATACGATAGAGTACTGGATTTTGAACAAAAAAGATGAAGTAATCAAAATGATGAGCAAAGTTAATGGAGTAGTGATTAATGATGAGGAAGCAAGACTATTGTGTAAGACGGCTAATCTGATTAAATGTGCCAAAATGATAATGTCTTGGGGACCGCAGTTTGCAATTATAAAAAAGGGAGAGAATGGTTCATTGTTATTCATGGACGACTACATTTTTCCTGCGGCAGCATATCCAATGGAAGAAATAGTAGATCCAACAGGAGCAGGAGATGCTTTTGCGGGCGGATTTATTGGTTACCTAGCTCAGCAAGATAATCTCGAAATCAGAACTTTCAAGGAAGCTGTAGTTCATGGAAATGTTATGGGAGCATTCGCTGTTGAAGACTTTGGAGTGAAGAAACTAATTGCGATTACCAAGGAAGATATTAAAAAAAGATTTGAGCTATATCGGAAAACAGTCGAGTTTTAGGAATTTTTCTCATGTATTATTTAAATTTTTAAAAATAAGAGGAGTCAATTTGATTGAGTCTAGAAATGCAACAAACATTCGATATCTTTTTGGCATTTATATAAAAGGATCAAAATTGTATTATGGATGGCTTAGGTTTGAAATATTACGGTTTAAATTAGAAAGCCTGTTTCTAACATTTTTATTAAAAAAGTGCTTCCTTACCATCCTGTGAACTTATCGTTATTGAGTTTACTGTATGAGCTACGGTAATCAGTAGAGTCGTTGGATTTATCATAGGATCTGAAAGCCTTTAGATGTGAAAGTACTTTAGCTAATATCACAGACCAAAAACTTAAATTCCCTTTCAGAATCACATTCTAACGGTCTAAAATTCCTACTCTTGAATCTAAATATACTGCATATAATGCGAAATTAATACTCGAAGATGGCGGTTTATTTTCAGGAACAGGTTTTGGCTATCCTAATGAGATTGCTGGAGAAATAGTTTTTAATACAGGGATGGTGGGCTATACAGAAGCAATTACTGATCCCTCCTATCGAGGCCAAATATTGTGTCTGACTTATCCACTTATTGGAAATTATGGTGTTCCTACTTATGAAGTAAAAGACAATTTCGGCTTGCCAAAATATTTTGAATCTGAGAAAATTCAGATTAAAGGTTTATTGATTCATGATCTATCTCATGTCGCTAGCCATTGGAGTTGTGTAAAGACTCTCGATGAGTGGTTATATGATGAGGGAGTTCCCGGCATTTATGGTATAGATACACGAGAGCTGACAAAAAAGTTAAGGGTCAAAGGTGTAATGAACGGAGCTCTTTCAGTTTCTAAAGATTCTATTGACGAGGCAAGGTTATCAAAATTGGCCAAAAGCGAGGATTATGAAGGACGAAACTTTATGCCTGAAGTATCAGTTAACCGACCATCTGAGTACGGAACCAATAATATCGAATGTATAGTATTATTGGATACTGGGACTAAATATAGCATAATACGCAATATTATTAGATTAGGATACAGAGTCATCCGTCTTCCATGGAATACGCCATATGAAAAAATAAAATCGTATGAACCACGCGGTGTTGTGATCAGCAATGGTCCTGGAGATCCCAAAGCTTGCACAGCTACAGTCAAGACAGCGTCTGAATTAATTGAGAAATCTATACCCACCTTGGGGATCTGTTTGGGAAATCAAATTCTTGCTCTAGCTGCTGGCGCAGACACCTACAAATTAAAATTTGGACATCGTGGTCAGAACAAACCTTGTAGAGATCTAAGAAATAACCAAACATACATAACGAGCCAGAACCATGGCTATGGAATTGACCCTAAAAGCCTTGATAAAACAGGATTCAATATTTGGTTTTCTAATATTGATGATAATACGATAGAAGGTATCGAACATGATTCAAAACCAATCATAGCTGTTCAATTTCACCCAGAAGCGTCGCCAGGACCTAACGATTGCATGTTTATTTTTGACAGGTTCAAAGAAATAATAAATGACTTTAATAAATTGGATAGTGTAAAAAAAACAACCACAGTTTTAACTAAGGAAAATATAAAGACTAGGAAGAGGAGGAAAATTGGCAAAAGATGAAACAATAAAGAAAGTCCTCGTATTGGGTAGTGGCGCTATTAAGATCGGAGAAGCAGGCGAAAGTCAATATTATTGACCGCTATTTTGATTACTCCGGTTCTCAATGCTTAAAAGCGCTTAAAGAAGACAATATCAAGAGTGTTCTCATAAACCCCAATATTGCTACTATTCAAACTGACACCAGATTCGCTGATAAGGTTTATCTTTTGCCAATTACTCCTAAATACGTCGAGAAGATAATTGAGTCTGAAAGACCCGATTCTATCATGTTAGGTTTCGGCGGACAAACCGCACTTAACTGCGGGGTATCACTTTATCAAGAGAAAATAATAGAAAAATATGGAATAAGAGTTTTAGGAACCCAAATCCATGGTATACAGATTACCGAAGATAGACAATTATTTAAAAACGCCATGGTAAAAAGTGGTGTTCCTGTACTACAGAGTGCACCCGCTTACACTGTGAATGAGGCATTAAAGATCGCCCAGGAGATTAGCTATCCTGTTATCATTAGAGTAGCATACACTCTCGGCGGAAGAGGAGGAGGTGTTGCATATAACGAATACGAGTTAGAAGAAATAGTTAACCGAGGACTTTCTCTTAGTATAGTCCATCAGGTTCTAATTGAAAAATATGTAGGCCATTGGAAACAAATCGAATATGAAGTAATGCGAGACGCTGGAGGCAATAGTGTCATCGTTTGCAATATGGAAAATATTTTAGCAATGCGTGTTCATACAGGAGACAACATAGTTGTTGCACCTTCCCAAACTCTCAATAATTTTGAATATCAGATGCTACGATCTGCTGCACTTCGAGCCACCACTTTCTGCGATATCATTGGCGAATGCAATATACAATTTGGTCTAAATCCAGAATCAGAAGAATATTGTGCTATAGAAATTAATGCCAGACTGTCTAGATCTTCCGCTCTTGCAAGTAAGGCAACAGGTTATCCTCTGGCATACATGGCGGCAAAAATTAGCCTTGGGTACTCGCTACCTGAACTTATCAACAGAATCACAAAGGCTACCACGGCTTGCTTTGAACCTTCACTTGACTATATTGTATTAAAGATGCCCAGATGGGACTTTAAAAAATTTGAATTTGTAAAACGTAAGCTAGGAAGCACAATGAAATCAGTGGGTGAGGTAATGGCAATCGGTCGCAGTTTTGAAGAAGTAATTCAGAAAGCAATCAGAATGTGCGACATCGGCAAGGATGGCTTAGTGGCCAATCCCGACAATGCGGCTGCTGATTCAGCTGAATATACTGAAGCTTTAGAACAGGCATTATTGCATCCAAATGATGAAATAATATTTACCCTTGTTAAAGCTATTCGCGCTGGCATGACAATTAAAAGGATAAACCAACTATCTGCTATTGATCCATGGTTTTTGATGAAGATTAAGAATATTGTAGATTTAGAAGTTAAGTTACGAAATTCGAACCTTGATGTAGATTTAATAAAAGAAGCCAAGAAAATTGGTTTTTCTGACAGACAGATTGGAAGATGTTTAGAATTGGATGAATTTAAGTGCAGGGAGATAAGACAGAAATTCGGAATAAAACCAGTGGTAAAGCAAATCGACACATTGTCTGCCGAATGGCCGGCCAAAACAAATTATCTTTATATGACATATGGTGGTCAGGCCGATGACATAGTAATTGAGAACAATAAAGAAAGTGCAATAGTCCTAGGCGCTGGCCCATATAGGATTGGTAGTAGCGTGGAATTCGATTGGGGAACAGTCAATATGGTGTGGGCCTTGAAAGAGAATGGCATTAAAGAAGTTTCCATAATTAATTGTAATCCGGAAACAGTTTCTACAGATTATGATGTCTCTAATAGGTTGTACTTTGAAGAATTGACCTTTGAAAGAGTCATGGACATATATGAGAAGGAGAAACCTAGCGGAGTTATTACTTGCGTGGGAGGTCAAACAGCAAATAACCTTACTCCGCACCTTTCTAAACATGGTGTTAAGATTATTGGAACGAGCAGCGAGGATGTGGATAGAGCAGAAGATAGAGAAAAGTTTGGGCAATTACTAGATTCACTTAATATTAGACAGCCGGCGTGGAAAAAATTCACAGAACTAAGAGAAGTAAAGGAATTTGCTGACATAGTAGGATATCCTGTCCTCGTCAGGCCCTCTTACGTTTTAAGTGGTGCAGCAATGAAAGTTGTATGGGGCGAACAGCAATTAGAGCAGTTTTTAACTGATGCAACAAACGTTAGTCCTGATCATCCTATAGTAATAAGTAAATTCTTGGAGGAGGCCTCAGAAGTAGAGGTCGACGCTGTAGCGGATGGAAATGAAGTCATCTTAGGTTCTCTCATAGAACATATTGATAATGCCGGAATTCATTCAGGAGACGCTATAATGTGCATTCCTCCTTGGAGACTTGATAGGAAAACTATTGAAACGGTTATAGATTATACAACACGAATAGGCAAGGCTTTAAAAATTAAGGGGCCGTTTAACATACAATATCTAGTAAAAGATGACGAGGTCTCAGTAATTGAAGCGAATGTTAGAGCTTCTAGGTCGATGCCCTTTGTTTCAAAGTTTGTAGGTATGAATTTGATTGCTCTGGCAGCGCGCGCAATGACAGGTCACGAACTTCCCAAACATGCCAGGGACCTTTGGTTAAGTGCTACAGGCTTTGGAATCAAAGTTCCCCAGTTTTCTTTTATGCAACTGGAAGGTGCAGATATTGTATTAAGTGTAGAAATGCAATCAACTGGAGAAGTGGCATGCTTTGGCGAAAGCTTTTACGATGCCTTATCGAAAGCATACCTAGCGGCTGGTTATTCCCTTCCATTATCAGGCTCAGCTTTGATTACAATTGGAGGACAAAAGAACAAGGAGAAATTGCTACCATTAATCTCCTTAATATCTGCTATGGGATATAATATTATGGCTACTGAACATACAGCGGAGTTTCTTGAAAACAACAAATTCAAAAATGTTCAACAAGTTTACAAGATAAGTGAGCCAGACAGAAAACCAAATATTTCAAATTTGTTATTTGAACGAAAAATTAACTTTATAATAAACATTCCTTCTACATCTACAATTGAAAGATATGTGGGAATGCTATATGATGAATACCAGATAAGGAGAAAGGCAGTAGAACTAGGCATACCTGTTCTAACTACAATCGAATCTGCTTCGTCTTTTACCAAAACTCTGGAATGGTTAAAAACACATTCACCTACTTTGACTCCACTAAAACCTTATGTTGTATTCTAAGCAGTAGANATATANGCACATTGTTAAAAAAGAAATAACTAGATTAATTCCAGGAGACTCTCTATATCACCTACTATGGAACCATCCAATGATACAAGCAGAGCCTGTCGAATTGCATTTGACTTTATGGCTCTGGTTATTATTGGCGAAATAGATTTTCTATTATGTCTTGCATTAATTGCATAAATATATCTGTTAAACGCAGGAACTATAATGATATCAAGATCTCCTTGAGTAGCGGGAAATATTGCTTTTTTTATTAATTTAAGATATATCCACACTCGCTGTCCGTTAATCACGCTATTGTGTCTAAGAAATACTGGATGAATATGGCCCATAACGATTCTTTTTACATTCGCCTTAGCTAACGTCGGCATTGTATTGCCGTGAATAAAAAGCGTATCATCAAGAACCATTCCTTTGCTGCCCATGATATTTACATTTTCTGGCATTACGAACCTTATGTTACTGTCATGATTACCTGGCACAAGATAAATGTCTGTAACTCCAGAAAGGAATTTGAAGAACTGAGGGATTACGTGCCATTCATATTTACTAATTGACCGGATAGTATTCTTAAGATCTCCAAGTAAAATGACAGCATCTATTTTGTTAGAATTAATGAGATCAGCTAATTCTTTTGTAATTTCGTCAAAAAATGTCTCTTCGTCAATATTAATTCCTCTTATACTTATCTGAGATTCAAAACCTATGTGCAAATCTGATATTGCTAGATATCTTCGTCTTTTAGTCTGTTCCTCAATTAGCAAAGCAGCCTTAGAATGTATCGGCCGTATACTTAACACTCTGTCAATTCATTGTACAGTAATCGAATATTTAAAGCGTAAGGATTGATTTACCTCGCATTAACAATAAAAACTACCAATATGAGTTAAGAGTATAAAAACGGGAGTATACCTTACATTACTTTTATCTGTAATTCCTAGTTTTTTAGAACAAGGATTACAATATAGATAATATGAGAAGATAGCTCTTAGCTTGTACCATTGTAGTAATCGAAAATAGTGAGCAATGGCTAAATTATTATCGCCTTATAGTATCGCATTACTAAAAGTTAACCGAGTTTCTTTGGTCTTAATTCACATGGGTTCTGCTTATACCTCAATAGATATTACAATGCCAATATTAATGCTACCCGTTTTTAATGGACAAATTGAGTTAAACCGGTAAGTTGAGTTAAACGAGTAAAATTGCATAAAATGCGCTAATTATATTATCTGAATAGCATTCAGGTTACCATATGACAATGTAATGATTAAGATAACTGAACAAATTCATGATGATTTGAATACAGAGTAGTACGGAGATACTATTGTTGATATAGTTTACCGGGCTGTCTCGATAGCTTAGGCAAAATGATGAAAAAGTACAGCTAACAGACAAAATTATATAAAGCTGAATTATTTAGTGATGTATCATAACAGCGATGTAAACCATTACTGATATTTTGTAAACATAATTGTAAACGTCATTATTTTAGTCCGATCGCAATATCAAGTTATGATACAGAGTAGTTTGTAAACTATCTTTGTTATATAATGTTACCAAATAACAGAAACAAATTATTGTTGTCGGCTTTAAGATAACACCAAATGAACAAAAGAGACCCCTAATCGATACGGCTTAACTTTAAGATAAGTAAGAAAATCAGTATCCAATACAAAAATAATATGATAACTCATTGAATTCCCTGAGATTGGATTGTTATTGTCAACGATGCAGTGAAAGAGATAGATTTAGAGATAACAAGCCTTCCACAAACGGCTGGAATATTTGCCATCGGCGATAATATATATATGCAAATACTACTTTTGTCAACAGAATTTGCTACACAGATAGGGAATAGAAGAGAGAAGTAAAAGTATATAAAAATTAGCCATATGATAACATAATGATTGAAAATTCTTGGGAATACAGAGATATAAAAAGAAAAAATTAGAGGTATATAATTGCCCTTAATATTATAGATACTAAATATATTAGTGGTAATTCTATAAAAATTATATAATTGAAATTAACACAAATAATTGCATCTGTTATGGAGCCTTGGCAAAGTTTAGAATCTAGGAAGATTTTATATCAACGAGATTTTAGTTATCAGTATGAAAAAAATTCAATCCGAACGCATCGATAGCATAGTAAAGTTCGGAGGAGTCAAACTCCATTTGTTTCAACCCAGTGGCAGAGCGATCTGGACTGTAGTAGGTCGAGATAGCGAATATTGGCTAGATCCAGAACTAGAGTTTTGTTCCTGCAAGAATTATTATTTTCAAGCACTTTCTAATGCCGGGCCCTGTTACCATTTGAAAAGTGTTACCCAAGCCACATCTGAAAATAAATTTGTGACTATTGAATTTACCGATTCTGAATATATCGGATTTTTCAAGGCTATGATATCTGATAATGCAAACAAATTATTGAATGACTGAAATATCATTAGCAGTAGTTTCTTCTTTGTTTGGTTCTTCTGCCTTCCTACCTATTGCGCTATCGAGGTCACGAACATGTTGTCTTTTTACAGTCTGGCTACCATGCTTTGCTATTTCACGGTAGAATTTTGGTCCATATTTCTCCTTAACAATCCCACCGCCNTTTTCTCCGATTTCGCGATAAAAATCTATCCCATATTTCTCCTTTACAGACTCTCCACCTTTTTCTCCTATTGACTGATAAAATTGTATTCCGTATTCAGCTTTTACTGCTTCACCTCCCTTTCTTCCTGCATGTCGTAAACCTTCTTTATCTTCAGCTCTTGCATCACCACCTGCCTTTGCTACCCTAGACCTAGTTTCAGAATCTGCGGCGGCAAGGCCTCTTAAGTTGTGTGGAGCAATTCCTCCTTTTCTTGCGACTCTTAATCTCGTCCCTTCACTTGCAGCTGCCAATCCTCTTTTTGCTTGCCCTTGAATATCTGCGTCCATGTTAGAAGATTATCGGTATGGCATAAAAGGGGACTAGAAGAAAGCTAGAGAATCTTTCTATCTCTCAATCTATTCAAGTAATCATTATATTGAATTCACCTAATATTCCTTTATTGACTGATGATTATTCAAATGTTTTAATTATAGGTTCTGGCGGAAGAGAACACGCTCTTGGTTGGAAACTATCGCAAAGTCCTCATGTTAAAAGAGTATATTTTGCTCCTGGCAACGGGGGCACCTATGAGAATATTGATTTACAATCGCTAGAATTTGACGATTTGTCATCATTCGCAAAAGAGCACAGATGTTTTACCATTGTAGGTGGCGAAGTTCCACTTGCTGAAGGTATAGTAGATTCATTTGAAAAAGAAGACGTCATGATTTTCGGTCCGACTAAACAGGCGGCTCAATTAGAGTCGAGCAAAGATTTTGCAAAAACATTTATGAAGAAATATAGAATTCCGACTGCAGATTATTGTACATTTTCCGATCCTGATAAAGCCAAAGATTACGTTAACAAACAGAGCACAAAACTTGTTATAAAAGCAGATGGATTAGCATCAGGAAAGGGTGTAATATTATGCGATAATGCCAATGAAGCAACAGAAGCAATTGAAACGATTATGACTAAAAGAAAATTTGGTTCTGCTGGTAACCGGGTTATCATCGAAGAGCGTTTATTTGGTGAGGAAGCATCATTTATAGCTCTTAGTGACGGCGAGACGATTCTACCACTAGCCTCAACTCAAGATCATAAACGCATATCTGATAACGATAAAGGGGAAAACACAGGTGGGATGGGAAGCTATTCACCTACTCCGATAATAGATGACGATTTAACCGAAAAGATAATCAAAAAGATAATGTCTCCAGCCGTCTCAGCAATGAGGAGTGAGAATAATACCTTTAAAGGCTTTCTTTATGCTGGGATCATGATTGACAGAGTATCAAACGAGCCTTCAGTCCTAGAGTTCAATGTGAGAATGGGTGATCCAGAATGTCAACCGCTAATGATGAGAATGAATTCTGATTTATTTGATTATTTAAAAGCCGCTTATGAAGGAAGATTAGATTCTATGTCACCGCTAAAATGGAAAGAACAATTTGCCGTTTGTGTTGTAATGGCCTCAAAGGGATATCCAGGAAATTATCAAATAGGTGATTTAATTCGAGGCCTTAACTCAGAGATCGGTGACAATACCATGATATTTCATGGCGGTACAAAGCGTGATTCGCAAAATAGAATTATAACCAATGGTGGAAGAGTTCTAGGGGTTACTTCACTAGGTTATAACATGGAGCAAGCAACAAAAAATGCATATTCGGCAGTTCAAAAAATAAGCTGGGGGGAAAATGGCCAATATTATAGAAACGACATTGCCATGAAGGCGTTAAGGTTTTAGCAAAGCACTACTTCTTTTTCGGTAGCCACTGCATTTACTCTTTGATCAAATTGTTCGTGTGGAAGAGTCTGATCCAATAGCTGAAGTTCAAATCCTAACCCTATTGAGAAGAAATATTTATTCTTTCGAAGGTATCGGTCATAGAAGCCTCTTCCATAGCCTATTCTATAGCCATTTCTATCAAAGGCAATCCCCGGAACTATGAGTAAATCGATATCATCTATTAGATTTGCTGGTGATGGTGATGGTTCTTTTATTCCAAATTTACTTAGAATCATTTTATCTCCATTAAAATAGTTCGTATGAGCTATTTTGTAAAAGAATATTTTGTATCCTAGGGTTGCAGGCAAAGCCAAAATCTTTTGTCCTTCTAAAACTTTGCTTATTATATCAAGAGTATTAACCTCAGATCCTATTGGATAATATGCTCCCACCACCTTCGCAGCTTTAAATATAGGAAGACTGATAATCGCTTGTTGAATTAATACACTTTTTTTTT
>JGI24806J26614_1000572_pt1 | contig 11820 bp, 10 predicted proteins | sample Kansoi200umMDA_FD_26614 | JGI IMG/M metagenome (IMG submission 26614)
TTCCAGACAGTATTCGCGTGCCCTTGCGTGAAGACCTGCGGAGATACCTGGATGCCAGGATCTCCTATTACGAAGACATCAAAGATTCCAACAAGTTTGCCCGAACAATATTAACCGGATTTATGTTTGGCTGCGTTGGTTGTCTCATTTCGTTGTCACCGATCGGAAAAATCAGCGGCAGTCATATTAATCCTGCTGTTAGTATTGCTTTCTGGTTGCGCGGCAAGATGGAAACAAAGACCATGATTGGATATATCGCCGGACAAATGATAGGTGCGGTGATCGGTTGTTTACCACTCTTATTAATTTGGGGTGAGCAGGGTAAAAGTATTCAATATGGTATTACTCTGCCTGGCGTGAGGGGCGTGGGTGCGGCTTTCATAAGTGAGGTGCTTGCTACCGCTGGTCTCATTTTTTATCTGTACATTTTTATTGGGAGAAAAAATCTTAGAAATTATACACCATACGGCATACCTATACTCTATAGCATTTTGAATATTTTTTTTGCAGCTCGCTCCGGAGACAGTACCAATCCCGCACGCAGTTTCGGTCCCGCTTTCATAACGGGGAACTTTTCTCACTACTGGTTATATTGGGTAGCTCCATTTGTTGGAGTCTTGCTGGTCACTGCATTTTTCAAATGGAAAAGGGTGCATCGCTATTATAATATGGAAGCCGCTCGCATCAGTTATCACGATAGTGCAACACCTCAAACGTTAAAAACTGGGGAAGTGGATTTTGTGTATTGAGGCGACGGCTGTCCGTTGCTCTGCGCTCTTTGCGTGCATTTCCTTTGCGTCCTTTGCGGTTCTCTTCTGAAGTGAAATTAACCGCAGAGGGCGCGAAGCTTTTCGCAAAGAGCGCAGAGAAGACTTGCCCTTCGTGTTCGTTGAGACGAAAATTCCAATGATCGCGAGTCCGCACCGGATAGCTATTGTGTTCCTACTAAGCCCGTTGGGCTTTCACGACTCACGTCTGACGTCTCAGGTCTCACGAAGAATTTGAGGGAGCGCAATCAAAAGAATTTTCTCAACGCCACCAATTTATCCTGGCCGACATCCGGCTTTATCAGGCCTCTCATAGGTCGGCCCAGGTCAAGCGTTATATAAATGATGATACATGCCAACAAGATGAATCCTGTAATAACGATCCACTCCTTTTGTTTAATAACAGGAGTTGTGAAACCACCAATGAAACTGATCACCAAAGCAAGAAAGAACAGCATGTAAACGATCAACTCAGGGACCCCTGATCGCAGCACGGCATCCCTTTTCGAGGCAGCATCGAACATGGTTGTTAAAGTAGAAAACATGTTGTTCGTAGCAGCGGTCATATTTGGCTGCCTGGATGCATTGATGGTGATCGCCCAGAGAGATTTACCTGTTTGTATGGCGTCTTCCTTTGCTTTGGCAAACTTGTTGGAATCTTTGATGTCTTCGTAATAGGAGATCCTGGCATCCAGGTATCTCCGCAGGTCTTCACGCAAGGGCACGCGAATACTGTCTGGAAAAACGTCCGCTCGAAGTATTGCATTTCTGATGATATTGGATTCATCAACCATTATGTTACGCACGTTATCAAAACGCGATGAGGAGTTGCCGAACGTGAACGCCAGTATGAATCCCCACAAACCAAATAAAGCTCCAAGCAATGAATTGACTCCCCCCTTTGATTCCTGTTGATCAGCCCGCAAATATCTATGGCGCACGAATCTTCCAAGCATGACCATCAATAAGCATGCGATAAAAAGTAACAGGCATAAAATGGAAGCATCTGTTCTGAAGAATAGGGAATAGTTCATGCTATATAGCTCGGGGTGGTTATTGGCAGTCGTGAGACGTGAGTCGTGAGACGTCAGACGTGAGAGGCGCCTCCCCGGTGTCAAGAACTCGGTTGGAACGCGAGTGAGTGGGCCGAAGAGTGCTATCCGCCATTTCACGTCTCACGTCTCACGACTCACGATCACGATTCCGCTATGAATGCACTTCCGCAACTGATTCATCCTGGGGTTGCACAGCCGCCAGTTTTGTTTTCATTTCTTCCTCCATCCGCTTGATAAGTCTTCTTCCACCGCCTGCGCCGAATATTTGTATGAGCGCAGCGACGAAGCCACTCCAACCTGTCTGATGATTTGCACCGACGCCTGCACCTGTATCGCCGTGGAAATATTCATAGAACATCAGATGGTCTTTCCAGTGTGGATCAGTCTGAAATTTTTCAATGTTATCATACAATGGCCTTCTGCCATCTTTATCGCGGCGGAAAATATCGGTCAAACGACGAGCTAGTTCTTGCGCCACCTCTGATAAATTCATCAAATTGCCTGAACCGGTAGGGCACTCGATTCTAAAATTATCACCATAATATAAATGCAGATTATGCAAGGCACGCAAGATGAGGGCATTGATGGGAAACCAGATTGGTCCGCGCCAGTTTGAATTGCCGCCAAACATTCCACTTTCTGATTCAGCAGGCCAATAATCAACCCTGTACTCCTGTCCATTTACATAAAAAATGTACGGGTGTTCAGCATGGTAACGGGATATAGAGCGAATTCCATAAGGACTTAGGAATTCATTTTCATCCAACATTATTTTCAATACCTGGCGCAATTTAGTTTCATCCATTATGGATCCCAGGAATGCACCATTTGCATTCTTTGGAGTCATATTCACTGCTAATTCGCTGTGTTCAGCAAGGAACGTCCGAATTCTCCTAAGCATTTCTGGGTAACGTTCTTCGAGCGATGGTGGAAAAACAGTTGCTGCGCATAAAGGAAGAATGCCAACAAGCGAACGAACCTTCAATTTATGTCTTTCGCCATTGGGCAAACAAAGCACATCGTAAAAAAAATGATCTTCTTCATCCCACATGTTATGTCCATGATCCTCGCCAGCCATTGCCGACGCAATCCAGAAAAAGTGCTGGGCGAATTTAATCGCCATTTCTTCATATACTTTATCATGTTCAGCGAGTTCCAGCGCAATCTGCAACATTACCTGGCAGTAAAACGCCATCCACGCCGTTGCATCGGCCTGTTCTAAAGTGCCGCCGGTTGGTAAGGCCGCACTTCGGTCAAATACGCCGATATTGTCCAAACCAAGAAAGCCTCCCTCAAAAACATTGTTTCCACTAATATCCTTCCGATTCACCCACCACGTAAAATTGAGCAACAGCTTGTGAAAAGACTCCTCCAAAAATTTAATATCGGCGTGACCCAAAAATTCTTTTTCCATAGTGTAAACGAAATAACATGCCCAGGGATGGATGGGAGGATTCACATCACCGAATGCCCATTCGTAAGCCGGCAATTGGCCGTTGGGATGCATATACACCTCTTTCGTGAGTAAACGAAGTTGGTTCTTAGCAAAATCAGGATCGATAAGGGTAATAGGAATGCAATGAAATGCAAGATCCCAGGCAGCAAACCAGGGATATTCCCATTTATCCGGCATCGAAATAATATCGGCCGTTTTCATGTGCGGCCATTGCCTGTTACGTCCTAACTTTCTTAACGGTGGCGGAGGAGGCATTGCAGGATCGCCTTTCAACCATTGTTTAATATCAAAATAATAATACTGCTTGCCCCACATCATTCCGGCGAGCGCCTGTCGCTGCACCTCCTTAACATCTTCACCGTCAATTTCCTTTTGCAAGTCCCCGTAAAAATCATCTGCTTCACGTTTTCTTTCATCAAGGATCTTATCAAATTCCCAGAAAGGCCGCTCGATTTGATCCTTAGCTAAACGCAGGCGGATGACTACGGAGTCCTGCGGAGCAACAGTTATGTCATAATTTACAGCCGCCTTTGTACCCCTTTTTTCTGCATTGATTGCAGAAGTATCCCCCGCGATTAAATAGTTGTTGATGCCGTCTTTGTAGAATCGCTTTCCATCATCGTGATTGTATAATCGTCGTGTATTGGTTTCATTATCGGTGAATAGCGTTTCGGAATTTCCCTCGTAGTAGAGGTGAAATTTGTCCAGTATCCTGTGCTCGATCAGCACCTCGCCGTCAGCGCCAGCATGTATAGAAGGTTTATAATCGTCATACCCCCAGGCCCATGTATTGCGAAACCACAACGTCGGCAATACGTTCAACGAAGCAGTTTCGCTTCCACGATTGTGTATAGATATTTTTACCAAAATATCTTCAGGACTACCTTTTGCATATTCAGCAAAAATGTCAAAGTATTTATCTTCATTAAAAATGCCTGTATCGATCAACTCGAATTCCGGTTCCTTTTTACCGCGGCTGCGGTTTTCATTTACGAGCCAGACATAAGGATATTCCACGTGCGGATACTTGTACAGCATTTTCATGTAGCTGTGCGTAGGGGTACTGTCAAGATAGAAATAATACTCCTTGACATCTTCCCCGTGATTGCCTTCGCTGCCCGTCACGCCAAAGAACCTTTCTTTTAGAATGGGATCTTTCTTGTTCCACAAAGCAAGGGCAAAACAAAGTAAATGCTGATCGTCGCTGATGCCCGCAATACCTTCCTCTCCCCAGCGGTAGGCTTTGCTGCGAGCCATGTCGTGGGTTAAATGATCCCATGCAGTACCGTTTTCACTGTAATCTTCTCTCACAGTTCCCCATTGCCTGTCGGTAAGATAGGGTCCCCACTTTTTCCATGTTAAATCTTTGAGTCGGGATTTCTCAATATTCATAAGAATCTTTTTTCTTTTAAAGGTATGTTATTCAGGCATCGTTTGAATCCTCATCTGTGATAAAGGTGTGGACGTCAATTATGGTATTCTATGGGTACTAGGGATGAATAAGATCAAGTAGTAATGCCAATGGAAACGAATTCTTAACATGGCCTGCACGTATGCAAAATTAATCTCCCCGGCAGGCGAAGCTTGACATGAAAATCTATAAGAAGCCAAATCTTATAAAACATTGCATGCTTGGCATCGACGATGGCTGTCAGGGAACACAAAGTTCACGTTGAATATCTCCGTGTCCCCTCTGTATTCACTCTGTGCCCTCTGTGGTATGAATTTAACCACGGAGACACGCCTGCCTGCCGGTCAGGCAGGGAGCGCACGGAGAAACACGGAGAAATCGCCAGATATCAGCTGCGTTAAGTTCGAGAGATACAAGAAAGTAGAAGAAAGTTACTTTATAAGTACGTTATGGGTAAGGAGGAGAAATGGAGCATCGAGGAAACGGTCACTCAAAATAAAAAATCCCGCCGCGTGACGGGATTTTAAAAAAGATAATTCATCAATTCTACATTCCACCTTCGCCGCCGCCTGCGCCGCCTTCCATAGCCCTTCTTACGATGGCCCTTCTTACTACTGCCCTTCTTACTGCAGCCCTTTTAATCGCCTTTTTTACAGCTGCTTTCTTAACTGCTCGTCTTACCACTCTCTTTTTAACAGCGCGCCTTACAGCTTTCTTTTTAACAGCGCGTCTGACTACTGCCTTCTTTACCCTTCTTTTTGCTACTCCTCTTCTAACTGCTTTTTTGACTGCTCTTTTTTTTACAGCTCTTCTGGCTGCGGCTCTTCTTCTTGCTGTTGCCATAAATTTTGAATTTAATGGTTGACTGTGATTTACACTTTAAAATTGAGCAATGTTTCTGACAAAGTAAAAATGACTTTGCCAAAAATTATTAAGTGATGGAGTTCGGCATGGTGATGAACGTGCACCACTTGAATATAAAACCGTATCGTGCTCTGGATAATTGCGCGCAGGGCAGTCACGATTTCACGAAGGGAATACGACACAACGGGAAAACGGATGGGCTTGCTCTGTTGCTTGATCGAGAAAGACTAAATTTCACGCAAGGACAAATACAAAAACCGCAAAGGTTTCAGAAAGCACTATTGCCGCGACACGTGTATACAACTCGTACTGTGCACCACCGCTTTCAATTAAGCAACCTACGCAATTCAACGATTGCCTCCCGCCCTGCTTCATCCTGGATAAATCCCCTCAGCGGCCTGGCTAAGTCAATAGTTGTATAAACGACCATCGTCGTCACGAGGACAAATCCGCTCACAATAACCCACTCCCGGGAACTAAAAGTGCCAATTGTGAACCCTCCTATAAAACAACCAGCCAACACGCAAAGGAATAACATGTGAAGGATCAAATCGGGGATCTTTGACTTTAGCACGATTTCCCTCGTTTGTCCGATATCAAACATATTGTTCAAAGCGGGAATCATTTGCTGAGACGGAATAAGTATGTTGGTGGATCTTGCCTGGTACGCAGCCCGCGCCCATAACCTGGTAGCGGCCTGGTGTGCATCTTCCTTGGCTGTGTTCAACTGGTTAACATTGGCCGCATGTTGATAAAATGCAATGACCGCCTCAAGGTAATCTCTGAAGTCAGCACGAAAACCCTCTCTCACACTATCAGCATAAAGATCGGAGCGAAGTATCGCCGTGCCTATTTCATTAGCTTCGAGTTCTACGACAGTTCTAACTCTTTGCAAACGGGTGTTCGACATACCAAATGTAAATGCCAGTATTAATCCCGACAAGGCAAACAACGCCCCGAACAATGAATTCACGCCGCCTTTCATCTCGACTTGTTCCTTATTCCATTTTCTACCGGCAAGTCGTCCGAAAATAATGACAACGATCATTGTGATAAGAAGCAGAAGCGCAAGAACGGGAGCTTCAGTTCTGTTTAGAAACGAGTTCATTTCTCCGTTAGATTTTTTGATTTTGAAAACAGTTCTTTTAAGACCTCAAAAACTTCTGATGACATTTTGACAAGGTTCGTTTTAAATTTCATCATGTTTTATTTATGGGATTAGTCCAAAAAACACAGACTCTATTTTCGTTTCATTTCAAAGAAAATCAGTTGCAATTTCATCTTGGATAGAAACAAAATCAGGAAACCAATGTAACCCATAAAATGATAAACAATGGTCCCAGCAACCCAGTCACCAGACCGCCGACTCTGAAATCCTTTTGATCCAAAAAACCCGTACTGTAGGCAATTGCAGTTGGAATATCTGATACAGGAAGAAAAATTCCGGTTGAGGTAACCAATGCAAGAATTATTGCAACTTCTTTTTGTAATGCGGGAAGGATTACAAATGCAATCGGGATCAGTACGGTGACGATAGCCGACGCACTCATAAAGTTTGCAATGACCATTGCCAGGTATCCTAAAATAACAAGGACAATTATGGGATTAAGTCCCAACTCCACAATTTTGACTGAGTAATAATTTAACAGCTCTGTTTTCTGCAAGGCAACCCCTAACGATAAACCGCCAGCAACCAATAGCAATGTATCCCATGGAAGACTTCTTACATCAATTCCGCTAATAACCCCGGTAAGTGTTAAAAAAACAAGCGGTATGGCAGTTACTGATGCAACTGTTATTCCGAGATACGAACTAGTTACCCACAATAGAATAGTCACAATAAGGATAGTGATAACAATTCTGCGATTAACTATTAATTCGCGTGAATTCTCAGCAGGTTTACTCTCGATAAGTTCAGTTTGTATAGGGGTATTATCCTTCAAGAAAACCAGTCTCAACACAAAACAACTGATTACGGTTAACACAATAGCAACCGGAACAGCAAAAATCATCCAGTCCAGGAAACCGATCTTTACACCAATATTCTCCAATGCACCAACAGCAATGGCATTTGAAGGAGTTCCTATTATTGTTCCCATTCCTCCTACCATTGCAGACAGGGGAACACCTAGCAACAGTGCCTTGGTTACTCCTGACCTCTTACCTAATGCAGTAATTAATGGATTAATAGCAGCAATTACCATTGCCGTAGCGGCAGCACTCGACATAAGCATTGAGGTAAACATTGTAGTCATCATCAATCCCAACAGCAGGTTTCTGGGGTTTGTACCTGAAATGCGAACTGCAAACTGAAAAAAGCGTTCATCTAACTTTGTCCTTTTCATAGCCAATGCTAAAAAGAAACCACCCAGCATGAGCCAGATCACACTGCTTGAAAAAGTATTCACATAAACATCTATTTTTTCAGGTGCCGAATTGAAATTTTTATTTCCCATTGCAAATACCAAAAAAGCAATGATAAAAAGCGACACGGCAAAAGCGGGTATTGCTTCGGTAATCCACAAACAGATAGAAAAAAATAAGAGGAAAATTACATAGAGTTGTGAATCGGTAAATTCAGGCTGCCTGAGAAGAAAAACCATTCCAATGGCAATCGCCAATGAACCCAGAAATTTTAATACCTGCACTTTCGTTTTTGTTTCGGACTTAATCACTGAATCGTTACTTCAAGTTGAATGATTCTTTTTGAAATGGACAATTAAAAAATGCCCCGCAGCAATTCTGTGGGTCATTATTGCAATAAAAATACGAAGACCAAGGACAAAGGCATCAGTTCTTTCTAATAGAGTGCTCATCGTTCGCAATCAGCGTTGCTGCAGATTAAAGGGATTTTATTTTATGGTGATACCACATTGTTTACTTGTTCCCTACCAAAATTTCCTTCACTCCATAAAGACACGACGTCACAAAGCGAAAACAATTGAACTTAGCGCCTTTGCGTCTTCGTCGCTAAAAAAATCTAAGTCCATACTGCTCTGAAAACCATTGTTGTTACTTAAAAATATCTTTCCATCCTTTCTTCCTCCCCCACAACCGCCAAGACATGCAAATGGCGGAGTAAACAAATAACACCGAATTTCAAAGCCGGCCCCAAAACAACCTGCAAATTCATGCCCATAGGTTAGTACGATGGTTGCATACGGGCTCGGCTCCCAGCGCGGCCAGATTTTATATTCAGGAATGGCCACAACTCCGCCCGACGTCCCGAATACTTCTCCCACAAGTGACCATTTAGGGCTGCAGGGATTCCAGGCACTCTTCCGGAATAAGTAAACGACCATGCCGTAGGCCTCTCCATGCCATAATTCCTGGTAATGCTTGCCCGGACATGAGGTCGATAGAAAGTTTGTTTTGAAAAAAAGGAATTGTGCAGGGAAAGTTTACCCAGTAGGACTGAAACGCATCTTTTTCACGGTCCTCTCCACTTATAGTTCCGGGAAACATTCCTTCATGGTTTCGAAGTTTTTAAATTATGTTATTGGTATCCTGGTTTTGATATAACAAAAGCAAAATCAAGTAACCTTATTCAACAAATCTCCCATAAAACTAAACAGGCAGGCTTTGATTAAATGCATATCGCGTGCTTTACGGTAATGTTCAGAGGCGTTTTACGGTAAAGCGCAAAAGGAGAATCTGCCCCTTTATAAATTGAGGCCCATTCCTCATGTTATGCAAGGCCGGGCCAATCCTCTTTACATTGACGCGCCTGGACGTTTACCAGGGCGTGGCACATCAATCCTAAGAAGCAGATAATAGTCTTACTTGCTTTTTGCTTAAACCCATCGAGTTTTTACTCAAATGAAACTTCGTGACACTATTTTTTTGCCAATGGCACCGTAGTGATCGGCAAGATTAAGAATGTGAAGCTCGGAGTGACGTTTGATCCCGATGATGCGAATGACATCACGGCACAGTTGCGAAGGCTAAAATCCATCGCAGCCACCAGTACAGTATTAGGATAGAGACTATTGATCATGCTGTATATTTTGCGAGGGTTATTCCGGACGCCAATGAGTACCGAAGAAGTAAGCTCTGGCACACTTGCAGAGGTTTCGGACAACTCGAACTTAACTTCTTTCGATTTTATAAACCGAAGGTTAGCCTGGTTAGGGCACAAACGATTTATTATGGTCTCTCCCAAACTGACAGATTTCGTAATGATGGTGCGACCGTTGTTAACTGGGAAATATTCAGGAATTTTAACCTTAACCTAACCTTGAACAACAATTACGACAGCAAGCCGCGTGTAGAAGGCAGTCACAAATTTGATTTTAGTGTTGTATTTGGAATCAACTACACCCCTTCTATTAGTTTGTAAGCATTTTACGGTAACTTGATCAAGATTTGCTCTTGCCAAAAACATACATCGTAGCTTTATCAGTAATCTATTTAATCAAGTATGCATAACAAACTATTCTCTTTACTTGTGTGCATATGTTGCACATTCAGTATAAACGCTCAATACACGACCGACAAGGTCATGGGTCCCAAGAATCAAGACTTAGCAGATAGTCTGAAGAAATCGGAATACCCTTATCTTTTTCCAATATGGGGGAAAAAGGTGGTGGCAAAAGGATTCAATATTCCAAAATCCGGCGGCTTGAGCGCGCAATATCTTTACCAGCAATCGGACATCGTTATTGAAAATCTTTCGGTGGGTTTCAATCACGGCCAGCTGTATCCACTCGATGAGATCATTCGTTTCAATAGTGCAGTAGCTACCACAAATGGCGTAAACCTCCGTCCAGATCTTTGGGTGTTTCCATTTCTGAATGTATATGGGATATTAGCACAATCCAAAACTTCTACCGCTATTGATGCAGGGGTTTGGTTACCCGATAGCAGCGGTTGGCATCAAATCACGAGTCTTAAAACGAAAGCTAATTTCGATGCAACAACTTTTGGTTTTGGATTGACTCCTACAGCCGGCATCCGGGGGTTCTTCCTTGCGTTGGATATGAACTTTTCGTGGTCAGATATTGAAGCCCTCGAAAAACCCGCGTTTGCGTTTGTATTTGGTCCACGATTTGGTAAAAATATCACCTTGAAAAAACCGGACAGGAACATTGCCATGTGGGTAGGTGGCTTCAGAGTAAAAATAGGGAGCTCCACCAGCGGCTCTTTGAATGCCTCCGATCTTTTTCCAACCAGTGAATGGGGAAATAAGATTGATGTCGGTTATCAAAAATTGCAGGAAAGCCAGGGGAAAGTGGATGCATGGTGGAATGGCCTGAGCTCCACCGAGCAAAAGAAACCTATCAATATAGCCAAACACGAAACCGCGAACAGGGTATTGGCAACATTTGCAAACGTGCTGGATGGTGCCTCACAAATTGTCGACAACGCAGCTAACGCGTCCATTCAATACTCTCTCGAAAAACGGCAGAAACAAATGTGGAACTTAATCCTGGGATCACAGTACCAAATAAACAGGAGTTTGCAGGTCAGGGCGGAAGTTGGATTTCTTGCCTCCCGGGTGCAGTTCATTGGCGGGCTTCAATACCGCTTTAATTTTTGACGAACGGGCGCCTTAAAGTTTCAAAATTCAGTGGAGTTAATGCGCCCCTTCAATTCAATTTCCAACTCCTGCAGCATCTTTTCATATTCCTCAATTGTCTGAAGTTTTTCGGAAAACTCTTTTCGAAATTTATCAAGGTGTTGAATGCACAAGTAATAGTCCTCACAAATTGCTCGAAATCTGTTGTCCTTGTAGTACAACGATAGGATGTGATCTCTGTACTCAGGCCACCTTTCCTTTACTGCCTCAAGTTGGAAATTCTTGACTTCCATTCTATCCATATTAACGTTGTAGTAAGTGTTATAGGCTGGTTCTTCTCACCCGGAAAATTAGGCTCCGCGTGATGTTACTAAAAGTACTACCGGATTGACTGGGTTTTTATTTCAGCGGTCATTTAACAGTAAAACGATTTTTTTGATAATTACCAATTATTGTCCGCTTGTCCGCGAATCACCATAGCAGAAAAATACTTAACGTGATCTAACTGATTCCAGAGAAAGGCCACGGTAAATTGTTGCCATAGTTTATAAACTTTACCCGATTTGACGGCGGGTAAATTCATGCCGCACATTTTTTGAAAGAACTTTGGTCATAAACGATACGCTTATGAACCGCTCAACGTTCACCGAACCCGACTTGCTTTTCAGCGTTAAAGCTGTAGAGGACGAACTTGAAAATATATTCCAGGCACCTTATTTTGCGGAGTCAGCCATTTTAAAGAAATTCTT
>JGI24806J26614_1000573_pt1 | contig 11811 bp, 12 predicted proteins | sample Kansoi200umMDA_FD_26614 | JGI IMG/M metagenome (IMG submission 26614)
TACTCTGACCCATCAAAAATAGAAGATGTGATCGATAATAGCATTGGAACATTAATTTTAGAGCCTATTCAAGGAGAAACAGGAATTATTGTGCCACCAGAAGGATTAATACAACATATTCGAGAAATCTGTAATCGCCACAACTTGGTACTGATATTTGACGAAATTCAAGCTGGTCTAGGCAGAACAGGCAAAATGTGGGCTGGAGAAAATTGGTCAACAACACCAGATATCATGTGTCTTGCAAAGGGCGTCGCAGGTGGTATTCCAATGGGAGTAACATTCGCAAAACCGGAAATTATAGAAGCAATGAGCACAGGAGAACACTCTTCAACATTTGCAGGGAATCCTCTTGCATGTGCAGCCGGAACGGCTACTATTGACGCTCTTACTGAGGACAAATTAGTTGAAAACGCCGCAAAGGTTGGTAGATACTTCAAAGAAGGTCTTTTAATGCTAAAAGATAATCACAAGGTAATTAGAGAAGTTAGAGGTCTCGGTTTGATGCTTGCCGTCGAGTTACGTTTCGATGTGAAAGATTTGCTTTTCGATGGAATAAGGAATGGATTACTTATGCTATATTCAGGAAGAAGCATTCTCAGATTACTCCCTCCTTTGGTGATTGACGAAGAAATTGTTTCCATTATTTTAAAAAAAATGGATGAATTATTTACGAATGAGGAAAGAAGAAGAAATGTCTAATAATATTGATTCGCTTGATGATCAGATTATAAGAATTTTACAAAGTAATTCTCGCAAATCATTTGTAGAAATTGCTGATGAAATCAGATTATCTGAGTCGGCGGTTAGAAGGCGCGTAAAGAACCTTATAGACAGTGGCATAATTAAAAGATTTACTATCGAACTTGAAGCCGGTAAGAAAACAAGTGCAATAACTCTGATTTCGGTGAGTTCGACTGCAGATACATCTGTTGTATCCTCAAATCTGATGAAACTTAATGGAGTGGAAATAATATATGAGATTACTGGTCAATATGATATTGCCGTGATCATTGTCGCTCCTACTATAGCAGAAATTAACGAGTATATCGATGAAGTACGTAAGATAGAAGGAGTTTCAGATACTAATACGGTAATTATTCTAAAAACTATGCGCTAGCTTTTGTAGATTACTGCCAATATAGCTTTCTATATATAAAATAGTTCATTTAATTTGATTTCTCATCAATAAAAGGTATTAAAAACGTTACATTCTTCTACTTTTATCGCGATAAAGTTTATATTAAGAGCGAAAGGAGTATCTCATTCTTAAGAAATGTCACTAAAAACGGATGATCCAAATTACTTTGCCCATTTTTATAATCAAACAGACAAAGATAAAAAAAAGATTAGAATCCTTGACTCTACCCTAAGAGAAGGGGAGCAACATCCGGGAGTAACTTTCACTACGAAGCAAAGAATTCAAATCGCATGGATGCTAGACTCTTTTGGAGTTGATCAAATTGAGATTAGCCCCGTAGTATCGCCGGATCATTTCCAGGCAACAAAAACTATTATAAAACAAGGCTTAAAGGCCGATATTTTAGCACATGTACGGGCAATAAAATCTGATGTTGATGTTGCCATCGATTGTGGAGCGACCTGGGTAGCTACATACATGGGTATTTCAGATATTCATCTTTCAGCGAAATTAAAAATTAACAGAGAAGATGCAAAGGCAAGAGCACTGGAAGTTGCCGACTACATTAAATCCCATGGGTTAAAGTCACGATTTACTATGGAAGACGCAAGTAGGACTGATCCGTCTTTTTTAGTCGATATGTGCAAGGAGATGAACAAGCGTGGGATTGAAAGAATTAGTATCCCTGATACTGTAGGGATAATGAACCCTCGTGGAATGTATAATCTAGTCAAAATGATTTACGACAATATCGATCGATCAAAAAGTTCACTTGATGTTCATTGTCATAACGATGTTGGATTAGCGTTAGCAAATGCCCTAGCAGGATGCGAAGGAGGTGCAGATCAAATTCATACCACAATAGATGGATTAGGAGAACGTACAGGTATTCCCGCCTTAGCCGAGACAGCGGTTGCACTCAATCTAATTTACAAATCAAGTAATGATTTTCGACTTCATATGCTAAAAGACTTGTCAAAAACAATCTCAGAATATAGTGATTTAGAAATCCCAGAATCAAAACCCATAGTTGGAGATAGTGCATACAAGCACAAAGCAGGCACTCATCTCGCGGCCATTCTAAGGAATCCATCAGCATATGAGATCATAGAACCAAAAATAGTAGGTAACAGACGTAAAATCGTATTCGGAGAACTCGCAGGAAAAAATGGCGCATCTTATTTATTATCATTACTAGGATTAGAAACCGGCCAGCATGAAGCAGAAACTATGGCTCGTGGTTTAAAAGAACTTCGTATGGGTGACATTTTGGAATTATACCTAGATGACAGGCTGGAGAGAAAGATACTTAATAACGCTTCTCCGAAAGTAAATACAAAGGAGTAGATAATAAAATGGTCAAATGTCCAGAATGCGATGCTGAAATTAAAATTCCCTCTGATTCGATCGAAGGTGAAATTGTAACATGTCCAGACTGTGGCGCAAGTTATGAATTACTGAAAACAGATGAAGGATTTAATATTAAACCGGCGCAAGTAGTAGGTGAGGATTGGGGGCAGTGACAGAGGGGCAGTCAATACCTTCTCTTACTATTCTTTATGATAATATTAGATGGGAAGAAAAGGCACTCTATGAAGCTGCTAAAAAGAAAGGAGTTGAAATTAATAATATTGACTGTAAGAATCTTTCAATTGATCTAAATAATAAAAATTCAAAATATTTGGATAAAATCATCATTCAGCGTACTGTAAGCTATTTTAAAAGCCTTCATTCGACTGCTGCACTAGAAGGACTAGGAGCACATATTATAAACTCGCTCCGCACTGCTATTCTTTGCGGTAATAAGTTATTCGCTCATATGGAGCTTCAAAAGGCTGGAATTAAAACTCCTAATGCATTTACTGCATTTTCCCCAGAATCTGCTATGTCAACCCTCGATAGTATCGGTTACCCTGCCGTTATTAAGCCTACAATAGGAAGTTGGGGGAGATTAATTGCCCTTATACGCGATACAGAGGCAGCCAAAGCCGTAATAGAAGATCGTGAGCATATGTTTCCACTCTATCATGTATATTTCTTTGAAGAATTTGTCAAACGTCCGCCAAGAGATATTAGAGCCATTGTAGTAGGTGATAAAGTCATTGCAGCTATCTACCGTTATTCCAGTCAAGGAGAATGGAAAACCAACATGGCCTTAGGAGGCTACGCCAAAAGTTGTCCTATTACGAAGGAGTTAGAAGATATATGTATAAGAGCCACAAACGCAGTGGGTGGAAATATAGTAGGTGTTGACCTTATGGAAAGTGAAGAGACTGGTTTGGTTGTTCATGAAATTAACAACACGACTGAATTTAAAAATACAGTTAGAGTGACAGGCGTGGATGTTCCAGGATTGATGATTGATTATGCTTTAACGATGTCAAATTAATAAAGGATAGAATTGGTATCCTCCAACTACGCAATTGAATTCTTGAGAGAAGCTCTTGAACACTATACACCATCTAGATCCGAAGCTTCGCTAGCAAACCTGATAAAAGATAAATGCGTTAACGAACTTGGGTTTGAACAGGTCCATATTGATAATGTAGGAAACGTTATCGCCATTAAAGGAAATGGTGAACCTAAAATATTGCTTTGTGGTCATATGGATACAGTCCCTGGACAGATTCCTGTTAGAATAGAAGATGGATTTCTTTATGGCCGTGGCGCATCTGATGCAAAGGGTCCACTTATTTCTATGCTACTAGCTGCATCAGAATTTCCAAAACAAACAGGAACAATAATTTTTGCTGCTGTGGTGGATGAAGAAGGAAATGCAACTGGGATAAAGCAGTTAGTGAAGGAAAAACTTTCGATAGATTATGCAATTTTTGGCGAACCAAGTGGCATAGAAAATATTACTATAGCATATAAGGGCCGATTAGCAATTAGACTTACATGCGATGTGGGCATTAGCGCACATGCAAGTGCTCCCTGGTTGGCTAAAAATTCAATTGAAGAAACATATGATTTTTGGAATGCAATTAAATCAGAGATAGAGTTACTACATGTAAAAGAAAACAAAGCAAATTCACTAAGCTGTAGTCTAACAGAAATTACAGGTGGTTCAAGTCATAATGTCACACCCCAGAAATGTAGGATTACGATAGATATCCGAATACCTACACATACTACATGTGGAAAGGTTCTTAACTTAATAGAGAGCATTATTAATAAAGTTGCTGCAAATAAAGGAATAAAAGCAGTTTACAGAATTGAAGACATTACAGAGCCTTTTGAAGCCGACCTTACATCTCCCTTGGTTAGAGCCTTGTCACTTTCAATTCAAGATGTTAAAAAAAAAAGACCAATTCTTTTAAGAAAGACTGGCACAGGCGATATGAATATACTAGGAAATGCATTCAAAATACCCGTTGTTACTTATGGACCTGGTAACCCGCACACCTCGCATACTGTTGATGAGAGAGTTCAGATTGACGAATTTGTTTCAAGTATTGATGTTTTTATTAGGGCATTATTTCATATGAATAGATTTCATCACAACAAAAATTTGAAAAACAACAAAGCCAAAATATAGAGGTGCGAGAACACTCCTTTATATGCTGTGGCTGATCGGAATTGGTGTTACTGGTTACAAAGGTGTTAGTCTTCATGCCTTGGATATCTTGAAGAAATGCGATATCATCTACTTCGAACGGTTTACAAGTCCATTATATGAAGACGATTTATTTAATTTGAATTCTTTGATTGAAGGATATAATAAGAGAAGGAAGATAATACCTGCGCAACGATGGTTTATAGAAGATGGAAAACAGATAATTGAACAAGCGAAGAACGAGAATATTGCCCTGATAACGTACGGTGATCCATTGATTGCAACAACCCTAACAGAATTGGAAGTGCGGGCTAGGAAAAACTCGATCAATGTTGATGTAATACACGCTGCATCTGGAATTACTTCCTTAATCGGTGAAAGTGGTTTACATATATATAAATTTGGAAGAACAGTCACGATGATGTCAAGCCCGCAGTCAGCTATTAGTGTATATAACGTAATCTTTGATAATCTACTCTCTGGAAATCATACTTTAATATTGACCGAATTCAACAGTGATCATAATAAATTTTTTTTCCTAGATCCCATTCAAGTCTTTAAAATGTTAATTGAAGTGGAAAAAGACATAAGGTACAATGTCTTTTCTGAAGAAACTTTTGTAATAGTTGCTTCACGAATTGGTACTAAACAGAAAAAGATGATATCTGGTAAAATTAAATCTTTGATTGGGATGGATTTTGAAACTGGTCCTCACTCCATAATACTAACTGGTTCTATCCATTTTTCAGAATTAGATGCAATCCGTACTCTTACTATTAATGTAGATGAACCAATAGATAATGCTGAGAATATTCAAAGGATCTCTGTTAATATGATAAAAAAATATACTCCAAAAGCTAAACAGGCTATGAAGCAAATGAGAGATATAATAATTGCGGAGAACATGCCATCACTAAACAAAGGATCGATTGAAGTACTTGAAAATGCAGAATTGTATATTGATGACGCGGAAAGATTTTTAAGACAGGGCAAACACGAGCTCGCTGTTTTAACTATTGGTTATGCAGAAGGATTAATTGATGCACTTCGTTTTCAAAAAGGGATTAATCCATGGCTATGATAGCTAATTTTAACACATACTCTAATAACGCAAGAAAATCGTCACCATAATTTTGGGAATTAGAAATAACCGATTCAGGATGAAAACTTAAATTCCCTTTTCTCCGCTCTTATAGTAGGAAGAATATAGTTTGTTTTTAAGTTGCTGGAATTATAGTCATAGGCTTTCTGCACCCATCGATGGAAGAAGTAATAGTATAAATCAGCATTATAATCGATCAAGAAGGACACTTTGTCATATTCAATTTAAGTATCCTAACAGCAGGATGGGAATCCATGTTAAAGCCATCGATGATTAATAAGCCTACTAAACAATCTGCCATTATTCCTCCTGAGCTAATGCAATTTGTTAAGTATAATACATATTCCCTTCTAATCAAAGGTTATGCAGGAACAGGTAAAACCACACTATCCCTTACTATCCTACGAGTATTAAATATTAAAAGTAATTTTTTCTATATATCTACTAGGATTTCTCCCAAACAAATTTTTGTTTATTATCCGTGGCTCAGTAAATTTATTGATGAGTCCAAAGTGTCCAATTCTGAGGAAAATGGGTATAACTTATCAAGTTTTGAGGATGCACGTCTAGATGAACCTGAATCCCTTTTCGAAAGAATCACGAATCAATTAATGGATGTAAAAGCGCCAATAATCATTATTGACAGTTGGAATGGAATTGCATCTTTTATGGATAAAGAAGCGAAACTAAATAACGAGCGAGTCTTGCAGACATGGCGAGAAAGAGCAGGTGCTAAACTAATATTTATTAATGAAGATCCGAAGGATACAACACTTGATTTTCTTGTTGATGGAATAGTAGAACTAAGGCAGATTCTTTACGATAATATCAGAATAAGAAAGATTCTCCTTTCAAAATTACGAGGAATTAGGATAAATAGGTCAGCGTATATTTATACACTCAATAACGCCATTTTCCGAAGCTGTGCTCCTTTCCGATCGACAGAATTTATTATTAATACTAAACCAAAGATATTTAAGAAAAGACAGCAAAAGCTTGGGCCACTTTCCAATGGCACCTATATTACTAGCGGATACCTAAAATTAGATAAGGAACTAGGCGGAGGCTTTCCAAAGGGAAGTATGGTATTATTAGAGACCGATTCAGATGTAAATAAGCAAATTACAATGGCATTTTTGGCCAAAATTATGTATAAATTCATTGGAAACTCTAATCCAATTTTATTTGGACCATTTGAAATATTCGAACCTGCCATGGTGATTACTTACCTGAAATCATATTTACAGAAAGACCCCAGAGAGGGACTTGTTAAAATTCTATGGCCTGCAAATAAGGCCAAGAATTCATTTTCTGAATACATTATTCCATATCAAAAGTATAATAGCAAACGAAGAGTCGAATATTTTCAACATCAAGTATTTAAAGTAAAACAAGAGAATCCATACAAGTATTTGCTAAACATAACGGGTATAGATTTAAGTAAGAAAGTAGAATGTTTTGAAAAATCCGATGAAATCGAAGAGATCATATCTTTTATGAGGGACAATATAGATTTATCTCTTTTTGTTGCCCAATGTTCAGCAAACATCAAATCGAATTTCTACGGTGAATATGATATTCACATGCGATTAAGAATAATAAATGGCAGCTTATTTTTACAGTTATTGAGCACGAATTCACCTCTATATGAAATGATAAACGATACCTCGTCTGGATATCCAAAAATTAAATTGGATCCTATGGTTTAGCTATATTATGTACTTAAATGATAATACTCTTCCGCAATATTTTCTTCTATACCTACAGGCAACAATTCTCTCAGTTGGTCATAGTATGCCAGGAACTTATTACCTTTATGTGTAATTCGATAGACCATTTTATTTCCAATGTTAACCTCTTGGACAAGGCCACTCTGAAGTAGAGAATCAAGATAAATTTTGCACTGGTCGTTGCTTAGCATAGCTTTGTACATTATTTTGGTCCTTGTTTCTTCTTTACTAGCTGATCTTAGAATTGCTGCAATTACTTCATAACGACTACGGTTCTTCATTGGTACGATACAATTAAACCCACATTTCATTTAATCTGAGTGGAACTATTAGATAGAAATATTGTTCAGCCGAGAAATAATAATTTTTAATTAGTATTTTTATCAGGTTTATGATATATAGTATTTGTGAATAATGTTTATTAAAATATCTTTTGATTGGATCGCAATTGTGTTCTGAACTATAATGATAGTGACTTCTGAAATTAATATCTTATTATTGAATCAATATATCTTGTTAATTGTTTGAAACAATACTTCTAAAATCCTCAGAACACGGAACACTTTAAAGTCTATTGTTATCATAAATTCTTATGCTATCTTCAAGAATCGGTGTTAATGTAATATATTCGTCGAAGGATTTACCAGACATACATTCTCCATATTTGATTTGCGGATTTCCAGGTAGTGGCTATGTAGGAAAGATAGCAGTTGATCACTTGATTCAAGAGCTTAAAGCAAAACATCTAGCAGATATATACTCCACATCATTTCCACCTCAGGTTTTGATAAGGGCCGACGGAACCGCAGACCTGATGAAAAATAGTATTTTTTATTCAAAAGACAGCGATACAGACATACTATTGTTAACCGGAGATTCCCAACCAGTAAATCCAGATTCTGAATATGTTCTAGCTGAGGAGATTTTGGATATAGCCGCAAAATTTAATACAAAACATGTATTCACATTGGCCGCATATATAACAGGAGTATTTGTTGACAAACCTAGAATCTTTGGAACAGCTACAGATGCAGATATTGTAAAATCGTTCTACGAAAAAAATATTTCGACAATGGATGTTGGTAGTATAACTGGAATGAACGGCCTTATTATCGGAATTGCTAAACTCCGTGGAATAAGAGGAACATGTTTGTTGGGAGAAACATCAGGATATGTAGTTGACGCTAAGGCTTCCAAGTCTATTCTTGAGATCTTGCTCTCGATAGTCGGAATAAAGATAGATATGGCAACGCTTGAGAAAAGAGCAAAAGATACTGAAATGTTAATCAAAACTATTGAGCAACAAATGGCAGGAAAATCAGGCAAATTGCTTGAAGGTCAACAGACGGCTCCACAAGGTAAATCGCCTAATATGGGATATATCAGCTAGGCTAATTTCCTTATTCATATGTGATCTAAAAGATTATCAATTTGGAGATTTTACTTGAAAAGACTCAACGACGGTGAAAAACAAAAATGTGTCTTTATATGAAAATATATATATAGATACCAGCCGAAAACGGCATGAAAATGAAATATTATTTTACTGTTATTTGAAACATATTGTTAATTTTATGGCGTTTATTCTCTGTAAATAGTTATTTTGATCACAAATTAGAAATTAAACTTTTTTTAAATTGCCGTATCTACCTATATTTAAACTATTCTCTCCGCGAAACGCCTGCGTATATCCATTCTCAACAGAAACCCGGTCTCCTTGCTTCACCATGTTAATCTGGTCATCCCATAGAGAGAGCTTTATACTTCCTGTCTCATCTGAAATAGTAGCGTCTGCGACTTGAGCAGTCCCGCCCGCTCTAAGATTCACAGTTCGCGGTTCAGTGAGGCTATCTATTCTTCCCTCAACACTTACTCCCCGCATTCCTGCCTTTAAGTCACCGATATTCATTTCTCTTAGAACTTCAGCTATTTGTTATAATAAAGGTTCCTGATTACATGTTGATCACCGTCATTGTCTCACCGCATTCAGTACAAACTAGCTTTGTACCTGTAATACTCTTTTCCCTTACTTCATGAAGGGTTTTTGAATGACATTTTATACATAATTTTGAAACTGTTTCTGGTTTAGTCATACCATTAAATTACACCTTATTTATTTAATTTTAAATAAGACAATTACTTTAACTTTAGCCAAAATCATCCAAGAATGTTACATTTTTATTCGATGAATAGCAATCAGCAAATAAGGTTCCATACAAAGCGCGTGTTATAATGGAGGGGTAGCGAAGCCTGGTCAAACGCGCAGGACTCAAGATTCAAGCACATTTTTGACTTAAATAGGGATTGCATATGGGTGATCCCGTCCCTTAGGGGTTCGTGGGTTCGAATCCCACTCCCTCCACCATCATGAAGCTAAGTGGTATGAAAGTTAATGTCCATTAATATGACTCGCAAGTCCAATTCAAAAGCTAGAGAAATTCAAATAAATATTGTTTCCATTAGACATAAGCTTTCTGAATGCACAGTTTATTATCACGTCTTATGGAAAGCAAGCAGTTGTATTTAGTCAACTAGGAAATTACTTTTTACTAAGAACTATTTCTGCGGCCTATTCTATTCATATATATTATTGTTGCGTTAATATAGTGGCCTGGGCATCCTAATGTCTTTATTGCTGACTAATGAGTATAACTCGGGTAAGGAATATACAAATCCAACATGAACGCAATCACCTCTTTCATCCAAAAGACATTGTAGTTCCCCATTTTTTAATAAGACCTCTGCAATCCTATTTCGCTTGTTGTCCTTTACAATCACACGATTTTGATCGATAGCAATCTTTTCCATAAGAGGAGCATGTTTGGCAAACGCTTCATATTTTATTATCATTTCCTCCATCATACTCGTAAGATAACCTGAAAAACTTGTAATACCCTTTAATTCCAAGTCCTTTTTGCTTCTCATATAGACATCAAAGAATTTTTTGTAAACATTTTCACTTACAGTGATGGATTTGAAGCCTGCCTTTGGCATAGTACAAGTACGGTAATGGACGGAATAATATAAGATTTATCATGAGCGCTCTAAATGAACTTGTAATAAATATAAGATTAAAACCAGTATATGTCAAAGTTGAATTCGAAGGTTGTTTTCACTATGAAATTCATTATAGATAAATATCATGGAATCTATCTTTGCCTTTTATCCCTTTATATGGTATATTATGGGAGATATGGTACATATAGACAATAATCTATGTGGGTAGTAGACATCACAATTCTTGTCTCTAATTGAGATTCCTGTTTGGCATAATATGAGAAAATTCTCATGTATAAATAAAGTGCAGTCTATCTTAGATCCAACTACTCTGGAAGATCGAACGAATGAGACAGATGAAATTAAAGGTAAAATTAGCAGTTGAGATAGTCCTATCAACCAATAAGTCTTACCATTTGTGGTTTCCTTTGAATAAAAGGCTCCAGGAGATATGATAGCCAAAAATGAGGAATTATTCTACTATCAGTCTATTAATAACCGCCCTCTTTTCTGATTCCATAAAACCTATAAAACGTATCGAGCATGACTAGGTCGAAAAAGTCATATTAAAGTTCTCTAGCTTTTATTATCTATAATTTTTAGATTTCTTAATATTTAACTTAAATATAGAATTTTCTAATTTCTAGAAAAACTATGGATAATAAAAGAGTCTTTCATGTTGTTCTAATGGAACCCGCTGAACAACAAATACCATCAACAAGCAAACCAAACGATCTGAACGGTGTATCCTATTGTGATCAATGTAATAGCGACTCTGTTATTTTTGATATGGTTTCTAGTGAATATGTATGCAGCTCTTGTGGTTGTGTCGCAAATGCTGAAATTTTTACAAGTGAACACAACAGCAGCTATTCGTCGCAATCTACATATAGTGATAGATCAAGGACAGGTATGCCAGAGTCTCTTGCCATTCATCATAAGGGTTTATCTACATTAATCGGAATTGGAGATACTGACGCAAGAGGAAAGGCCCTAGAGCCATCTCAAAGAATGAAAATACAAAGATTAAGAACATGGAATAATAGATCACAACTTAGTGATTCGATTTCCAGAAATTTGGAGAAAGCTTTAAAATTTCTTAATAATTTTGGAGATAAGCTGTATCTCAGTCAGGCAGTGATGGAAAGTGCTGCCTATATTTATCGAAAAGCTGCGTTAAAAAAACTTGCAAAAGGTAGATCAACTCTTGGCTTAGTCGGCGCTGCGCTTTATGCTGCCTGCAGAGAGACAGCCACCCCGAAAACAATTTCAGATGTAGCAGCTG
>JGI24806J26614_1000574_pt1 | contig 11811 bp, 6 predicted proteins | sample Kansoi200umMDA_FD_26614 | JGI IMG/M metagenome (IMG submission 26614)
GATGGACACCGGTATGCGATTGACCTGATGAAACAGGTAGCCGATATGAACAATGGCATCTACCTGGAAGAGGATTTGAAGGGTGCTATAAAAACAAAATTTTGCATCGGTGTAGCCGGTTACCCCGAAAAACATTTTGAAGCTCCGAATATGGAAACTGATCTACGTTTCCTTAAGGCTAAAGTGGACGCCGGCGCCGAATACATCGTAACACAAATGTTTTTTGACAACCAAAAATATTTTGACTTTGTGAAATGCTGCCGTGAGGCAGGTATTACTGTTCCTATAATTCCCGGGCTGAAACCCGTAACAACAAAAAAACAACTGACGGTTATACCCAGAACGTTTTATGTTGACATTCCCAGTGATCTTGCCAATGAAATTATTAAATGCAAGTCCGATGAAGACGTAGCACAAGTAGGAACCGAATGGCTGATACAACAATCAAGAGAATTAAAAAAGTTTGGCGTGCCCGTGCTACACTATTATACCCTGGGTAAATCCAGCGTAATTGTAAACGTGGCGAAGGCTATATAAGGCAGGTTTAGGTTAAGGCTTAGGTTAAGGTTATTTTCTTTCTCTTTTCTTAACCTCAAACTCAACCTCAACCTATCATGCCTCGTGCATCCACTTGCGAAAGGCCGGTGCTGTTTCCTGGCTGATAATGATGGAATAATTTAAATCCGGGATAGCCAGGTCAACCTGCAGTTTTACCTTTTCATATGGTTTAAATCCCTTGATGTAATTTATGTTAACGATATACTGGCGATTGGCGCGGAAGAAAATGGCACCATCCAGGTCTTCTTCGAGCTCTCCCAGATTCCTGTCCACAAGATATTTTTTGCCCCATTGGTCCACTACATACACAATCTTGTTTTCAGTAAAGAATAAAACAATGTCCTCAAGTCGGAGAGAAATATTTTCCATTCCTTTTTTTACTATCAACCTCGTCTTTTTTCGGCTGGACACATACTGCACCAGGCTGTCAAGCGATGACTGGTTGCTAAAATGCTTTTCCAGCTTTCTGTACTTGGTAATGGCTTTTTGCAGCTCGTGCTCGCTGACTGGCTTCAGTAAATAGTCTATCCCATTGTATTCAAAAGCATTCATCACAAACTGGTCATACCCGGTGATGAATATGACAGGCGTCCTGATCTCAATCTTGCTGAAGATTTCAAATGACAACCCGTCTTCGAGTTGCACATCACAAAAAATGAGATCGGCCTGCGGGGTTCTTGAAAAAAAATCGATGCTTTCTTTTACACTGGAAAGCTGGGCGATGACATTTATGTTGGCGTCGATGCTCAGCAGTGAATGCGTCAGACTTTGTCGGGCGGTTTTTTCATCTTCAATAATTACAGTGTTTAGCATGGCTTAATTGTTTTGTTTTATCAATGGCAATTTTACTGTGAAGTGTTCATCGGTATTTTCAATTATAATGTCCCGGTTGCAAAGGATCCTGTATCGGGCACTTAAGTTTTTTAATCCAATCCCTGTTGAACTTACGAGATAAGGTTTTGGCTTTACATTATTGCTCACTTTCAGGTATTCCTTGTTCATGATAATCCTTATGTACAAAGGATTTTCATCGTTGAACTCGTTGTGCTTTATGGCGTTTTCCAAAAGCAGCTGCAAAGCAAATGGAGGTATCATTATTACCTTTCCGTTGCTACTACTCTTTAACTCGGTCTGCAGATTCAGTTTATCATCATGTCGTATTTTCAAAAGGAAGAAATAACTGTCAATGAATTCAAGCTCATCCTCGAGTGATATAAGCTCACTATGTTTGTTGATCAAAAAATATTTATACACCTGCGCCAGCTTATTATTGAAAAGGTAAGCTTGCTGTGGATTGTTCATGATCAGGTGATTCAAAGTATTCAATGAATTAAAAATGAAATGTGGATCCAACTCATTGCGCAGGGCTTCCAATTCTGCCTGCGAACGCTCACGATCAAGCTGGTCAACTATCTTACTATCCAGCTCTCTTTCTTTGTTCAAGAACAAAATTTCATAGACCAGTGTGAATACAATGATCGCCAGTCCACAAAACACGCTGAATTTAAAAAGTGAGTTCCAACTGAACTCTTTGGGCGAAATATAAAACCAGATCATTGTTGAAATGCAACCAATGCTTACGCCATAAAGTACAGAGATGGCACAGAGTGATGCAATTTTTGGAAAGGGATTACTGCCAACTTTAAAATGGCTTCTTAGTTTACTGTGAATCCAGTTAGAACCCATCCATATGCAAAAGGATGTGGCAATAAAATAAATGTTTGCGGCAACAATTTTGCCGATTGAATAGCGATTGGTGTAGGTAATGACCCCTGAAACGGCCGGGATCAGGATTCCGAGCAATGGGATGAAAAAGATTCTCAGGTATCGGTCGCGAATCATAACAACAGAGGTTCTTAGGTTTATTTTTTCACGGCTGGGGACGGATTAAAAACAATACAGGAAAACGAACTACTACACCAAATCTATCTGTCATTCCTGTTAACCTATAGTAAATAATTATTCGTGGACGAATTCGAGTACGAATGGTTGAAGTGAAGNCAAACAATTTTTCTGCCGGGAAATCGAAGGAATTTATTAGAAGGATTATTCGGATTTTAATAACGCTGCTTCATTTATCAAAATTCATGGTTGGGTAAATAAACTATTGTTTTTGTGAAGCATCTTCCCTGAAATTGCTGCCTTCCATTTATTTTTTACCAACTAAACTAACGCAGATGAAAAAGAATGCTGTTCTTCTTGCATTGTTGTTCTCTTTGCTTTTTGCCTCCGCTCAAAACCGAATGGTCACAGGTAAGGTTATGGATGAACGAGGAGCTCCTCTCGCCAATGTATCAATAATTGTTAAACACACGAATATCGGCACTACCACTACTCCAGAAGGTATGTTTTCCATCAATGTTCCCGTAAGCCGAAACGTACTGGTGTTTTCTTACATAAACATGACAGAAAGGGAAATAGACATCACTAATCAATCTTCTGTCACTTTAACCATGCGTCCNAATGAACGTAGCCTAACGGAAGTAGTAGTAACGGCTTTAGGTATCGCAAAGGATAAACGATCCTTAGGGTATGCTACTCAATCGGTGAAGGGTGCAGAGATTGCCAATAAAGGAGAACTGAATGTACTGAATGCCTTACAGGGAAGACTGGCAGGGGTAAATATTATTGGCGCTAGCGGAGGAGCCGGGGCTTCTACCAATATAAACATAAGAGGCATTCACTCGTTCACGCAAAGTAATCAACCCTTGTTTGTTGTGGATGGAATTCCCATTAGTAATAATCTTGATCGGACAAATGGAGGTACTCTCGGATCCATCGGTGATTATCAGCCGCCAAACCGGGCAATTGACATAGATCCCAACAACATCGAATCAATCAATGTTCTTAAAGGCGGTGCTGCAGCCGCACTATACGGATCAAGAGCCGCAAATGGGGTTCTTGTGATTACGACCAAAAAAGGGAGTGGCGCAAGAGGCAGAACCGATATAACCCTCAACTCATCCTACAGTATCCAAAATGTTACCGGCTTACTGGAGTATCAAAATGAGTACGGCCAGGGATTGAACGGTTTATACAACTCTATCAGCACCAATTCCTGGGGACCAAGAATTGGGTCGACCCCAACTCTGGCCAATGGATTATTAACTCCTGCGGGACAAACAATTCCTTATGTCAACTACCCCAATAACATAAAAGATTTCTTTGAACAGGGTCATGTGTGGGATAACGCCATAAATATAAACAGTGGAGACGCAAATCAAAATTTTACATTCTCAATTGGCAACTCATCGCAAAAAGGAATTGTGCCTAACACCGAATTCAACCGTACCAGCGTGAGACTTGGAGCCGGTACAACCTTAAGAGAAAAATTAAAAATTGGCGGATCGGTTAATTACTCCAATACATACCAATTAGGTGTATTAGGAGGCAATGGTAGTAGTGCATTAGGCCAGTTAGTTAATGTGTCAAGAACCACTGACCTGCAAGCCTATAAACGAGACGGAACCTATAAAAATCCTAACGGCACCAATAACTGGTATATACCCGGCGGTGATAATCCATACTTTGACGCCTATGAAAATCCTATTACCAGTCATCTTTCGAGAATAATCGGCAATGTCACTGCGGGCTATGATTTTTCGAAATGGCTTAATGTAAGCTATAAGTTGGGCGGAGATTTTTATACGGACAGAAGAAAACAAATTTTTGCAATCAGTTCAGCCCGCGTGCCAGCCGGCCAGACGCTGGAAGATGTTTTTTACCGCGAAGAGATAACCAGTCAGTTATTAGCTACATTAAAAAAGAATGATGTCTTTATAAAGGGAGTAAATGCAAGTCTCCTGATTGGACATGAAGTCAACCAACGTAAATACCAACATGTTACCCTCCAGGGCGACCAGTTAACAATACCCGGTTACTACAATGTGAACAATGCAACAGTGTTCACGAATGGCAGCAGTGAGCTGAATTTTATAAGAAGATTGGTGGGATTGTTTGGACAACTTTCCCTTTCCTATGACAATTACCTATTTCTTGAATTGACAGGAAGAGGTGATAAATCGTCAACGCTGCCTAAAGACAAAAACACCTACTTCTATCCCTCCGTATCCGCCAGCTTTGTATTTACTGACGCATTTAAAATCCAATCGGATATTATCTCCTATGGAAAGGTAAGAACCAGCTGGGCAAAAGTGGGTAATGACGCCCCGCCTTATCAATTGGAGAATTTTTATACAGCGGGGTTGTTTGGGAACAATGTGGCTCAGATCAATTTGCCGATAACCGCAGGTGGTGCAACCCTATCGGGTTTCAGGGCTAACACTAGGATAGCCGCTCCAGATCTTTCTCCTGAGTTCACTTCCTCGTACGAAGCAGGAGTTAATTTAGGTTTATTCAAAAACAAACTAAGCATAGATGTTTCTTACTTCAAAGAAATAAGCAAGGATCAAATATTTGACGTTTCGCTGGCACCATCCACCGGCTTTGCAACGCAAACAACTAATGTCGGTGAAATGTATAACAAGGGCTGGGAGGCCGTTGTGAGCGCAACACCTGTTTCTTCGAAAAATTTCCGATGGGACATTAGCGGAAACTTTACCCAAATAAGAAATGAAGTGGTTTCTATTGCACCAGGTATCACTATATCGTCCCTGACGGGTACGGGATCTGAATACGCTGGTACGAGCGGCACCAGCCAGTTTACCGGTTCTATCGCATCCATTGTTGAAGGGGAACCGTATGGCGTAATAGTAGGTAGCAAGTTTCCCCGCAGTCCCGATGGCCAATTTATAATAAACCCCGTCACCGGCTTTTTTGCGACAGCAATCCCCGGGCAGGTGCTGGCAGATCCCAATCCCCGTTACAGGTTTGGTATAACAAATACATTAACGTATAAAATATTTACGCTTTCTGCGCTGGTAGATTATAAAGATGGAGGCGACCTTGTTTCCTTCACTGCTGGTTTTGCAAAAAGCCGCGGCACATTAAAGGAAACTGCGGTCAACCGCGAACAACCCAGGATTATTCCGGGAGTGATTTTTGACGCTGCAAACAATAAATATGTACCAAACACCATCCAAATCCCAACACAGACTTATTGGCAAAACTTCGGCCTTCAAAATGATTTGAATGTTTATGATGCAACAGTTTTCAGATTTCGGGAATTGACCCTCAGTGTAAATGTTCCGCCTGATCTTTTGAAAAAGGTTTACTTGACAGGTGCGAAGTTTTCGGTTTTTGCCCGGAATTTATTTTACGTAGCACCAAATTGTCCTTTGGATCCTGAAGTAAATACGGCCGGTGCAGGCAATATCCAGGGTCTTGAATTACAAAGTACTCCGAATAACAGGTCGGTAGGAGTTAGCTTAAACTTATCATTTTAATTAATCAACGGTTTAAAATGAAAAAATTACTTTTTATATCTGTCATCGCATCGCTGCTATTCTCGTGCGATAAGTTTGTAGACGTGAATCAAAATCCCAATAATCCCACTGATGTACCTCCTTCCACTTTGCTGCCGACGACAACAGTCGGAATGGCCTTTGCAAACTCAAACGAATTGGGAAGAGCCACGTCGGTTCTGGTGCAATACAATGCAGGAGCCGCAAACCAGGTATTACAGGAAGACAGGTTTGATCTTGATAATTTACTTGACAACCAATGGAACGGTGAGATTTATGGAAATACGCTTAATGATCTGCAAATTATGATCAGTCAGCATCAGGCAACCAATCCCGTGTATGCTGGAATAGCAAAATTGGAAAAGGCTTACATCATTTCATTGGCTACAGACTTGTGGGGCGATGTCCCTTATTCCCAGGCAGGCCAGGGTTTATTATTTCCGCAGCCACGGTTTGATAAGCAGGAAGACATTTACCAGGGTAACGCATCGCTCAGTATTCAAAGCTTATTTGACCTGGTAAAAGAAGGTATGGCTGACCTGGATAAGCCAAGCACATTCAAACCTGCAAATGATGATTTGATCTATAAAGGTGACGTGGCAAAATGGAAAAGAGCCGGTAATTCATTGCTGTTGAAATTTGCTCTGCAGATCTCCAAAAAAAATCCTTCATTGGCAAAATCAACTATAGAAGCAGTCCTTACCGGCAATAATTATATTAATTCAAACCTCCTGGATTTTGAAGTTCCTTTTGGCACGGCACAGGGCAATCAAAATCCTCACTACAGTTTTAATAATGTAAATCGGCCCGGAGACCTCATGTTGAGCTCGAGATTCTTGGCCTTAATGCGAAGTCTAAATGATACAGTTCGCCTGGGAAAATTCTACACCAAGCCAACGGGAAATTTTGTGGCACTTGAAAATGGAATTGCATTGAATATAACTCCACCCGCACAAGCCACAAGGTCCAAATACAATGTATATGTCACGGGCACGTCGGGAGAAGCTCCAATAAGACTCGTGACAAATTTCCAGGTGCAATTTATTTTAGCAGAAGCTGCGCTAACGTTGGGAACACCAGGAGATCCTAACGCTTATTTCCAGGCGGGTATTCGTGCGTCCATGTTGAAAGCCGGGATGACCCTGGCAGAAATAGATAATTACTTCGCCACGAACCCCAGTGTTGTCACGCTCGGGGGAACCCCGGATGAAAAACGACAACAAGTCCTTCTTCAAAAATATATAGCCTGGGTTGGCAATGCCATCGAAACATTCAATGATTGGAGGCGAACGGGATATCCTCCGCTTCCTTTGCCGCAAAACCCGGTGGGAGATAATCCAAACGTAACGCCTGCAAGACTTCCCTATACACCTAACGAATTAACGAGAAATCCGAATGCGCCGAATCCCCGTCCAAAAACTGACGTCAAACTTTGGTGGGCTTTATAAAAAATAAATTTATGAGAAATATTATCACGAATGCCATTATATGTGCTTTATTAGTTGTAGGCATCTCATGCAAAAAGACAGAGGGTTTTAATTCACTAACTGATAACCCCGCGGATAATCCTGTAACGGTGGCCAATGTATATGACTATCTGCCTACGCCTACGGTGAAAGCTTCGAAGGCCGAAAATAAAATGATTATTACGCTGCAAATACCGGCGGAGAGTGGAAGAAAAATCAAAGAGATAACAAAAATTGCCGCATCCACGACTGCAAACTATACTGCAATTTACAACGGCACTACTGTAGGAACCGGCACGTCACAATTGTGGTCGAATACTCCAATACCTGTTAATGCAACGACATATACTTTTGCAACTACTTTCGACGAGTATAAAATAAAAACTGCGACTACTACAACGCCTGCTTCTAACAAACTTCTAGAGCGTGATTTTTATTATATGCTTACGTTGGACAACGGGCAAACGATTATATCAATGAATATACGGGTTTGGGTCGTCGATTAATTTTCTTTCCGCTAAGTAAAGAGGCTGTTAAACCAGCCTCTTTTTATTACCCGAGTAATTTCATCAGCCTCCTTTGTTTCAGATTTAAATATCACTGTCTCATTTATCCAAATTCACGATTGAGTAAATAAGGAGTTGGTTGTATGAAGCATGTTTCCTGAAATTGCTGCCTTAGACTTGATTTTTCATTCTTCAACCAAAATTACATGCTGATGAAAAAGATTATTCTCTTTGTTTCATTTCTGAGCACATTCACTTTTGCAACAGCGCAAAATCGAACCATCACCGGTCAAGTATTAGATGACAAGGGAAGCGGAATCGCGAATGCCTCTGTCCTTGTGAAAGGCACAACGGTTGGAACTATTACAAACGTGAATGGTTCCTTCTCCTTGCTAGTTCCTTCTAACGCCCGCGCCATTGTCGTTTCTTATATAGGCATGGGTGAAAAAGAGATTGCACTCACCAACAATAACACTTACAATGTTAGTCTTTCCGGAACTAAAAGTGATTTACAAGAAGTAGTTGTTGTGGGCTATGGAACGCAAAAACGAAACAGTATGACGGCCTCACAAACGACTTTAAAACCGCCTGACATTGAAAACCGTCCATTTCCTTCTGTTGATCAAATGCTAGGCGGAAAAGTTCCCGGTTTGCAAGCCCCTCAATTCAGCGGCCAGCCCGGGGCGGCACAGAACATCAGGATTAGGGGTACCGGGTCAGTAAGTGCAGGAGCAAATCCATTATATGTTGTAGATGGTATTATTGTTAATTCAGGCGATCTTTCCCGGGTTGCTACTACCGCGAATTCGATCGCAGGTATTAACGCCAATGATATCGAAAGTGTAAATGTTTTAAAAGATGCACAAGCAACTTCAATCTACGGATCAAGAGGAGCTAATGGTGTTATTGTCATTACAACGAAGAAAGGAAGAGCGGGCAAAACCAAATTCAGAGCGGATGCTGAGGCCGGCTTTACAAGCAAAATAGAGTTACCAGAGGGTAATAGATTCTTAAATGCCCAGGAGTATATTATGTTATTAGAAGAAGGAGTTCGCAATTCAGGCGGTACACAAGCACAAGTGGATGCCATTGCCGCACAGTATGGGAAAGGTAATGGGGTGGACACAGACTGGCTCGATCTTGTGACAAAACAAGGCACTCAGCAACAATACAATCTTTCGGCGACCGGTGGGGATACAAAAAATCAATTTTATTTATCAGCTGGCTACTTTAACCAGGAAGCAAATGTGATAGGCTCCGATTTTAAGCGATATTCTCTGCGAACCAATTATAAACACATAGCAAGTGACAGGTTGAGTTTCACTTTTATTGCAGCGGGTTCTAATGTCATTCAACACACGCCAAACAGCGGCGGCGCATTTGCTAACCCTGTAGGTTCGTTACCTTTCTTACGCCCAACTCAAAATCCCTACAATGCGGACGGAACCTTGAATATAAGCAGAACCGGCAATAATTTTTCAAGCCAGTATAATCCCCTTTACATCGCTCAGTATAATAGGAACGATCTAAATTCAACTCAATTGGAGGCATCGATAAGTGGTGAATATGCGATATTGAAAAACCTGAAATTTACTTCACGATTTGGAGTTGATTATAACAATTTAGAAGAATATCGTTTCTGGAACCAATACCATGGAGATGGAGTTTCATACGGCGGTTCCGGGGACGCTTATAACACCCGGTATTTTAACTGGATCGCTACGAATCAACTCGATTATTTTACAACAGCAGGACATGACGGCAATTTTCGAATCGATGCTAAACTGGGTTATGAAGCGCAAAAATCAAAGCAATATAATGTCTCCACAAGAACAGAAGGCTTCCCACCTCCGAATTCGTTGTATTTGACAATTAATGCCGCGACGGTTAAAACGGCAAGCAATAATATAGCCGATTACGATTTTGCCGGGCTTTATTCAGTCGCTTCGGTAAGCTATCAGGATAAGTATATACTTAGCGGAAGCTATCGTAGAGATGGTTCCTCCAGATTTAGTGAAGAAAACAGGTATGGTAATTTCTGGTCAATAGGTGCGGCGTGGAATGCTGACAAGGAGAGTTTCTTATCGAATGTTCCCTTCCTCACTGCTTTTAAACTTCGTGGATCATACGGACTGACTGGAAATGCATCAGGGATTGGTAATTACGCCTGGCGTCAAACATATGGTTTCGGTGCAAATTATAATGGCCTTCCCGGCGGAACGTTCAACGTAGTTGGAAATAGCGATCTGCAATGGGAAAGCACATATCAAGGCGATATCGGTTTAGACGCTTCTTTTCTGGAGAATAGAATTTCGATCATATTCGACGTGTACAACCGCCTTTCCGACCACCTGATCTTTGCGGACCCTATTTCTCCAACAACTGGTTTTTTATCAGTTACCAGGAACATAGGGAAACTTCAGAACAAGGGTTATGAGTTTACGTTAGATGCTACGCCGTTAAAATTTAAGGATTTTATCTGGAACATCAGTTTTAATATCACTCACAACACGAATACGGTGAAAAAACTTCCAGGTGGTAAAGACATTATCGATGGTTCATTTATTTTAAGGGAGGGACATGACTATCGTACATTTTATGTAAGAGAATGGGATGGTGTCAATCCTGCAAACGGGAACCCGTCCTGGTGGGTAGACAGCTCACATAAAACAGCAACCAGCACCTATGCCAATGCCCAAAGACAATTGGTAGGCAGTGCATCACCGAGCTATTTTGGTGGCTTTAGCTCAACATTTACTTACAAGGGTTTTGATCTTGACGCAGAATTCGTCTATAATTATGGAAATCTCGTTAGAGACCAGTGGATATTCTACACGATTGATGGTGTAGATCCAACCAGTAATAAAACTGCTTTAAACTTGCAGAGATGGCAAAAACCTGGCGACATAACAAATGTTCCAAAATATGTTTATGGTTCTACAAACAGCTCGAGCTCCTTTTCAACGAGGTTCCTGTACAAAGGAGATTTTATTCGTTTACGGAATATCACTCTTGGTTATAACGTGAGTCAGGAACTCAGTAGCCGGCTAAAACTAAGCAGCGTACGCATTTACGTGAGAGGCACTAATCTTTGGACAAAAACGTATGACAAGGACCTGACGCTAGATCCGGAAGCAGGCGTCAATAGTATTGGCAATCTGGATGTCTTTTTCAATAGAATTATAACTGCCGGCGTAAATATTGGTTTCTAAAATTAAAAAACGAATACTATGCGATTTAATAATAAACTCTTTATTTTTTGTTTAGCTCTCTTGCAGGTTTTATCCGCTTGTAAAAAAGAGTTTCTCGATTTGCCACCCTATAATGCGGTTCCGGTAGATCAGGCTTATTCTTCAGAAGCCGATATGAACACGGCGGTCAATGGATTGTACGCTACCTTGAGAAATGCTGCGACGTTTGGCCGAGCATTGCCATTGAAAGGAGATTTGATGGCAGATAACGTGTATCTCAAATTTGGTAACTCCGGAAGGTATTTGACTTATAGAGATTATAATCAGACCGCAGCCAACGCTGAAGCCAACGATGCATGGAATGCCTTATATGTGGCCATCAAAAATGCTAACCAAATCATTAATGCAGATATCGCCTCTTCAAAAATCATAGACCAAATAAAAGGAGAAGCATATGCAGTTAGAGCATTGGTATATTTTGAATTGCTCAGGAATTATGCAAAACCTTATACTGTCGATGCAAATGGTTTAGGAGTTCCCATCGTCACCACGTTTGACCAAAATCTTCTGCCGCCGAGAAATACGACAAAAGAGGTCTACACCCAGATAGTTAGTGATCTGAACCAGGCTTATACTTTAATGACCTATAATGTCGGTCAGTCGTTCACAATTACAGCTACGAATTCTACAAAAGTTTTAAACTCCTCTTATTTTACAAAATATGCTG
>JGI24806J26614_1000575_pt1 | contig 11802 bp, 4 predicted proteins | sample Kansoi200umMDA_FD_26614 | JGI IMG/M metagenome (IMG submission 26614)
GGTAGAGATTCCTGTGCACACAGCGCAGATGTAAAAATTATAAAGCAGCATAATGCAGTAAGGAACCGTGCAAGCATGATGAGTCGTTTTCTTTGCGTCAAAAAGACGCAATAAAATTATTTTATTTTTTATAGAGTACCTAAATATTTACCATTTAATATTTATTGTTTTTGGAGAATTAGCGATCGTTACTTACGAACCAAAACAGATTGTTATTTATTGCGGTGAAAATGATCTTGCTTATTCAGACACTGTTTCCGCGCAAACTGTGTTCACCCGTTTCACTATTTTGTTCGATATGATTAGGCATGTGTATAATGATATTCCGGTAGATTTTATTTCTATCAAACCCAGCCCCAGCCGCGAACACCTGATGCCGAAAATGATCGAAGCAAATAAACTCATCAAAAATTATTTAGCAAGCAAGACAAGCACAGGGTTTATAGATGTGTATGCAAAGATGCTTACTGCAGATGGAAAATTAATGCCTGAGATTTATGTAGAAGATAAGTTGCACATGAATGCAAAAGGATATGCTATCTGGCAAAAAGAGATCGAACCGTATTTGGTAAAATAGAAATATTATGAGCTCAGCTGCGGTGCCTATAGCTCGCTTGTTGCGTCGCACACTTGTACAGATGAACAAAGCTCGACAAGTGAAAGGGCAGAACTGAAAGGTGAAGTTGCATAAACGCTTTGACTTTTCACCTTCCACTTTTCAACGGTGTTTATGGTTCCGAACGTACAAGTGAGTGACACAACAAAAGCATCATTGTAATACCAAAGCTTGTAAACAAAAAAATACAATTATAAATTTTCCGTAGATGAAAAAATTATTAGCGATACTTCTAACACTTACAGCACTTCAAACACAGGCTCAGTCGGATGCAAAGATGAGTGCATTTGTAAGCAACCTGATGAGCAAAATGACGCTTGATGAAAAGATTGGACAACTGAATCTTGTAACACCCGGCGGTGCTGTTACCGGCGCTGTTGTTAGTAAAGGTGTTGATGAAAATATTCGCAAAGGTTTAGTGGGTGGTTTGTTTGGAATATGGGGACCGGAAAAAGTAAGACAAGCGCAAAAGATTGCTGTTGAAAATTCACGTTTGCGTATACCACTGATCTTTGGTTTGGATGTGATACACGGACACAAAACTATTTTCCCGATTCCGCTTGGCATGGCTGCGACATGGGATACAATGCTTATTGAAAAAAGTGCACGTATTGCAGCAACAGAAGCAACAGCTGATGGTTTAAAATGGGCATTCTCGCCAATGGTTGATATTGCCCGTGACCCGCGCTGGGGAAGGATCTCAGAAGGTAATGGAGAAGATCCATACCTGGGTTCAAAGATTGCACAGGCGATGGTAAGAGGCTACCAGAACGGCGATGTTTCAAAAGAAAATTCTGTGATGGCTTGTGTAAAACATTTTGCATTATATGGTGGTGCAGAAGCAGGAAGAGAATACAATACAGTCGATATGAGCCGCATGCAAATGTATCAATATTATTTGCCGCCATATAAAGCTGCTATAGATGCAGGTATTGGAAGTGTAATGAGTTCATTCAACGTAATTGATGGTATACCCGCAACAGGAAATAAATGGTTGTTGACAGATCTGTTGCGCAAACAATGGGGCTTTAAAGGTTTTGTAGTTTCTGATTATACCTCTGTAAGTGAAATGTCGGCACATGGTATGGGCGATCTTCAAGCCGTATCAGCACTGGCTTTGAAAGCAGGACTTGATATGGATATGGTTGCAGAAGGATTTTTGAAAACATGCAAAAAATCTTTACAGGAAGGAAAAATAACACAACAGGACATTGATGTTGCGTGCAGAAGAATATTGGAAGCAAAATATAAAATGGGATTGTTTGAAGATCCTTATCGCGGTATTAATGAAGATAGACCTGCAAAAGAAATATTAACTGATGACAACAGGAAGGTTGCTCGTGAAGTTGCTGAACATTCATTTGTGTTATTGAAAAATGATGCACAAATATTGCCGCTAAAAAAATCAGGAACCATTGCATTGGTTGGACCATTAGCAGATAATCAACGCAACATGTTAGGCACATGGGTTGTTGCTGGTGACTGGCAGAAATCTGTAAGCGTAATGCAAGGCATAAAAAATGTTGCAGGCAACAGTGTAAATGTTATTTATGCAAAAGGTGCCAACATTACAGACGACTCTTTATTGAAGGCAAGAACAAATGCATTGGGTGTTGAAGTGGAAACTGATTCACGTTCACCACAGGATATGATCAACGAAGCTATTGAAGCAGCAAACAAAGCAGATGTTATTGTTGCTGTTGTTGGTGAAGCTGCTGATATGACGGGTGAATCATCAAGCCGTTCTGACATTAACATTCCTGAAAGCCAACAAAATTTATTGAAAGCTTTGGTGCAAACAGGAAAGCCAGTGGTAATTGTATTATTCAACGGAAGACCTCTTACGCTTACATGGGAGAATGATCATGCAAAGGCAATTTTAGATACATGGTTTGGTGGAACGGAAGCAGGTAATGCAATAGCAGATGTATTGTTTGGAAATTATAACCCTTCGGGAAAAATCACGGCGACGTTTCCAAGAAGTGTTGGTCAGATCCCCATTTATTATAATCATAAGAACACTGGTCGTCCATTTAATAATGATGGAGCAAAATTTAAATCGAGCTACCTCGATATAAGCAATGATCCTTTGTATCCTTTCGGTTATGGGTTGAGCTACACAACATTTTCTTACAGCGATGTAAAAATTAGTAAAACAAATCTCAAAGGAAATGAAACTCTTACCGCAACTGTTAGCGTAAGTAATACAGGGAAGTTTGCCGGAGAAGAAACAGTGCAGTTATATATCTCTGACCCCGTAGCTTCTGTTTCCCGTTCTGTGAAGAATCTGAAAGGTTTCCAAAAATTACTGTTGCAGCCGGGAGAAAGCAAAGAAGTAACTTTTAAAATAACACCTGAGCAATTGAAATTCTTCAATAGCGACTTAAAGTATGATTGGGAAAGCGGAGATTTTATTGTTCATATCGGCACCAATTCGAGCAGTGTAAAAAGTGCAAAATTGAATTGGACAAAATAGGCAGTTTTAGTTTTCTATAGAGCAGCAGTTAGTTTGGTTTAAAGCGGGTGACGTAATTGTTGCCCGTTTTTTGTAAAATCAAAATAAACTTTTCATTTTTTATCTGGCATCTATAAGAAGTAAAACATTTTTTGCTGAAAGTTATTTACTAAGCATTTCTTCAACACCACGCCAGTTATCAGGTATGCCATTGTGAATATAAGAAGTAGTCCTTTTCAGGAAAAAAGCAGCTGTATGATCTTCGGGATCGTTATCGATGATAGTTTTGAAAGCGTTGCCCGCTTCTTCGAATGATTTGTTTAAATAATTTGAAAGTCCTTCATTAAAGAGCGCAAGCGTTGATTGTTTCTTTTCGAGAGCCGGAAGGGGGTTTCCACTAAAACATTCATGCAGACTTATTGGTTCATGTCTTCCTTTTACCTGCACTCTTCCAAGCGGGCGTAATAAATAATTTTCCCTGTTTTGAATTTGCGCAAGAGTGGTATCGCTAATGATAATACTGGCTTTATAATACTTGGTGAGGTTTTCTATACGGGATGCCGTATTCACGGTATCTGATATTGTTGTTGCATCCATGCGGTCATTATCACCGGTAATACCCATGATCAAAGGACCTGTGTGCATGCCCACACCAATTTGAATTGGGGACTTTTTTTCCAGTCTTCGCTCCTCATTAAATTGCAGTAAGGCGAGTTGCATCTCAACAGCAGCTGAAAGTGCGTCCGAAGCTTCTCCGGGAAATATGGCCATAATTGCATCGCCCAAATATTGATTGATAAAACCCTTATGTTTTCTTATAATGGGCCCCATGCGTTCATTAAAAGAGCATACAAAACTAAAATTCTCTTCTGGTGTCATGCTTTCCGAAAGCGTTGTATAATTTCTGATATCAGAAAAAAGCACCGTAACAATTTTTTCTACCTGGTCGCCCAATTTTATATCCGTGATCACTTTATGACCCAGTGACCCGATGAATTCATAAGGAACAAATTTTCCGGTGATTTCATAAATACGCCGCATTGCTTCCTCTCTGTCTTTGGCTTCCTGTATATTCTTTTCATATAATAAAGCACTTTCAATGGCAGAAGATGATTGAAGGGCCAATGTGGTAAGCAATTTAAGATCACCGGCCGAATAACTGATGGCTTCATCACTCGCAAGTATAATAACTCCCATAATCCTGTGCTTTACTTTTAAAGCCGCATATATTATCGATTGCACATGTGGTAAAACAATTCCTGCTTCTTTCAGGTTGTCGAAATCATCCATGATCTCAGACTGGCCACTTAATACTATTTGCGTAAGCAATGCCACATGCAGGTTGATCTTTTCTTCATCAAAAAATAATTCACTTTTAGAAGCCGCTACACGAAGTTTCCTGTTTTTATCATCCCACAGAACAACCGCTCCATAATCTGATTTGATTACATGGCTTGTTTCTTGCAAAGCAACCTGTGCAATAGCAATGGCGCCAATGGTTTGAGCAAGTTTTTCAGAAAAATTAAAGATCAGATTTACTTCCTGGTATAAATTCAAAACTTCACTGCCAAGTCTTTTTTTCTCAGATTCTTTTTGGGCAAGAAGCGTTAGTAGGTTTGATATAACAGAAACCTTTTCATCTCCTTTTACCCAACCGATCACTTCGTTTTCAAGATAAATTGCTTCAACATATTGCGAAGAGCTGTCTGCATTACCTATAAGAAATTTTTCGTTTTCGTCTTCTATACGAAGGTTCAGCTGTAGCTGATCAATCAGTGAAATAATAAATGCAGTAGCATCATTTTTTTTACCTGTTATATTTCTAAGGCTTAGTTTTCCCATGCGTTTTGAATAAAAACTAAAGGTGAACGGATTTGTACTTAAGATCATTTCATAAGCTCTGGAATCTATCAGTTAAGTTCAAGAACAGCTCTTGCTTTATTGAGTATCGCCTCCGGGTCAAATGGTTTTGTCATATACACATCAGCGCCTACTTCCTGTCCTTTCTGCCGGTCAAGTTCCTGGCCTTTTGCAGTAAGCAGCACAATGAATACATTATCAATAGCCAATTCCTTTTTTACCCTTCTGCACACTTCCATGCCATTCATTTTCGGCATCATCACATCAAGAAAAACCAATTCAGGGGTTTCTGATTGAATGATATCAAGCGCTGTTGCTCCATTGTCTGCAGTTAAAAATTCTACTCCCTCATCTTCCAGTTCTTCAAGGGTTTGCTCGATAAGCATACGGATATGCGCTTCATCATCAACAATTAAAATTTTTTTTGCCATTGTTTATTTTATTTTTTATTCCATCTTTCATTTCATTGGGCATCGCCTCTTGTGTCACTCACTTGTACGTTCATAACATCAGTGAACAGATAACAATGTACAGTGAACAACTAAAACTCTATGCCTCCTTGCGTATTGCTTGTTGCCTCTCCTTCTTCAGTACAAGAGTGCGATGCAACGAAGCTTTATCTGTGTTACAAAAGCCGGTATCATAAGAACTCCTTCTTTACTGGTAAATAAGGAACAATACATTTTCCAAACCTTTTTCAAAACGCAACGACTGCACGATCTCCTGTTTGCCGGATAGTACAGAATTCAGAATGATAATATCAGGTTGTGCTGAAATTGCTTTTTCCACCAACTCTTTTCCATCCGATTCTACTACCATATATCCTTTTGCCTGCAATACATCAGTAAGTGTTTTTACGGCGGCGCTATCTTCATCTACTATCATTACTTTTTTACTTGATTTGCCCTGTTCCAACAATGTGCCTACCTCTGCAAAGAGTGCTGCTGTATCAATGGGTTTGGTAAGATACCTGTCTACTCCAATGCGGTAACCTCTTGCTTTATCCTGCACAATTGATAAAACAATGATTGGAATATCCATGGTCTGAGGATCATTTTTTAAAATGGCGGCTACATCAAATCCATTCATTTCAGGCATCATGATATCAAGAATGATAAGATCCGGCCGGTTATTACGAATTCTTTCGAGTGCCTGTTTTCCATTACTTGCTTCTTCTACATTGTATCCCGCATCTGTAAACTCCTGTTGTAGCAACGATCGTATTGAATCGTCATCATCTACAACAAGGATGGTTATATTTTTACCTTTAACATGCAACTGTGATTGCGCCATTTGAACCTTTAGTTGCTTTACAAGATCATCCAGGTGCATGGGTTTAATTGTGCCTGCATTTGTAAGCGGCAATGCAAAAAAGAAAGAGCTTCCTTTTCCCTGTTCGCTTTCAAGCCATATACGACCACCGTGGTGTTCTACTATTTCTTTACAGATGGGCAACCCCAAACCGGTACCTTTTGGTTTATCTGTGAGTGTATCGCCGCCCACCTGCCTGAACTGCTCAAATACGGCTTTAAAATCATCTTTGGCAATGCCGATACCTGTATCTGTAATGCCTACAATAATCTCATTGCCTTTCTTATTTACATTGCAGGTAATGGTTCCTGTTGGCGTAAATTTTACAGCATTGGAAATGAGATTAACAATAACCTGTATCAGTTTATCCTTATCTCCGTTTATTAATGGCAGATCAGTTTCAATATGCTTTTCAAGTACCAGGCTTTTCTGATCAAATAGTGAAGAAGTTGCAGCAATTGCTCTTTCTGCAATTTCAGGTATGGATACATTTTCAAAGTTCCATTCCATTTTGCCTGCTTCAATTTTGGCAAGATCAAGAACATCATTGATAAGCGTTGTAAGGCGTTCACCTTCTGAAACAACTACTGCAAGATTTTCAGAAACCTGCTGTATTGTTTTGCTTGTTTTGATATCTGTTTTATCAGTGAGTGGGAATATCTTTTCCTCTAGTCTTTTGCGGATTATTTTTGCGAAGCCCAGTACAGAAGTAAGCGGTGTGCGTAATTCATGGCTCACGGTTGAAAGAAATGCACTCTTTGCTTCATTTGCTTTTTCTGCATTCTTACGTGCGGCTTCTGCTTCCATCTTTGCATGCTGTACTTCCTCAAAGAGTTTTGCTTTGCGTAAGGCAACACCAACAGAAGTAGCAATGGTTGACAATAAGCGCTGATCATTTTCATTAAAACGATTTTCCGCTTCAGTGGTTTGTATGCTTAAAACACCGATGATCTCATCGCCAACTGGTATAGGTACACCCAAGTAAGAAGCTGCCGGAAGTCCTATTCTTTGCAGCCCTAATTTATCGGTTTGTTCTTTTACATCTTTATTTATCAATAAAGGTTTGCCGGTTAATAAAATTTGCGAGGTAAGACCTTCACCAAGTTTCATAGGTTCAAGGTTGTCACCATATTGGTAAGGGAAGCTGATAATTTTAGACTTATGATCCAGCATGGCAACATAAACAATATTTGCTTTAAACAGATCACGCATTTTACTGCCAACAAGATTTATCAATTCATCAGGATCAAGTTGAGAAGCCATAGCCTGGCTGATACTGTTAACGGTGGATAGTTCCGCAGCACGTTGACCAATTTCCTGTTCACGTTCATTAAGCTGGCGATAAGCCTTTGCGTTGTCGAGTGCAATGCTGGTATAAGTTGCAAGATTTTGTAAGAGATTGAGATGATAATCTGTATAGGCATTCTTCTGAAAACTCTGAATAGTAATAATACCTAAAACCTGCCCCTTTACAATCAAAGGAAGATAAATAAGTGATAAAGGATCTGTTGAGACTGAACCATCTTCAAGGAGAATTTCTTTTGTATCATACTTACTAATATACCGGCTATATTCTTTCGGCAGATCATTTATAAATACCGGCAGCCGGTTTTCAATACACCATACCGGCAATTGATTTTTATCGGTAGTATCCCTTGAATATGGTTGATAACGTTTACCCTTTTCAATCGCAAATTTATACTCTACTTGCTGAAGGTTAGGATGATAAATGCCTACTCCAAATATAGTAGCATCCGCAAGCTGGTTAATATGCTCGTAGAGTTTATAAAAAATTGTTTCAAAATCAAGAGAAGCCGTAATTTTTTTACCAATCTCACTTAACAATTCAACATTTTTCTTACCCTTTTCAGTTTCGGCCAGTAACAATTTGGTTTCCTCAAAAAGTCTTGCATTTTCCAGTGCCACACTCATGCTGTTTGCCAGAGTAGTTAACAATCTTACGTCTGATTCACTAAAGGCATTTTCTATTTCAACATTCTGTAGACTTACTGAACCCCTTACAATATCACCTACAATCAAAGGAACAAAAAGCGCTGATTTTGGGGGTAAGCCTTTGGTGACTCCTGAACCACCATGACTTTTTGCAGTTTCAAGATAATTTTCATTGATCAGAATATATTTTTTTGTCTTAACAAGCTCTTGATTTGCCCATATCATCGGCCGGGGTTTACTGTATAACCGCTCACCTCTTTCAATTGCATAACGCCAGGTTTCTGTTGCAGTTTCATGATCAAAAGTCCGGATCATGACTGTTTGGGTATTAAATAATTCACACAAACGTTTTCCCATAAGTTCATAAATCGCCTGCATATCCATCTCTCTAACCAAACCTTCCTGCACTGTATTGATAACAGCCAATTCAGCTTTACGCTGTTCAGTTTCTTTCAGAAGCCGGTTTGTTTCTTCAAAGAGACGTGCATTCTCCAGTGCAACAGTCATACTGTTTGCCAGCGTTTCTAACAGGCGAATATTTGATTCACTAAATGCATGTTCAATGTCAATATTTTGAAGACTTACATAACCCCTAATATCGTTTCCTGCAAGTAGCGGAACAAACAACAGGGATTTTGGCATCTTTGTATCTTCAATTGCTGTTATTCCATATTCAGTCCTTGCTTTTTCCTCCGTTTCTATATAAATGGTGTGTCTCTTATCAATGAGCATTTGTCGCATTTCATTGATGGCTCTTGGTTTTGCTTTAAATTTCTCACCGTTTTCAAATAAATAATTGAAATGCTCTGTCTTATTGGTCAGGTCAAAACTGGCAATTATCACGGCCTGGGCGCTAAAGAGTTTCTGTACCCGGTCTCCTACCAGGTCATAAATACCCTGCATATCCATCTCTCTTACCAGACCTTCCTGAACACTGTTTATAACAGCCAGTTCAGCAGTGCGTTGTTCTGTTTCTTTCAGCAAACGGGTAGTTTCATCAAAGAGGCGCGCATTTTCAAGTGCCACGCTCATGCTGTTCGATAATGTTTCCAGCAAACGCACATCAGATTCGCTAAATGCATTTTCACGGTCCATGTTTTGCAAACTGATATAGCTATTTACTTTATCACCGATGAACAAGGGTACAAAGAGACCAGATTTTGTCATTTTGGTTCCGGGAAGTATGTTCAAACCAAACTTGCTAAAAGCTTCTACATAGTTTTTATTAATTACAATTTTTTGTCTTGTTTGAATCAGGTGTTGTCTTAATTTATCGAATCGACGGGGATTAAGATAAAACTGTTTTCCATCTTCTATAACATATTTGAAATGCTCAATGCCATTTTCATGATCAAAAGTGGCAATAATAACTGCCTGTGCATCGAACAAATCGCGGATTTTATTACCTACCAGGTCATAAATGGCTTGCATGTCCAGTTCCTTTGCCAGACCTTGCTGCACGCTATTTATTACTCCCAGCTCTGCTGTCCTTTGTTCAGTTTCTTTTAGCAGTCGGTTGGTTTCATCAAAGAGGCGGGCATTTTCCAAAGCCACACTCATACTATTAGTGAGAGTGGTGAGTAACCTTATATCAGACTCGCTAAATGCATTTTCCCTTGTTACATTTTGCAGGCTGATAGTGCCTTTAACCATGTCTCCAACCATCATTGGAACAAAAATGGCGGACTTTACAGCCTCACCTTCCGTTACTGCTGATTCTCCATATTCTTTTGAAACTTCTGCATAATTTTCATGAATATATAAAGGCTTTTTTGTTTGAATAATTTGTTTACTTTCCCATATAACCGGCCTTGGCTCAACCTTTAAATAAACTCCATTTTCAATTGCATAATGAAAATGTTCCAAAGATTTTTCGTGATCAAATGTGCGGATTACTAATGTTTCAGTATCTGGAAATAAACTGCAAAGCCGATCGCCAATAAGTTTATAAATACCCTGCATATCCAGTTCACGGGCCAAACCTTCCTGCACACTATTTATTACAGCAAGCTCGGCGGTACGCTGTTCTGTTTCTTTCAGAAGACGGGTAGTTTCATCAAAAAGACGGGCATTCTCAAGGGCTACACTCATGCTATTGGCAAGCGTTTCCAGCAATCGAATATCCGACTCACTGAACGCATCTTCTCTGTCAACATTTTGTAAACTTATATAGCTAGTGATCTTATCACCGATGATCAACGGTACAAATACCCCGGATTTGAGGGGTTTTGTTCCTGCCACCGTATTCTTTCCAAACCAGGTAAATGCCTCTCCTGTCGTTTTTATTACTATTTTTTGCCGGGTTTGTATAACTTGTATTCTTAGTTTATCAAGCGGACGGGGATTGGGATAAAATCTCTCTCCATTTTCTATCGTGTAACGAAAATGCTCCATCCTGCTTTCATGGTCAAAAGTGGCAATAATAACTGCCTGGGCATCGAACACTTCACGGATCCTGTCGCCTACCATGTTATATATAGCCTGCATATCCAATGCACTAACCAAAGCTTCCTGTACACTGTTAATTACCGCCAGTTCTTCAACACGCTGGCTTAATTCTGCTGTTCTTTCAGAAACAGTTTTTTCAAGTTCCCGATGCTTTTCGTGCAGTTGCTTTGTACGATAACGAACCAGGAAATAAACGATCCCAAATGCAGTAATTGCATATAATAAATAAGCCCACCATGTCTGGAACCATGGAGGGTTAACAATAAAATCATAAACAGCTTCATCACTTACTTTCTGGTAAATATTCATGGCTCTTACATGAAATTTGTAATTACCATGTGGAAGATTTGTAAATTCCTTATAGTAATTATTACCCCATTCGGACCAACCTTTTTCAAAGCCTTCGAGCCATGTTTGATAAACCGTTTTTTCTTCCTGAACATAGAAGGGTGCAGCATATTCAAAGCGAAGTGTATTGTCCTGGTAGGATATTTCAAACGGTTTCGCACCAGGACTCGTATAGGTATTTAATAAACTTTTACCTGCTGATACCAACCTGATTAATGTTTTAAAAGAAGGGTCATTTTCTTTTTCAAGATTTTCATCGAATCTTATTAGACCATCAGTGGTGCATAACCAAACAATACCATTTTCTTCAGGGTAAATTTTTTGAATGGTAAGTTCACTAACCTCCCGTAATAATGTTGTATCAATATTGTATCCTCCCCCGGGCTTTGGAATGGCCAATCTTATCTCTTTGCCAAACCTGATCCAAACCCTTCCCTTCCCATCTTCATCCATATCAAATTCAGTGTTACCTCCTCCTTTATTAAACAAGCCAAAGGTATTATCTGTCTTAAACCTTTTCAGTTTATCGTCAAAAGTGTATATGGCAGAATCACCAATAAAATAATTCACTCCTTTTATTGAATAAACTATGCCAAGTCCATTTTTATATCCTTGTTCAGGTCCATATATTTCAAACTTTGCTTTTTTCAGATCAATATTTTCTGCTTCATCAAAGCCCAAAGTGATATGGTAAGAACGTCCTACCTGGGTACCTGCCCAAATAGTTCCATCTCCGTTTTCTACAATAGACCATAATTGGTCTTTGATGCCCGGGATATATCCTTCAAAATGCCAGTTTCCTGAACCATCG
>JGI24806J26614_1000577_pt1 | contig 11800 bp, 9 predicted proteins | sample Kansoi200umMDA_FD_26614 | JGI IMG/M metagenome (IMG submission 26614)
CCCGGTATCCAATGATCTCTAAATCATCAAATTGAAAAGGTTCAGATAAATTATAACTGATGCTATTGTTGTTATACCATATAGCATAAATTCTCTAACTCATGCTTCTAACTATACCAGTTAGCAAAAGTATTCTAACTACACTTTAGGAGTTTCAGAGGTAAAAATCGATTGTTGAGTTAGAGAAATTATGCAAATTGGTATAGATAGTTTCGCATATTAAGATTGAAACGTCTGGTTCTGAAGTACTGTCCTATTTTCATTTTAAAATCTGTAAATGATTGATAATATATCATTACAAGAAGGTCAGCTTTGGATATATTCCAACACTCTTCTAACACCATAAATTCTGGTGATGCAGTTGGAAGCCAAACTGGTATCAAACTGTCCTTATGCTTTTCAAAATACAGCTTGACTTTCTGTGATTTGTAATGTGGTGCTGCTCTATCCAAGAATAAATAACATCTTGGAAATTTATAATGTATTTGTTTTAGGAATTCATAAAATGTATTTTCATTGAACCTATTATGCTCTCTGAATAACTGTTTACCTTCCAAACTAATTGCACCAAATATACAGAAATGTCTGTGTGATCCTGTTACTGTAACTACTGGTCTTGCATTCTCTTCGATCCACATCTTTCTTACAAGTGAATCAAAGAAGAAAAATGACTCATCTAGCGATACTGCGATAAATCCTTTAGGTAAATTGTCTAGTATTTTCTGTGCTCTTTTTTGAAAGCATCTTTCTCTTTCTTAGATGCAGTATTGACATGTACCTTTCTTGGCACTTTCTGTTTAAAACCCCACTTGTGGAGCAGTCTGCATACATGAGTGTAATGGTACTGCACTCTACCTTCCTTTACTATAATATCATTTACCTGTTTTGTATTCCATCCATGTTTGTTTTCTGATAACTTCTTCCTTATCTTTAAGACAATTTCCTTAGGTAGTTCTGTTGGTCTGCCACTCTTTGGTTTATCTCTCAACCCTTCTATTCCTTCTCTGTTGTATCTATCAAGCCAGTAAGAAGCCCAAGGCTTACTCCTATGTAACTCCTTTACTACATGACTTGGAAGTTGTCGGTCATCTTCAGTCCTCAAAATAAGCAGTAATCTTTCCTTTATCTTAGGATTAGATTCTCCCCTGTATAGTTCTCCTAATCTACTTCTTGATGAGAGGCTCAAACATATCTATGTAAATATACTGCAGCAAATAGCTTTTCCTGTCTACAGCATATTACGTATTACTCAAAATTAGTTAGAGAACATATGTTATCTGGTATAGATTATCTAGATGTTTGATGCTCATTAAACGAGGCGACTCTCATTCTTTTTGAGTGATTTAATGAATGAGTCCAGCATATTTGCCGCTGATGCTTATCAAATTATTGTTGAAGCTAAAACTGAGATGCTCTGGTTTGAATGAGATATCTATCCTTTAATATATTTCTGATGTTTTTTTGAGTATTTTTTATTTTTCTCACATTTACCTTATCATCTGTAAGTTTGAAATAAGATACCTATGTACATACATATATACATTTATATATATAATTTTTAGTAGGTTTTCATCATCTGTGATCTAGTCTTTGTGGTTTAATAATTCTTGTCTTCAATTTTTCTATAATAACTTTTGAATACCAATCAGCCATAAGCTGTATCCCTATAGGAATGAAGAGATATAATATTGATATTCTTAAACAAATAAGTAAATTGCTAATTAGAATCACACTATTTTACGGTGACAGATTTTGCTAAATTACGTGGATAATCAGGATCCGCCTTTTTCTTTAATGCAAGATAATAAGCTAAAATCTGTAATGGAATGACCTCGACTAATGGATAGAGATTATCTCTGATTTTTGTTATCTTAATGAAGTGATCATAAATATCGTCAATTTTATCAGAGATCCCTATGACTGTCGCTCCTCTTGCTTTTATTTCATAAGCACTAGAAATAGTACTAGTGTATGTGCTATCTGAAGGATTAATTACTATTACAAAAGTATTTTTTTCTACTAGTGCAAGAGGACCATGTTTTATTTCACCAGCTGCTATACCTTCCGCATGAATATATGCCAATTCCTTAATTTTTAAAGCTCCTTCAAGAGCTATAGGATAATGTAGTGATCTTCCTAGGATGTAAATATCCTTTACATCTTCCATAGTATCTGCTATTTTTGAAATCTTTATTTCTTCATCAAGAACTAACTCTATGGCCTTGATGATTTCTGATTTGTCACTAGAAATTCCAACGCAACCGTTGCACATTCTATCTATTATATTGTAGATAACTGAAAGTTGTCCAGTAAAACTTTTTGTGGCTGCTACTCCAATTTCTGGACCACAATTTACGCTAAGAAAAGAATCACTGATTCTAGCTAAGGATGAAGTAGGAATATTGACAACTGAAAGTATTTTTGATCCCATTTTCCTCGCTATTTTAACAGCTTGCAAAACATCGGCTGTTTCGCCACTTTGAGAAATCGCGATTAGCACTGAATTGTCATCCACGGAATCAAGCATATACTGAAACTCACTTGACATTATTGTTTCACAACGAATTTTAACGAATCTAGATAACAGGTGCTTCGCAATCAATGCTGAGTGATAACTCGTTCCACTGCCCGTAATGAATACATTTTTCGCACTTGTTAAAATATCACAAAAGCTATGTAACCTTTCATTATTCTGCTTCTCAGCTTCAACTATTGTCTGTATTTGTTCATGAATTTCTTTCAAAGTATGGTGCGCATATTTGCCTTTATCTGTTGCACCTAGTTCCCAAGCTACTTGTGTAATCGGGCGCGTAACAGAATTGCCATCGAAATCAAATAACTTCAATGTTCTCCCATCAGTAACAACTATGTCCTTATTGTCAAGAAAGATAGCCTTATCGGTATACTCAAGAAATCCAAGAACATCGCTTGAAATAAAACATCCAGAGTCTACTATTCCGATTATAAGCGGTTCATCATATCTGGCACCGCTAATGGTGCCATCTTCAAAAATAGCAACAAATGCGTAGGTACCGCTTAATTTATTGCATGTTTCTATCATTGCTTGTTTTATATCTTTGTAGGTTGAATAATTGAGTTCAAGCAAATGTGCAATAACCTCGCTATCTGTCTGGCTCTTAAATTGGTGGCCATGACGGATCAATTCTGCTTTTAATTCGTTGTAATTCTCGATAATTCCGTTATGAACAACTGCAATATCATCAGTACATCCAGAATGTGGATGTGCATTCTTATCAGTTACTCCCCCATGGGTTGCCCATCTAGTATGACCTATACCTATTTTCCCAGGCATATGATGTAAACCTAAAGATTCGGCTACTTCAGCTACCTTGCCAATTCCTTTTCGTATAAGTATTTTATTGTTATTTATAGTAGCGATTCCGACGCTATCATAACCTCTATACTCCATCCTCTTTAAGCTTTGAACGAGGACAGGAGCTGCAAATAATGTACCCGTATAACCTATAATCGAACACACATCTACTTTAGTCCAATATGGCCCTTAAAACGCTTATCAAAGAGAGTTCTATATTATTATCACTTGAGATTGATCTTTCTACCGTCATTTAACTATATATACTACTATAAAAAGAACCTAGAACTATCTGCTATTTACTAACGAATATCTAGATATAGCATATAATAAGCTCTATGATATTAATTATCTTACAGTTTTCTGTAACTAATAATATATAATTTTATTTTTTTATAAAAATTAACAACTATTATTTTCTATCAGTCTTGCAATATCATTAGCGTTTCACGAAAACATTTGCCAATATGACCCATATTCCGATCACAAATCAGATTCATTTTTCACTATCTATTTGACGAGTTACTATGCGGTGGAAAGCCTTTGGCATTACATAGTGATGATGAAATTTGTATCGACTAGATAGGATGTGTCAAATGAATAATATAAAATTCCAGAACCATTATTTTGCCTTGTTGGCTTCCTGCCAGCACCTATTATTTTCACTCTTAAGGAGGTTTTATTATTATACTATCATTAATTCCCAACCAACCAGTTGCATATTCATAATCCATGAAAATGTGTTCGGACGGACTTCTATGATAACTAGCACGAAGTCTCTTGCATAGGTTTTGGTGCTACTGCTGAAGTTAACAGGTTACAAATTCTTCTATATCATATTACATAAGATAATCAGTATACAATTTGCTGAATGCTGGAATAAATTCATTTCCCCTTCTCCCTTGCTCAAATCAAGCTAAGCATTAAAAGCCAGATATTCATATTTTGACTAAGCAATATCAAATCCTGATTGCCCTAGTTACCGCCAAAATTGCCAACGTTGCAAAACATCTTCCTAGTATCTTCGCATTATGAAATTGCGTATTTAGAACTGATGTGCTAGCTGCAATCTTGTCTGTACTTGCTGCCACAAAAGTAGAGTTTTGATTGGGATCTAAATTCTGTTTGATAAAATGTTGGCAGATATACGTGACGAGTTACAGTAGATGTTCTGGACTGATTTATAGGCTAAACGAGGTAGTATTTTTAAATTCATCTTCTAGTGTTATCATTTTTATCATATATATAATATTATTAAGTAGCAAAATTGAATGGAGTAAACGTGATGTTTTGGATAACCAATTTATTCATAGAATACTTAACAGACACATACCTTTAGTGGTCGTATTCTCACATCAAATCAACCTCGCAATCGCATTATCGAATATATTCGTTATTATTCTAATACATTATTATTCTTCTAATCTATGATTTTGAATGCAACTATCTTTTGGGTTATTGTTCTATTTATTGGTAACGCTCTCCGAAGCTATACCATGTTTAATTCTATATTCTTTCCTGTAGTAGAACTTAATAGTGGTAGCTCGCAAGAAAATGTTGGCTGTATACTAATCAGTGTACTCAAAAATTTGGGTGTACTAATGCTTTTGCTGCATCACTAAATTGTGCAGCATAATGTAATTTTGTTCAGATCTGATCTTTACCGTCACTTGATTGTAAAACTCGATTAGCTCTTTATCTTCATATGATGAATATAAAATTTCATAATAATCAACACTATTTGTGGAAGATAAGGTAAGACACAAATATGCTTTTGTCATGATTTTATATTAATGAAAGACATAAAAGTATCTAGAGTTTTTGGAAAATAAAAATCTATTTTAAACATTCTAATTCTTCTTTTCAACATGAAGATAATAATGGTATGTCCTAAGCTACACTCTTATTGTTAGATCAACAGAGGCCGATATCTGCTACTTTGTATTACAGATCTATATTGAACAATTGTGGTGCATAAATTGATCCCTCTCTAACTCTCTTAACCTTTGCAACTGAAAGGTAATGAGGCCAGATAGTCACCATGATACACCCTTCCGGCACACCTTCGGGTACTTCGATAATAATGATATCATTCTTATTAATTCCGTATTCACTTAGCTTTTTAATGCTAAGGCTGATCATTTCTTTTGTCATGCCACTACTATAAAGATATACATTACCAGTGTAACCGATCTTATTGTCCATAAAGTCTTTTCACCAAATTGGAAAGCCAATATATAGAGGATATTATAATTCTTCGTTCAAAAAAAGGAAATTATCTACATCTATATCTTCATGCCAAACGTGTTCTATTCTAAACGAAAAGGATTGTTTTTTTGTTAGGCATTATGAAGAAAGGCTTGATAAATAAATCTTATTTTACAACCTTTTATTTTAGTTGATAAGAGATGAAGAATTTCAATGAAGAAATTTTTATTAGTATCAAAGTTGCATCAACTGTATGTTCAAGGGTTTTTGTACCATCTGAATGCAAGTGCCACAATACCAATCTGCTCCTCGTTGCTCGTATTTTAAGTATATCGAAAAGTAAATGTTTACATTCACTTCTCTGTCACACTATGCTTTAATAGAAATATTTCTCAGCATTGTAATTGTAGCAAAACTTTCAATATTTTAGCAAGGATTGCCATTAAAACTTACAATAATCTCAATATTACCATTCTCCAAAGTTAAAGTTTTCAGCAGGAAGCAGTGTTTGAATTAATTATATAATGTAATGACAGATTCCATTTTTAGGACATTAGTCTCCTCCATTCTACTTTGTTGGATTCCGTCTAACTATATTCGGATAAAGTTATTAGTATTACTTATTTAAATCAGAGCTGCTAATATAATATCTAATTTCATTCATATGACTAGAGCTCATCTACATGATATTTTGACATACAGCCTGTACATTCAAATATTTCCTCTCCTACAGGACCGCTGACATTGAACCTCACTATTGTAGTACACTTTGGACACCGACCTTCCACACTCCGAGTCTTTTTTTGTGGTTTAGCGGTTCTTCTTTTTCTACTGCCCATATCTCGTATTATGGCAGCTTTTACCGTTTTATAAATTTGGTTAAATTATAGAATTAGTTTTGATGTAGATTTATTTATGGTCTTATATACAATCTTCATAAAAGCTCTATCAAATACATACTTACCTAAATCACAAACTTAATCCATGTATTGGAAAGAATAAATCTCCTCCTCCACAAATCAAAATGTCTTCAGCAATGTTGCAATGTTGGAAGAAATATTGAAAGATTTCTTTTCTGTACGTATCATTTGTTATTAGAGGAGCTATAAGGTCACCTTTTGAATCAACAATATCTCAAGTGTAAATATTAGCTGTAATCTACATAGTATTTGTACCTTCGTTCTACTTCTTTATTATTGCCTGCAAGAACCCTTTCGATCTCTATTTTTAGATTGTTGCTTACATATTGACGAAATTGATCACCCTCTTTATTCTTTGGATATGTTGAAAGAGTATACTCGAAGTGCTTCATGAATTCAACTACTTTTTCTCTATATTCGTCCTTTGTAGGCGCCTTATTTTCTGTCATTTTGAACCAGGTTGTTGCACATGCAGTAGAATATATCTTCGCAAGATCCTCAATCAAACGGTCTATCTCAAAGTAGTCTGGCATAGGTTATTTCTTTCTATATCTACTNTGAATCCTATAAATGAAGCTAAAGAGCCTTTACTGCTTGCTCGTTTAGGAAACGGCTATATGGTACTCACAGTTAATGTTAATAATTTTGATAGACTTTTCCAATAAGTCCATGGAAGTTCCTTACACGAGAGGAAAGTAGACCTTTCTTCTTAGGACATCCAGAAAGTTACGCTAATATTTTAAGAAATAAGATCTACATTATGATGCTTTGCTATAACTAATTGCTATACTAAACAACCTAAGTTACAGCAATCAACTCAGACGGGAAGTATCCAGTATTACACTTCTATAGTTCGTCAATCCTGTCTTGTGTATATTAAGTCATCTGATATAGAAATAATATCTGTCAAATCGCTTATAAATTATATACTCAAAAAGACAGGGCCCCGGAATAGTATATGAACTAAAAGTATTTACGCAATCAGACTTGTAAAGTGATAATTTGGCCCAGATAACAAGATCATATTATTAGTGTCCAAAAGATGGTTAATATACTGAATTTTAAGAGGAGAAGATAAAGATCTCTACTTGCAGCCTTTACCAATAGCTCGCTTTGATCTTTTCTATTACCTTTTCATGTTCAGGACTTTTACTTCTTGCAAATTTTTCCATAGCAGATAATGGCACTCCCCCTAGCGATCTCGCTAGTCCAGCAAAGAAAAGATTTTTGACTTTTCTATCACGGCCTACCTTGTGCATAAATTTTTGAATGCCATGTTTAAAGTTGTGCTGCCAAGTTTTGTACATAACACCTAATTTTGGAGGATCCATAGTGTTTCCAATATCAAAGAACTCTGATTTTTCGAGTAATCCTATTGGTACAAACGTTAGAGGAGTCACAGTAAATTTAGAATCAGGTTGTTCCGTTTCAAGTTCATGGATGAGTCTTATGGTTTCCCAGCTATCATCGGCAGTCTCGTCATTGTTTAGACCCATAATCAGAGTGAATGCTGGTACCCAATAGTGTTCGTTTAGGGTTTTTACAGCAGTTTTTACAACCCAATGCCATTCGGATGGCTTATACGGAGCTAATTTTCGGTCCGCATATTTTCCTATCAATCTTGTACTTCCTGTTTCAAATCCACATTGAATACCGATATGATTATCTGCTGCTGCTCTAATTATCTTGGATATATTTGGAATTAATCTCTCATCAGCAATAGCTCCAGCAAGAGTGCCGTGTGTAGGATTAGTATGTTCAATTCCGGTAGCCATAATACCTGTAAACAGTTCTTCAATCGCTTCTCTATTCGGTTGCATATTCTTTGTAGTTCTTGGATTTAATCCATAGACGAAAATATCATCGCTGTGAACCCATGCATTCTTCATACCGCCATATTTCATATTGATTTCGATTTCCTGTTGGACTTTCTCTACCGGATAATATCTTAACGGTCTTAACGTGACATCACAGAATTTACATCCGCGTCCACATCCTCTCATTACTTCAATCATGCCATGCATACTTGGGTTTACAATATTTGGAATTTCGCCAATCGATGGTTCGTCCGAATAATGTATGAATCTGCCATGGTAATTTTTGTCACCTCTGTTAAATTCCTTAATCTCTATTTTAAATTCTGTCTTTTTGAATGGGTTAGCATTTTCCATTTCTCCATCGATCAGCGCATCAAAAAATCTTCCACCCACTCCATCGATCTCTGGTCCAATACCCCCAAGGTCTCCTTCAACAATTCCATAAAGACCATACTCTTCGATCTTAGCTGGATCGTAATTATATTGCCAAGTGCCCGACGCACCGGCAATTACTTTTGCCTTACTAGCATTCCTGGTCTTGGCAGCATTTATCCTGTAGTGTAATTCTCTATTATAATATTCGTCGTATGACATTTGCTTCCGTCCATAAGTGAATGTCATAGTAACAGGACCCATTCCGAGAGGATCCATCTCATACGTTCCCACTACTTCTGTTTCTGGGCCTATGAATTGTTCAATATAGTCTGGATGAGCAACTACAACGTCCTCTCTGTTATAACCGTCTCTTAAAAGAGATGCTTCGACTTTCCTCAGCCCATATGGTGCATAATTGGCACGTCCGTTTATACTTTCAATTGGATTGCATATAAAGTCAAAGAGGAGTCTTGGAGTAACTTGGTTGCCCAATATGTGATACCAAATAGAATTATGACTTCTATTCGTATCAAGAGCTGGTGCACAACCAAAAAACGATGCTAAAGAGATGCCTCTATACGGAGACATTAAAGTTCGGTCCGCTGTCAAAACAACCTTTGGATGAGTCATAAATTTAAGTCCCTAATCAGTATGCAGTTAAAGGTGGATAGATTTTAAGCTTTCCAATTATGTCATCGCTGTCAGGCAACGCAGTACATTTAATATTTGCTTGGACTGAAAAGGATAGAATATTGCAGTATTATGGATCTAGGTTTAATTCTATTACTCAATTTGAGAAATCCAAATCAATTTTTACGTAAGGATAAAGTATCAGGATCTAGTTTTTGAAACTAAAACTGAAAGAATATGTCTACTATGGATGAGTATTTAAATGGAAACAGAATATTATCATAAAAATCTAATTTTAAAGTTTTGGCTGGTCATTTTTTAAAGACATTAATCTATGTCAAGCATTACTACTATAATTATAAAAGTGCAAATTAGAAGCGATTGGGAAAATAAGAATTTATTTTTTAACTCCCAAGGATCTATTCTTTAACCTCATCTGATTGCCATGGCATTTTCTACATCGAGAAGAAGAAATCGGATTCTTTCCGCCGCATTTGTAGCAAATTTTGAAAAATAATCTGCGTTGTTGCGCTATCTGTTTTTTTGTTGCATCGGTAATAGGCATGATACTTTATCCTAACTCAGGTAAATTTCTACTTTTCTATTTTCGTAGAGAAATTCAAGATCTTTTACGAATCTATTATAAACTTCAATACTAGAAAAATTACTACTATTATACCAGAAGATACGGTTTTATTTAATAATTAAAGATCATTAGTACAGAGGAATAGTCATAAAGAGAGATATCGGCAAGATATAATAACTTTGAGTAATTTCCGTATAACTCTGAATTACGTATGACTTGCTGGCAAAAATGAAGGTTGCTACGGTTTGGATACGATATATTAAACATAGTACAATCGATCTTCTTGATAAAGTAAATATCTCATTTTTTGAGATTATCATTAAGTGTAGAGATATACTACATATCTTTTCTAGTTTTGAGCTCCTCAAATGAATATGTCTAAGATAGTTAAGAGAGAAGGATGTTTTATCCAATTTACTTACCGATTGCCCAGCTGATTAGAGCTTTTTTATAAATATAACTTCGTCATCATAACAATTGCTAATAAATTAGAGTTTTTTCCTTTTATTATTATATGTCTATTTTAAACTATAACAAAGGTTTTTGTTGAGTAATGATAGAATGTAGAGATTTTTGACCAATGAATGGAGAATATGCCACGACCCCAAACGGATTTGCTTTTCTATGTTATGAACAATATAATTCTGTGGGACATAAATTTTCTATTTTGGACCTATCTGCGATGTATTAGCGTCTACATTAGCTATTTTTATGATGGTTGACACTGGCTATTGATGAGATATAATAAAAAGAGTCATAAAAATTAACGGTTTTCTGGTTATACGTAGAGTAAAAATGAGAGGAGCTTTTATCTGATAGTTATTGAGCCCCTGGCAAAAGTCCCGATGGATCCATCACTTAGTCTAATATATACATCTAGAAGATACTTCCCTTTTTTGACATCATCTACGCTAAAGAAGACTTTGCCATTATGAACATCTTTTTGGAGAAACTCACGAGTGCCTAGATCTCCATTACTTTTCATTTCCGATACTGCTGCAGACAAAATCTTTCCTATACCTATAAGCTTCACTTTAAATTCGTTGTCATTCAGAACAAATGGTCCATTATATTTGCTAAATGCCATATTATATTTTGCGTCTAGGGTATTGAGAACTCGCAAAACTAAGTTACGCTCTTTGTTATTACCAAACTCAATATGGATTCTTGGAACTTTAACAAGTGGTTTTTCGGCTTTTAGTGTATTCACCGTGTCCTGAATAACTTTGATCTGTGTAGGAGAGGTAGAATGAATTTTTATATTGTTATAGTTATTGATTTTTGTATTGATGTTATTTATGTTATTTATTACCTGATTGGATACCTGAATCAAAGTTTGCTGAATATTTTGGCCTTTGGCTATTTGGGTACCTATCTGTGCTACTGCTTGGCTAACTTCATCAGTATTACCTTCAGCATATTGTTTTGCTAGTTGTTGTATTGCCTGTGCTACAGGACCCTTTGGATTACTAGCTACTTGTTGAGCGATCTGGGTTATAGTCTGATCAGCATTTCCTCCAACCTGTGCAGTCTGTAAAGCAATCTGTTTGATAGTCTGCTCTATGGTTGATGCACCTGCTTCTTCACTATCTCCTGTTGCCTGTGCTTCAGTTGATGAGTTTGCTATCTGCGTTGCAACTTGGTCTATCTTTTGGACTGCATCAGCGCCGGCAGCTTTTTGTATTGCTTCTTGTTCTATTGCTTGTGTAATATCCTCTCCTCCTGCTTGTTCTAACGCACCTTGTTCTATTGCTTGTGTAATATTCTTATCTCCTGTTTGTTCTAACGCACCTTGTTCTATTGCTTGAACAATCTCTTCCCCACCTCCTGCTAAATCTGTCTGCTGGCTGGTATCAGTAGTATTTGTCACATCTTGTGTTGCCGCTAAATCTGTCTGCTGGTCAGTACTACTTCCATCATCTGTTGCATC
>JGI24806J26614_1000578_pt1 | contig 11797 bp, 13 predicted proteins | sample Kansoi200umMDA_FD_26614 | JGI IMG/M metagenome (IMG submission 26614)
CGCTGTTATTCTTCACTTAATGGCTAATTGCCGAGCGATGGTCGAGAGCAAACCGTAGCCTCGTCCAAATACATAGCTGGAACGGCAACAAAGCCCTATCTTCCTGGTCTCTGTGCTCCTAAATCCATCATGTAGAATTTTTCCAAATTTTATGATGCATCCTTCAAGTGTTGATGTGTTTGGTCGGCTACAAGATACAATTTTCCTCTTGACCATTTCAAAATGGGTTTCGACATTGCTTCGCTTGACGATATAATAGACGTTTCTCAACGTTCCCTTTGGATATCTGTCGCTTCTATTCTTTTTAATCCTCTTTTCTGGAACATCGTGGCTCAGAATGGTAAGCTATTCGCTCCTTTTCAGCAACATAAGGGCAGTTCTAACCATTCCAAATCTTACAGAATATCGTAAAAAGACAATAACGCGTATTGCTGGAGGTAATCCATACTTTGGATGTTACATGCTTGCTGCGACAATTTTTTCTCTCGGTATACTTCGTGACGCATTGTGAGTCCCACGTGGCTAGCATGCATGCATAAGACTTATGATTCAAAAGATATAACAATGCCCTTAATCATCAACCACGTGTTCCTATGCTTCCTGCACCTTTCGATGTTGTTGTTCCTGCCATTCTCGCCATCTTTGGCCAGACTTTGGTCATCACGAGTACATGGCAACTTGGATTGACCGGAACTTTCTTAGGCGATTATTTTGGTATCCTTTTAGACAATGTACGTGCTTGTCATCCTCTTTATGCATAGACATCTGACTTGCTACTGTTTCTAGAAAGTAGAAGCTTTTCCTTTCAACTACTTTGAAGACCCCATGTATCTTGGATCCACTTTCACTTTCGCGGCAGGCGCCTTATGGTGGGTACTCCTTGATGCTGCCAATCTTGCGACTGATTAATTTCCACTAGGCATCAAAGGCCTGCGGGTTTGGTTATCACTGCATTGGTTTGGGTTGTATACACGATAGCACTCAAGTTTGAAGGGTATGTATTTCCTCACTCCATATCGTTTGATGAACTGATCGTTCGTACAGTCCTTTCACGACTGAAATATACGCCAAGCGTGAACGAGAACGCGCTCTCAAGACACAAAAGTCCAAGTAGTCTCTCCCGAGACTTTGGTCTACGCCAGTCCCCATTCGAGAGGCTGCTAATAAATACGTGCCCGAAGGGCTATGACATTTCTTTTATGATAGACTTTATTGCCTTTGCACCTCATTTGATAATAGATATTTCGTGCCTTCGCAATCGAACACTACCGGTATCTTCTGAGATCTGAAAACCCAGATCGAACTTGGGGCATCTTAGAACGTCCTTCCGGTAATAAACGACCACACAGAGCGAGTCTACTTGTGATTTTTTCAATTCGAGGCCCACTATTCCGCCAGGCGATGGGGCTTTGGTGTAAACCTGGCTTTGGTAAGGTGATTGGTCATCATTGGAGTAACGTAGAACGAACTGGAATATATTAGAAGCAACTACATAGCGGTACAAAGATCTATATAAGGAGCTATAGGATTTAAACGATGACCCTTGCTCATTCGGCCAAACACCCTTAAGTAGAATCTCGCTTACGACGCCAAATTCTAACACGATTTTTTTAACATTTGTCGTTATAACGTTAGTCGACAAAGAGCCTAGAAGCATTTAGTGACGGGGTCTATTGAGAACTGTCAGAACTTCGACTCGACCAATTCGTCTACGGCAAGTAAAATCACAAAGCTATAGCAAAGAAAGCGTCGAGTGTCATGTCGAGTTTTGAATATCCTCCTCAATTACGCAAGATCCTGGAGAAACCAGGTGGACCTACCGGAAAACAAGCTCAAAAGGGTCGTGAAATATATCAAGGTGAGGTTTTTCGGATCTATATCGGACTAAACGTTGATTATTTCAATAGAAAATGCAATGAAATTCAGCCCGATGCGTGATCTCTCCCCTTTCGGATTCCTCTGTTTTATCGGGGAGTATGATAGTGTCGTAGAGGTAACTTCTTAGATTTCAAACGACGAAAAAACTAAAATATTCCCGTAGGCTTATCGTACGGAGCTGGACATAGACCTCTCCCAGAGTGAAACGGCGTACAAGTGGGGCTACACAACACTTGCAGCAACAGGCAGTAGAAATGTGCCTCATGAACTTGCTCCCCCTGGAACTTTTCGTCATGCGGAAGTCTTAGCTTGGCTCATAGAGAAGGGAGCGCCAGTCGACCTTCCGGATATCGCAGGTTTGACTGCCTTACACCATAGTGTGATGAATAATAGGATTGGAGAAATACCCAAGATCCTTTTACGAGCAGGTGCCAATCCAAATGCTGTTGATAAATACGGAACACTCCCATTACATAGCGCAATGATGGCCGCACAAGCAGAAGCGGTAGAAGACTTGTTGGAGTTTGGAGCGGATCCTACGATCAAAGATAATGATGGTATTCCACCTATCGACCTTCTCCGTAACTGCACGCCGTTGGTCCATGCGGCTTTCCAAAATTGGAAGACCAAACAGGAGGGTGTCAAAGCGCCATTGGAGGATAAGAACAAGTGTGCCGTGTGTAGTCAGCCGGGAAATTCGCAATGTGCCAAATGTCGAGCGGTCAGATACTGTGGCAAAGAGTGCCAAGGTATGTCAAGTGCACCAGAGAGGATATCATATCAAATATACTAATCTATTCATTTGTAGTAAAGCATTGGAAAGAAGGTCATAAGAACGAATGTCTTCCTTTTGGTGCAAACGCTTTAATCTTCAAACCCCGTTACGATGGACCGATGCCAGGCGCTTCCTACATGCACACTCTTAACCTTCATGAGATTATGAGGCGTGCGACAAACGACCAGATGCCAGATGGGGAAGGAGCTCGGAGAAAGCAGCAGAAGAAAACTAGCAAGCCGTTTGGCACAGGTTCAAGCAAGGGGGAGGTAGGCAAGCCTATGATAATCAAGGTACAAACTCCCCCAGGTTCTGATGCAGGACCTTTGCTCGTCTACAATCGCAATCGCGACTTTATGTGCACTCTTCTTCAAGCAGATCAACCACAGGAGTACGGAGCTTTGTCTACGGTAGTGAAGGAGAAGGGACCTATGGGATTGAAAGGATATTTTACAGCGGAACTGTTGTCGGATGATAAATTGGCTATCAAAGTGAACGAGATACTCGCTGCGCAGCCTTGGTAATAATTAATTGTTCTACTCTTATTGTAACAAGGAATGTTTCTTGTCATAGTTTTACTGAATAGTATTTTTAGCTTTTGTTGGTTCGGAGCTTGGCGAAGTCTAAGGGCGTAAGTACACGTATGCAGTTCGGCTCATCTCTCTATCTGAGCAAATCACTTCTACAAAACACAACTCTAGACTCACTCTTGTCCATCGAACCACCCGGATATCCGCATTCATGTCTCAGTTCAGAGTGCCAGTGGAATTGCGTCGATTACTAGATAAGCCGGGATTCTTAAAAGGGCCGGAGACAGCGAGGGCTCGAACTTTATATCACGGTACGCCACAGTTGAAAGCCACCATGATTCTAAAAGAGGAGATCACAGACCACAGCCTGACATTCGACCCGGCTCACGATTTATTGGGTTTCGGGCTTCTTTGCTTTATCGGAGACATAGAAGAGATCAAAGAGGTAAGTATACTCTCCCCGAGCAACCAAAGATTTCTCACGCCGGATTCAAGTGGTTCCAGAGTTGGCCAAACTATGATCTGTCTCAACTTGAGACCCCCTATCGATGGGGATACGTTACGTTAACCTGCTATGGGAGTCGAATGGTTCCCTACGACGACTATCCACCAGGAACATTCCGCCATCCTGAAGTGATTTCTTGGCTCATCGAAAAAGGAGCGCCTCTAGATGTACCAGATATTGCTGATCATACTGCATTACACCACTCTTCAATGCACAATCGAATACCAGTTTTAACTGTTGCTCTTCTAAAAGGTGGCGCTAATCCGAACGCTTTGAACCGGTGGGGAGAAGTTCCACTGCATGGCGCGATGGCTCATGGTCAAGAAGAAGCCGTTCTAGCATTACTCTCATTCAATGCAGATCCTACAATCAAGGGGGCGACGCATGGAATTGCACCAATTGATAATCTTAAGTGGTACACGCCAGCTATCCAAAAGGCAGTGCTCGAATGGAAACGTAAACAAGAAGGCGTTATTGCGCCGCTGGAAGACAGAAAGAAATGTGTCGTTTGTGGTAGGGAGGAAAGGCAAACGCGAGTATGCACAAGATGTCGAACTGTTCAATATTGTGGATCAAAATGCCAGGGTAAGTCTCACAAAGAGTTTGGATTGCTGCTTATTATTCTTCGATAGAGAAGCATTGGCGAGATGGCCATAAAGGTGAATGCATCCCATTTAAAAACAACGTAATAATCTTCAAGCCTACATACGAGAATCCGATCGGAGCTGGATCAGCAACATGGATCCCTACATCATTCATAATGAACCACATCCATGGCAATCCTGACGGAGAAGCGACGGGTAAGAAGTCCTCGAAGAAGGAAAAGGCAAAACCTCTTAATACAAGCATCAATGAGCCAATGATCATCAAAGTTCGGGTGCCTACGAAAGTCCAAATACCCATGATCGACCCCCTTAATGGCCCTCTGCAAGTCTGCGATAGGAAAAAGGATTTTGTATGCTTGATCTATTTCCACGAACAACCAAAAGAATATCAACACTTGGTTGATGTTATCCACGAGAAAGGAGCTGTTGGGTTGAAGGGATATTTCGTTGCTGAGCTTCTGGCCGAAGATCAGCTTGCAATCAAGGTGTGTGATATATTGGCATTGCAACCGTGGTGAAATTGTATAAAGATGATTGTATTGAATTTCAAACGAATGGAAAATTTTGGCCACTTTGGATACGAGCAAGCAAGTAGCAGCCACACTAAGCGATATAACATCATGGTATGTATAAGACTCAAATTTGGTGGGAATGAAAAGTACTAGCTGCGCTATTACCCAGTTTGGAAGGGTAGAGTGTGCTAGCTAGGCTTGCCGTGGTCGAAACAAAAGACCACCTCGAGTTTCACGAAGATTATCTGATACAATGTAAAGATTATCGTACTCTCTAAAAGCACATGCGAGAAGCGGTGTTTACGCATGGGTGGATCCTCGTTGTAATGATCCTCAGTCCTCTCCATCACCAGCCTACATGTCCGAAGAATCAAATTCGTCGAACCAGTCCCGAAATTCACAATTGGTCTACGACATAGTCATCCAGATCCTGCAACACTTGTATTTCAACGAGGATCAAAAACCCGACTCTGCATCTCTTGCTAGATATGCATTGATTTCTAAAGCATGGCAACTCCCCGCTCAAGTGCTTCTTTTTCATGAAGTTCGCATTATGAGTCGTCGTCATCTAGAGTGCATCCGAAGTGCTTTCCAGACGTCGAATCCACGATCCCGCATTTTGAGAGATGCTGTCCGGGTACTTTACATCAGTATCAATGGTTTTGGGACAGATTTGTCATCTGTACATATACCTCCAGCCTATCTACCGGGAATTTTACAACTCTTCCCCTATTTATACGAACTACAACTAGACATTGCAAACGTGAAGCACTTTGAGCGTCATGTTTTGAACGAACTGAAGAAAAGCCCGCCAATACAAGCTCTCAGACTGACGACACACGTTATTAGCAAAAGCTCTGTGCACATTCAACTCTTACGGACCCTGGACTGGCCGCTCCAGCACCTCGTAATCGAAGGTGGTTTCATCTTCGATTATGCACCTACTGTTCAAATGCCCAGATGTAGCCTCAAATCTCTGGCCATACGTACTTTTTACAGTGTTGCCGGCAATGGACCTCTTGCCTATGATGACCAAATAAGGCGATCAGTTTCCTGGATTCTTCATAAATCACAGGATACAATAGAGGTGTTGCAAGTACCGCTATCTTCAATCATAGCGAACGAAGTAGCTGGACGGCTATTGTCCATAGACTGCCAAAATCTGCCAAAATCTCATGAAATCAAGAGAAGATTCAGTAACATACAAGAGCTACTATGGATTTGGCTTCCTGACTTAGACCGTACTGAACCGTCGAAACATCTCGTTCCTCCTCGTCTAAAGCACATAGGTGTGAGGATGGCGGAAAGACGATTCTATGACAATTGGAGAAGATGGATTGACATTCTATCTCCAACGACGAAAAGACTTTCATTATTAGGTTCTCCATCGCAAAAATGTCTTGCAGAATTGAGCAGTCTAAAGAACTTACAAGTCAGAGTATACTCCGATTTTACGGATTATAGAAAGCGAAAGGTAAGTCGTCCTTGGAGCCTCAACGGTTCGTTAGAGCTGACATCCTGCCTAGTATCTACCTCTTTTGCCACGGACGGATTTTCCCAGAGATCCTTCCTTTGAAGACCTCAATACGAGAACGAGATTGATAACATTGGAGGCGGAAGCGACGTCGAAATGTAGAAATGCCGTATAGGCTATTGGAGAACATCGAAGAGACAAACGGTATCTCCCTAGGATCACCAGAAATTGTTATAGATGTATTATCTATGGTATATATCTAGACTGCTCAAGCTTATCTTGTCTATCCTGAAATAGGCACGGTTTTAGCCTGCAGCTTGTACGAAGAGAAGCGTACTAAAACAAGCATGAGAGAAATGTTCTCCTCAATCAAGAAGTTTCTTTTGTCGTGGCTTAATTCGACCGCATAGATTATAGCCCCAAATCACCCCAAAAACTAAGATTGAAAATAGCGTTAGTTAGATCTTGTACATCAAAACGTATAAAACGAAGCGGAGTGGATTCGTGTTTGGTTAAGTCAAAGCGAACATATGTGCATCAAATGTCCAGGGGGAAAATCACGACCCCAACAGCGGAGATCGAACCAACTAGTCCTAAGAGACTGCAATCTTTGATCGGGGTGGAGCACTGAGGTCGGGAGCAGTAGGTTGTGGGGTTTGGGCAGTATCTGAAGGGTTCCTTGGTACGCCTGTCTCGACACCCGAACCTTGTGTCGAAGTATTACTGCCGGCTTGTGCTGGCCCACTTGTAGTTGCATCAGGATTGCCTCCATCTGGTCCTCTAACGAATCCAGAGTTGTCGTCTTTCTTCTTCTTTGCTCCGACGCCGGCACCAACCCCGACTGCGACTGCGATAACGACTAGAAGAACCAGCCCAATGATCACCATCCCCTTCCGTGTTCGATAAAAAGGCAGTTTCTTTGCAGGTGGTGGTGGTGCTTCTGCTTTTTCCATTCTACTTGGCGTAGCGGCGGCGCCAGTCTTTCGACTTGGACGCGGAGCAGGCGTCGCTCGATTTGGATCCAGCAGGTTTACATCGTATCCCTCCTATAGTTTTCGTAGAAAATGCAAGAAACACATTGATGTTAGCTAAAGATAGATACCTGCCAGCATCGTACGCACCTGCTTATCCGCTCTTGTAATCTCTGGAGCATCTGCCAACAACGCTTGATCATATCCAACACCATTTACTGGAGTTTTCGAAGCCATGTTCGGCGAGGAGAGAGTTGTGGTTGGAGTGTAAGGAATTTCGCGGTTTATTTTTTGAATCGGCTGCCAAAGGCTGTCCACATCAGGCACCGCCGTCTAGCAACTTGCAACCAGCGCTAGACTACGATCTCCTCGGTTATATCGCTGTAAACTCAGTCTAGTTTTACTTTATTGATCGTTTATTATCCCTACATTTTGAGGAGGTAGCCTTAGAAAGACTTGAGTAGGACTCTTCGGCCCGTCGACTTCTCGCTGCTTCGAAAACTTCTCGGCGCTCAGAGAGGCGTTCTAGCAAGAAGAGGGAAGCCAAGAGCTCTATGTGGATTCATTTGATGCACAGTTGGTTTAGGTCGGTCTATGACCGACCCCGACACAGCTGTTGAATAGCACTCCATCCGAAGCATATGAACGTGAAATAATTAAATTAAACTAGTAACTAGATATTAGGTTCGATTATGATGACTTTTGATGGACCACCTCTCGTAGTTAGAGTGAGGTGAGTTTGTACTCGGAGGCCGTTGTACCAACCCGGCTCTTGAGGACATGACGCATAATCAAATGCCTGTAAAATTGTTCATACATCTACATCTATACTATATCAAATACGAAGCTACCTCAGCCTTCCCAAAAAAGTGGTTCTCCTGGGCCGATATGTACAGTTTCTGTATAATTCTGTGGTTTAAACCATATTAACTGGTACATGATACTTATTATGACATATTTGTGAGGAATTGGGCGATTTGAGAGAAAGTGAGCAGCCCCTGCCTCCTCGTAGTACGGTAAAGCTATTACGAGAATACTACATACCCCCAAAACCAGCATTTTCTCCATTCTAGTACTCAAAAGAGGTATTTTGGGTTCTCTAGAGGTCAGAAACAGCGGAAGCGTCAGTTTCCCCCAAGTCATCTGTCAGCATTGTATCGCTGGTGACTAGCTAGTTACAAAGCAACTTTGACACATGACTTATCGTTGGGGCCATTAGAAACATTGGTAGATCACGGGTTAGTTTTGAATTTCTGGTCTCGAGTAAACCCTTGAACACGATCCAATTCCCTAAGCGCAGTCAAACAATGCCTCTATCTATTCAATTAGAAACACTCGTGACGAGGAATATTATTCCGCAATTTATAATACTTTGGGCTCCGTAATAGGCAGTTCAACAACAGCCCCAGCCTCGCTTGGGCAAAGGGTTTTTCGGTGGATGTTCTAGGATCCGAGCCTTCAAATGCTTGGGGCAAATCGGTATTGCTGCGCCTAATTTCATTCATTCGTGTGGAGTGACTCGGCATAGGATACGCGTACTGGTGTAAATTGTTTGAAAATCGGCGCACTAGTAATTAGTTGTCACAAAAATATGCAAAATAATTAACATCTCCTTAAAAGATTCTAGTAATATTTTGGAAATTTTCTCTATAGCAGAAGTGTAAACTCGAGGTTACCACGAGTGGACCGGTTCTGCCGTTGAATGCCACCCGGAAGGTATTCACATTCATGACGCAATTATAGCGGGTTTGAAATGAAAGTTTCACCGATGGGGGTATAAAAGTCTTCATAGAAGGTCGCAGGTGAAACTTTTCTTCGTGCGGTTTTCGTCCTCCACCTCCGACTTTTTATCAACTTTCGTTCTTAGCTCTCTATCTAGAGGCTCAGAAAGCGCTTCCACTCTTAACCAGATGGATTTGCTCTTCTTTTTCACTGTTTCCAGCGACACGGAAAATACCGAGGCTCCTCGCGATTTCGAATATAGCGAGAGCCAACCTTTGACGATGTGTGTTATCTCATAGTGTTATGCTTTTTATGCTCTTTCCTTGGTGAGCCTTTATCGTCGATTTCGCTTATCGACCATCCGCTTACCCCTCAACGATAGATCGTGCCAGCCAAGCGCTTCGGCGTCAGGGCCTCGGAACGTTTCGTTGTCAATCCATGCTTGTTTCTTTTTCTCTTTGTGTCTGCAAAACCAGCAAACTTGTGCGGACATGCTGGAAACACCACCACTTAATGAACTTTCACCCCCTTCCCCCTTTTCGTTCATCCGACATGGTTTAATTCTGCAGCCATTCTCTTTCTTTTGCAATTTCCTCATTCTATAATTCAACGTAATTTCTCTGATCGTTCCTTCCTCTTCACCTTTCCAATACGGACCGCGTTGAAAGGACGTGGACGACGGGGATTGACCGTTGGCCATGTCGTGGTAATCTGTGGCTTGAGTTGACGTTAGGAGCGCGTTAATAAAAGTCTTTGTTTTCTCCTTGCTCCTTATATTCTGTGTGATGCTGTAAGAGTTACTATCCTAAACCACCTCTCCATTTTGGTGTAAAATGAGTCTAATTTACGGTAAGATGCGTTAAAGGAGTAAAATTTGGACCTTAGAGTCCTACTAATGTCAATATATATCGTAACCGACTTCTAGTTTCCAGGAAGCGCTTTCATTTTTAGTCATTTCATAGTTGAAACAAAATCACGTTCTATTAGTAAAGGTATCCTTTTCCGTAATTATTCCGAGAACATGTTAACTTTATCCTGAACTCGGATCCTTGGAATCGTTGCCAACAAACTTTAATAAATTGAGGGGCGATATATCGGTCTCATCCTGTCAGAGTACAGTTCCTTGGAAGTTTGTTTCCTTACAATAAGCGTCTAACTCAATATTTCTTCGTTTATTGGCAACCCCCCTCACAACAAATCGAGGTCGGTACCACTTCCTAGCGGGGCTTCCTCCTCAAATTACAAAAAGATTCTCAAAAATATGCTTTCGGTGTAACAATCTCGCTACCAAAGCAGAGAAGTCACCCACCGGTAAAATAGTAAACCTACACTTCGGATGAAACTGGATTCAGAAGGGTTAATATCCAATATCCAAAGAATAAGATAGTCCTCACTAATATCCGCTTCATCAGCATATCATCATGAGAAGGTTCTATTAATATGTCATCCAGGGCTAATGGTGAAAATCAGCCCTTGCTCGACGACATACTAAATTCACAGATCTCTAGCTGCCGAACAGAATACCAATCTCGAGGTACTACGTCTGAAGCAATGTCTCCTTAATATTTTGTTGTATCTTTCACACTCGGGCCCTTTCGACAACGACAACAGACCTGTGTAAATAAGCGTGCTTGGCAGTTCTTCTCTCCCAAAAAGGTCTCTGCTACCCATCCGGGTCCCGAGATTAGTATAAAGATGTTAGCCATGCACGGCTGCCGTGTAAGTTCATATGTTCAAGGAACGCGCGCCACGCGGCAGATATCCTTCCTATTCCTCCTTTTTCGAAATCACGTTTTCTATTCAGCATGAAAAGTTATATAAGGCGTTGAAAGTAGCCTGTTGCTATTGCTGTCTCATCCCAGCAAGTGAAGTTTCAGGAGACTCTTGAAAATAATGGGGGATTTATCATGGCTGGGTCCCCCCGGTGCATCATTTTCGAGGTTTGCTGAGCCTATAACTTGTTATGACTTACACGTCACTCGATCTTCAGGCGCCAGTAGCTACCATATTTCGTCGATGGCTTAAGACCTTCTGTAGGAGGGTCAAAGAGTGCGCAGCGATAGGGATTTGGGGCGCCTTTACAATTGATCTCACTAATATCTCGTTGATTTATGAGGTTCTATGGAAACCATGATCTAACAGTGATAATCCTTACAATTTCATTGAGGCTTTGCTTTAGGGTGGTCAAAGGAGATGCAATTACAGCCTGGATTTATCATAAATACATTTTTGATGATGTTATCGTGACTATAGATGACTATACTGGCACCCACGGTCCAAAATTTTGGCTCGTTGCCCGAAGGATCTGCACAGGATACTTCGATAGACTTCCTAGGATAAACTCTATACCCGCATTCTCCATCTGAACCTGGAACATGCCCTATGTAACTAGGCAGCAAAGTCTGCCAAGAAATAATATGTGATTAAATCTCAGGGCGATTTATAGTAGCGCTATACGTGCCAATGAGACGATAATCTTCCAAGATCCCAAAGATAGTGCCTTCTTCAACATTGTAAAATTGTATGAGAACCTTTTGCAAATAATTGAGAAGAGCAATGGTATTCTCAGAGACCACTGGATTGAGTTTCGTTGCACAACTTGAACATCCGTCTCGTTTTCAAATGCGTATTAAGGCCGAATCTGGATTATGGTCGAAAGTGCGAGTCTGTGCGCCGAATGAAGCTCCCTCGTATCCTACCACTCTTAAAGAAACCTCCGCTATTTGANNACGAGNNGGATNAACAATTTACCAAGTACCATCGTAGATTTCCGCTTGTCCAACTGGTCGAATTCGTCAAGTGGACGTAAAGGTCATCGCTTTGGT
>JGI24806J26614_1000579_pt1 | contig 11789 bp, 13 predicted proteins | sample Kansoi200umMDA_FD_26614 | JGI IMG/M metagenome (IMG submission 26614)
TCCCTTCATTTGTTGATAACGATTGGCAGTTGTGATTTTTATTTATATGTAATCAACTTTATTACTACTATCAGCTTTCGTTGCGTCGCACACTTCATCGTTCTTATCGCTATTCAACATTTCTTAAACGCTGACTTATTTAGGCTTATACTTCGCCTCTTCTAAAATTTTTCTTGCATCTGTTTTCAAAACATCAGCAACACTCATTGATGAATTTTTGTCGGCAAACTTTTTTACAATCTGTGATCCTATCCATTGACCTATATTACCGGGAGAAGATGGACCTAAAGATTGAGTAAAGGGTGCTTCACCAATATAATTTTGTATAGCCATCGGGTCTTTTGTATAAAGATCTTTTTGAGTTACAATAATATCATTCCATATTAATCCTTCATTTGCCTCACACCAATCTAATTGCTGTTTTGTAAAGCCTGTTTTAAGAGAGTCAGAAGTTGCTGGCAAAAATTTATCCAATAGCCACCATTGCTTTCCTTTTTCAATCATTTGCTCAACTAATCCTTTTGCTCCGCTTCTATCAGGATAAATATCTTCGATCACTGCCTTCATACAATTAACAACTATGTATTGCGATTCGAATCTTCTTGAAATATAAGCGGGAAAAAGTTGCTGCGCTTCCATACTTTGATATGCAGAAAAATCCTTGCCACCAAATTGATGCAGACCAACTGCAATACCAGATCCTGTCAATGCAACTCCCGGCGCATCAAGTGGTCCGAGGAATAAAATTATTTTCGATGTTTTATAATCAGGAAAATAATACTTTACATATTGAAAAGCCTTTTGAATATCTTTTTGTAACCAGTTAACGTTCCCGTACTGTTTGCTTAAGCTTTGGTACATGGAGGAATATCCACGAATAAAAAATTTAGAAACATCCAGCGTGGTTTTATTTGTATCCGAACCCGAGACACCAAGGACCTGTTGCATGAAATCTGTATAAAAATCAGGATGCTCCTTCATTAGCTCTTTTAGACCAGCAGCAGTATTATTTGTATCAATGCTAAAAAAACTTTTGTCGAATCTTTCAATGGGAATGTCAACTTTTATATTTGACACATCCGGGCCTTTGCTGTCTGTGCAGCCAATAAAAAAAAATAAGCTCAGAAAAAACAAGGTGTTTATTTTCATAGAAATGATTAACGATAGTGGTTATTGGATGTTGTGTACGAAGATAATGGAAAGAAAATTTTAACCTCTTTATTGACAGCGTCGTAAATTTGCCTCATGAAGATCGCCTTAGCGCAACAGAACTATCATATTGGCAATTTTGAAGATAACACCCGCAAGATCATTGAAGGAATAAAAAAGGCCAAAGAACAAGGAGCTGACCTTGTTGTGTTTTCGGAGCTATGCGTTTGCGGCTATGCTCCCGGGGATTTCCTGGAATTTCCTGATTTTATCAATAAATGTTATGAAGCGATCGATCGGATAAAAGAACATGCCGATACAATTGGTGTCCTGATCGGTTCACCTGCACGTAATCCTCAAAAAGAAGGCAAAGACCTTTTCAACGCCGTTTTTCTTCTCCATGAAAAAGAAATAAAAGGTGAGATCCATAAAACACTTTTACCAAATTATGATGTGTTTGATGAATACCGCTATTTTGAACCGGCTTTTGATTGGAAAGTTCTTGAGTTCAAAGGAAAAAAATTAGCAGTAACAATTTGTGAGGACATCTGGAATATGGGTGATAATCCTTTGTATCGCATCACACCGATGGAAAAATTGATGGCTTATAATCCTGATGTGATGATCAACCTATCCGCTTCTCCTTACAATTATGCGCAGGATATTGTTCGCAACAGTATTATTAAGGCACATACTCTAAAATACAAATTGCCGATGCTTTATTGTAATGCAATAGGCTCTCATACTGAACTTATTTTCGATGGCGGCAGTCTTGTATATGATATTAATGGAAAGCAGGTAAAAGAGATGAAATATTTTGAAGAGGATTTTCAACTGTTTGAATTGGATCAGTTATTGAAAAAAGATGTTTCTATAAAACATCCACCAAGAGAAAAATATTTTTATTCCGCAAAAGAAGTAGGTACAGGAGAAGATATTCTCGCCTATTTAACCAATGATAAAAATATTGATGAGATCTATCATGCATTAATTCTTGGAATAAGGGATTATTTCAAAAAGATGGGTTTTAGCAAAGCTATACTTGGCGCCAGTGGTGGCATTGACAGTGCTGTAACACAAGTGTTGGCTGTTCATGCATTAGGTAAAGAAAATGTAAGTGTTCTTTTAATGCCTTCGCAATTTTCATCTTCTCATTCTGTGGAAGATGCAGAACAGCTAAGTAAGAATCTTGGTAGTCAGCATAATATTATACCGATCAAAAATATTTTTGAAAGTTTTGTTACAGAATTAAAACCAGTTTATAAAGACCTGCCATTCGGGTTGGCTGAAGAAAATATCCAGGCAAGGACAAGAGGTAATTTGTTGATGGCAGTTGCCAATAAGTTTGGCTATATTTTACTAAATACATCTAATAAAAGTGAATTAGCAACCGGTTACGGTACCTTGTATGGAGATATGGCCGGTGGTCTTAGTGTATTAGGTGATGTTTATAAAATGCAGGTATATGCGTTGGCAAAATATATAAATCGTGAAAAAGAGATCATACCTCTAAACATTATCAAAAAAGCTCCATCCGCAGAATTGCGGCCAAATCAAAAAGACAGTGACAGCCTTCCTGAATATGATACTCTCGATAGGGTATTGTATGAATATATTGAACTACGCAACGGCCCGAAAGAAATTAAAGCAAAAGGATATGATTCGCCTCTTGTGGACAGAATTTTGAAATTGGTTAATACCAATGAATATAAACGAAAACAGTTTTGCCCAATCCTTCGCATAAGTTGCAAAGCATTTGGTGTCGGAAGAAGAATGCCGGTTGTTGGCAAATACCTTTCCTAACTCTTTAATGGATAAAAGTGAGCTCCACATTAACGGGTCCCGGAGCCGGTGGAATCGTCATGTTTTGAGAAACCACGAGGTTCACAGCATCTAATTTAACAATTGTAAATAATCCCGAACCGCCGGTAATAAGAGGCGTGTTAAGATTTAACTGTGTTTCACTACTTTGAAACGACCATGTAAAGCTTGCTGGTGCCGGAGGTGCACAAACATTTGCCCCTTCGGATATAGTTCCTGTGCCACCGCTTGCAACAAAAGTGATTGTATTATCCTTAAAACATGCTGGAATTTGTGCAGTAACGTCTATTCCACCTGCCTTGGCGCTGCTAAATTTCCAGGATGATTTTGTAATGAGTTCTGTCTTTGTAGGTGTTGGTGGAGCTGGGGGATCGTCTTTCCCGCAATTAGTAAAAATCAATATTGTAAAACAAAGTGCTGTAGCAAGGATTAGTTTATTCATAGTGCTGAATTTAATTTTAAAAGTAGTCAAAGTTTTTGAGTTTAAACGCTTTGTAAATAGTACCTGTAAATAACGCTTTCAAGTCTCTTAAATTTTATGCAGCACTCAATTTGTTATTATCTTTCCTCAGAATCCTGCCTCTACCGGCAGGATTTAAACCTTGTTAATCCTGGTTCTGTTTTATGAAGGCACTTGTTTACAAATCGACGGGAAGCTGGTACACGGTCAAAGATCAGGCTGGAAGAATATATAATGCCCGTATGAAAGGGATCTTTAAAATCGATGGGATCACGTCTACTAATCCCGTAGCCGTTGGCGATGAAGTGGATATTGAACTTGAGAGTGAGATTGAGAGTACGGCCATTATTAATGAGATCCTTTCCCGCAGAAATTATGTGAACAGGCAATCACCAAGACATAAATACCAGCATCATATTATAGCTGCCAACCTTGACCAGTCTGTTTTATTTGCCACTTTAAAAGAACCAAGAACTTCACAGGGATTTATTGATCGGTTTCTTGTTGCCTGTGAAATGTATCATGTACCAGCAGCAATTGTTTTTAATAAGGCTGACCTGCACAAAAAAAAGGAAGATGAAAAATTTTTTGAGTGGAAACAGATGTATGAAGAAATAGGTTATAAAACTTTTTTGGTTAGTGTTGAAAAAGGAATGGGAATTGAAACCGTGCAAGATCTTTTAAAAAATAAAATATCGTTGCTGAGCGGTCATAGCGGTGTTGGAAAATCTTCATTTATAAATATTATTTGTCCGCAATTGGAACTTAAAACGCAGGATGTAAGCGGATGGAGTGGCAAAGGCTTGCACACAACAACCTTTGCAGAAATGTTTGATCTTCCTTTTGGTGGAAAAATAATTGACACACCAGGCATGAGGGAATTTGGTTTAGTTGATATCTTAAAACAAGAACTATCTCATTATTTTCCAGAGATGAGAAGCCGGCTTAATGATTGCCAGTTCAACAATTGCCAGCATATAAACGAACCAAACTGCGCTGTGAAAAAAGCTGTAGAAGAAGAAAAAATAAATATTGACCGTTATATCAGCTATTGTACTATCCTTGATTCGATCGAGGAAAGAAAGTATTAATTTTACCTATGGCTCAAACAATTTTTAAATATTCCAATGGTGAGGTAAGTATTGTATGGCAGCCAGAGCTTTGTATTCATTCAGGGAGATGTGTCCGCGGTTTGTCCGAAGTTTTTAAACCAAAAGAAAAACCATGGATAACGCCGGAAGGGTCAACTACAGAAAAAATTGTTGCACAAGTAAAAAGATGCCCAAGCGGAGCGTTGAGCTATTTTATGAACGATGCAGAACCAATAACAGAATAAATATTTTCAAATTTTCTTTACATTCTTATACCCATTCTTTCCAAACCATTGCATCACTTTTTCCCTTTGATCTCCTTGTATAATGATTTCACCATCTTTTGCAGAACCGCCGGTACCACAAAATGATTTTAATTTTTTTCCCAGATCCTCAAGATCTTCTTCTTTACCGATAAAGCCTTCAACCAATGTCACGGCTTTGCCCGCCCTGTGTTTTGCATCTAATCTCACTTTTAGTTTTTGCTGGGGCGGTAACAATGTTTCATTGAAATGATGTTTTTCTTCAAATTTAAAATTGGGGTCTGTACTAAATACAAATCCACGGCTATCGGGTTTATTTTTTTTGCTCATCGTTTAAATGATTACTGCTTTTAAACTAAGATCCAGGCTTCTTGCCTGGTGTATTAAAGCTCCCACACTTACATAATCAACTCCTGATGCTGCATAATCTTCAATATTATCAAGGTTAATACCGCCACTTGCTTCCGTTTCAAAATCTTCACCAATCAATTTTAATGCTTCAGTAATTTGTTGCAGTGTAAAATTATCGAGCATGATCCGCGACACTTTTCCTTTTCCAACTGCAATCACATTTTGAACGTCTTCAAGATTTCTTGTTTCTATTTCAATATTAAGATTGAGGTTTTTTTTCTGTAAATATTTCCACGTTTCATTAATTGCATTTTCAATTCCTCCACAGTAAGCAATATGATTGTCCTTCAGCATGATCATATCATACAATCCGAAGCGATGATTTACCCCACCTCCTATTTTTACAGCTTCCTTTTCTAGCAGTCGAAAGTTTGGAGTTGTTTTTCTTGTATCAAGCAATTTTGTTTTGTGACCATATAACCGGTCAACATACTGTCGGGTCAGTGTTGCGATCCCACTCATTCGTTGCATGCAATTCAATACAAGTCTTTCACATTGCAATATGGTATGAACAAACGCTTCCACTTCAAAAGCCATTTCTCCGGCTTTCATCATTTCCCCGTCTTTTTTTAATGTTGTAAAGTTTGCACCTGGGTCTTTGTATTGAAAAATCTTTTCTGCCACTTCAACTCCCGCAAGTATTCCATCCTGTTTTATTTTTAAAATAGCCTTTCCCCTGGCATTTTCAGGTATGCAACTTAAAGTTGAATGATCTCCTTCGCCAACATCTTCTATAAGCGCCTCATCGATCAAATGATAAAATTGTTTGTTGAATTCCATCGTCCAAAACTAAAAAAGCCCCGCCACAAATGGGCAGGGCTTTAAAAATTTATGCAAGGTTTTATAATTGTTGGATTCGAATATCCTGTATTACCTGTTTGTTTCCTTTTAACCGCATATATACAGTAGTCCGGTAACTTCCATTTTTGGTTTGAAGCGTACCGATGCAATAATCACCGTTATCATTATTGCCTTTATGTTTTACATCAAAGTTTTTTACACCACTATTGGTAAAAAAGTCTTTAATAATAAGTTCCCCCTGACTCTTGCTATAGTTACTGCTTTTATCAGGCATAGTAATGTCAACATAGCTATCAAAATACTTTGTAATGCCAGAAGCATTACCGCTTTTCATAGCAGAAATTACATCATCTATTCCTGCCTGTGCGAAGGAAGTAATAGCGATAAAAAAAACAGGTAATAAGAGTAGCGTTCTTTTCATATATTATAGTTTTCATAGTAGTTAATCGAAAAACATGCCACAGTCCATCACATCATTTCCAAATGCTAAGTTACTACATGCCAATGGGATTACAGAGTAGTTACGTTAAAACACTTAGCTTTGTTGCCGTTTTTACCTTGAAAATGAACGTATTTCTAATTGTTAAATTCCGATAATGGCAGCAAAAAAGATAATTCTCATAATAATGGACGGATGGGGGCTCGGAAAGGTGGCATCTGCAGATGCAATTCAACATGCCAAAACGCCATTTGTTTCGTCACTTTATTCAAAGTACCCAAATACAACATTAATAACCTGCGGAGAAGCTGTGGGCCTGCCTGACGGTCAAATGGGTAATTCAGAAGTTGGTCATTTGAACCTCGGAGCCGGTCGCATTGTTTACCAGGAATTGCAGCGTATAAATGTAGCCGTCCGTGACGGGTCTTTTGCAAAAAATGAAATATTATTAAACGCTATTCGCTTTGCGAAAAAGAATAATAAACCACTTCACCTTTTAGGATTAGTAAGTAATGGTGGCGTGCATTCACATATTGAACATTTGAAAGCACTTACTGATGTTTGCAAAAATGAAAAGTTAAGTGAAGTTTTTATACATGCATTTACAGATGGTCGTGATTGCGATCCCAAAAGTGGATTAGGTTTTATTAAAGAGTTGCAGGAACATTTAAATGGTTCTGTTGGAAAAATTGCTTCGATCAGTGGTCGTTATTATGCAATGGATAGGGATAAAAGATGGGAAAGGATCAAGCTTGCATACGATGCGCTAGTCAATGGTGTTGGTGAAAAAGCAACTGACGCAATTGAAGCAGTTGAAAATTCTTATAGCAAAAACGTAACTGATGAATTTATAAAACCAACTGTAATAGTTGCAGAAGATCAGCAACCTCTTGCGAAAATAAAAGAGGGTGATGTGGCGATCTGTTTTAATTTCCGTACGGACCGCTGTCGCGAAATAACCCAGGTGCTTACCCAAATGGATCTTCCCGATCATGATATGAAAAAGCTTTCGCTGCATTATACTACAATGACTGACTATGATAAAACTTACAAAGATGTCAATGTGATCTTCGAAACAGATAATTTGAATAATACGCTTGGAGAAATTCTGGCGCAGTATGGATTGAAACAAATTCGCATAGCAGAAACTGAAAAGTATCCGCATGTAAGTTTTTTCTTTAGTGGCGGAAGAGAAAAACCTTTTGATGGTGAAAAAAGAATTATGATCTCATCGCCAAAAGTTGCCACTTATGATCTGAAACCAGAGATGAGTGCTTTTGAAGTAACCGATGCATTACTACCTGAAATAAAAAATAAGACCATTGATTTTATTTGCCTGAACTATGCAAATGCCGACATGGTTGGTCATACCGGTATATGGGACGCCGCCATTAAAGCCGTTGAAACAGTTGATAAATGCGTATCACAAGTGATCACAACAGGATTAGAAAATGGTTATACTACCTTTCTTACTGCCGATCATGGCAATTCAGATTATATGATCAATGAAGACGGATCTCCAAATACGGCTCATACAATGAACCTGGTACCATTTTTTATAATTGATAAAGAATGGAAAGGGAAAATTAAACCGGGAAAACTAGGTGACCTTGCCCCAACAATACTTACCATGATGCAATTACCAATCCCTAAAGAAATGACAGGAGAAATATTAATTTAGTGAGATAAAAAAATCGAATGAAAAAAGTTTTCAAAACAATCGGCTGGTTGCTGTTGATCGTTTTAGTAGCAATTCAATTTTTTCATCCCAGGAAAAACATACAAGAAGGTGATCAATCAAATGCTATTTCTAAAAAATTTCAAGTGTCTGCAGATGTAAAAATAATTCTTGATAAAGCCTGTATGGATTGTCATAGCAACAATACTCGCTATCCCTGGTATAACAATATACAACCTGTAGCCTGGTGGTTGAACGATCATATAATTGATGGAAAAAAAGAATTGAATTTTGATGAATACATCAATAAGCGTCCCCGCTTTCAATATCGCAGAATGGAACAAACCATTGATCTGGTAAAAAAAGGGGAAATGCCGCTTGATTCATATACCTGGATACATAAGGATGCTATATTATCTGAAGAAGAAAAGACAAAACTCTTTGATTGGGCACAATCAGTAATGGACACATTAAAAAGGCAATACCCTATTGATAGCCTGAAGAGACAAGGCTCTCCACCACCACAGAAATAATTTGACCCTAAAGCCTCTTTATTGATAATTCCATTCTCCTTTTAATCAAAATTTTATCCCCACCCCTCCCTTTCCTGTTGAGAAAGGCGGTTAGGAGTTTTACATTCTGAAAATTTACAATTCTGTGCAGCTATTGAATCTAAAAATTGTCTAATTTACAGGCAACCAAAGGAAACTATGACCGAGGAAGCCATTTTACAAGGCTGTTTGAAAAACGACGCTTCTGCCCAGCGGGAACTGTATAATAAGTACAGTCCTAAAATGCTAGCTGTTTGTTATCGTTTCGCTCATAACCGGGAAGACGCCGAGGATATGCTGCAGGAAGGTTTCATAAAGGTTTTTTTACAAATGCATACGTTTGAAAACCGCGGAGCTTTTGAAGGGTGGATTAGAAGAATAATAGTTCATACCTGTATCAATATCCTAAAAAGAAATAAGAAGTTCAACGATAGTGTTGATATAATTCATGCAACGGGTGTCCAGGTAAGAGAAGAAAGTGTGCCATCGATCATACAGGCAAAACAAGTGGTGGAATGTATTAGGGTGTTGCCAATGGGTTATCGTACAGTTCTTAATTTATATGCAGTAGAGGGATATAGTCATCGTGAAATTGCAAAAATGCTGGATATAGAAGAAAGCACCAGCCGCAGCCAGTATACAAGGGCGAAGGCAATGCTTGAAGATATTTTAGTTAGAAAAAAGATTTTGCAAAAACCAAGGCAACAGCCAGAATGGATTGCTTTGGCCGGCAGCAGATAAAACTTAATCCGTTCCTAAATTACTGACTGGTTTATGGAGAGACAATTCAATAATGGGGATTTTGAGAAGCTGTTGAGAGATAATGCCAATCAATACCGGATGTACCCTTCGGAAAAGGTCTGGAAAGGTATTCACTCTTCTTTACACACTCGTCGCAGGTGGTATGGCCTTACTGCAGCTATTATGCTTTTGGTTACCGGCTCCATTGTTTCTATTATCATTTATAATGACAACCCAGGAAAAAATATAACTGATCAGAAAAATGCTTCAATTCAAAATAGCAGTCAAAAACAAACACCTTCGACTGTTTCGAACGAAACAAGAACATTTACGCCTGCAGCAAATGAAATAAAGCCAGGTGATCGTCAAACAACTAATCTTACAGAATTATATTTAGAGGGTCCTGTTTTTAAAACTCCAATTGCAGATAATAAGCAATCAAAAACGGTTTCGAATAATAACTTAAGCAATAACATTTACAGGGATGCTTTGGGGTCAAATACTTTCAATAAAAATGAACCTTTCGATGAATCAACATTTTTCGCTGATCTGAATCTTATAAAACAAAGCACTTTTCTTAATACCGAAAATGCTTCAGTTGATGAGATAGCTACTAATAAAAAAACTATAACTGATCAGAGCACCGTGGGAGAGAATAAAGAAATGGAGATTAGGGATGCCGTTTCAGCGCTTGCTTCGCAAAATGTTTTGCTTGCAAAACCAAAAAAACAACCAAGAGTTACCGCCCAGGTGTTTTTTACACCAACTGTCAGTTATAGAAAATTAAAAGAAAATAAAAATGTATACGCCGGCAGCGGGTTTTACGTACCAACGATCGATCTAAACAACATAGTAAAACACAAGCCTGGTATGGGTCTTGAATTCGGAATTGAAGGAAAATATAAGATGAATAAGAAATTTTCTTTAACAACCGGTTTACAGTTCAACATTAATCGTTATGATATTCTGGCCTATTCGCATCCAACTGAAATAGCAACTGTGGCCTTAACCAGTAGTTATGGAGTAGTGGACTCTTTAGCAACTTTAAGCAATTATCGAAATAGCGGTACTTCAGCGAATTGGTTAGAGAATTTTTATTTCCAGGTAGCTGCCCCGGTTGGAGTCGAAGTAATACTGACTAATCATAAAAATCTTCAATGGGGAATTAGCGGTACCATACAACCAACTTATGTTATTGGGGATAGGGCTTATGTAATTTCCAGTGATTATAAAAATTATGCAAAGTTTCCTGATGTTATGCGTCGTTGGAATATAAGCACAGGTGTTGGGACATTTGTAGCATACTCTACCGGCAGGATCAATTGGCAGGTTGGACCTCATCTGCGTTACCAGCATTTATCCAGCTTCGTGAGTGCTTTATCTGTAAAAGAAAAATTATATGCTATAGGGTTGAAAGTGGGAGCTACCCTCAATAATAAAAAGTAAGCAATACTAACTGCAAGTTTTCGCAAAATTATCCCGGTCACGCAAAGAGATCGGGATAATTGTTTTCAGCACATTATTTCCCTTTAAATTTATGGCATGAAAAACTATTTATTTATTCCGGCTCTTACAATTATTTTATTTGCCGCCTGTAAGGAAAAAAAAGAAGCAAAACAAGAACTGCCTATTTCTATTCTATCAATCATAAAAGGGCAACTTAATCACCTGGATACGTCCCTTTATGGCATAATCAAATATGAAACCGCCGATAATACTACAGATTCAACCTATTTAAAACGAGATGAGATCAGGAAATTTGCTGCGCCTTTTCTTTCATTACCAGAAATTGCTGATAAAAATTACTATGAAAATTATACGGAAGAAAAAGTTATAGATGCACAACAGGAAACACTTAACATCACCACTACTGCAAAAAATGAAAATGCAGAAATACAAAAACAAATTATTGTTATAGCCCTGGCTGATGTTTCCAGCGGAAAAGTGCAAAGTATTTTTATAGACAGGTATATACCATCAAAAGATAGTACTGTTGAACAAAAACTTTTTTGGGAAATGGATCAATACTTTTCAATCCGTAACATTATAGAAAAAAAGAATCAACCTGAACAAATTCTTTTTACAAAAGTGGCCTGGCAATGATCTTGCCTGCTGACCATTTTAATATTGGGATCGATGACTAACTCCGAATTTCAGAATATTGCACAAACAATACCCCGCAATCCAGGTATCTATAAATATTACAATAAAGAGAATGAATTACTTTATGTAGGCAAGGCAAAAGATTTGCGAAAAAGAGTAAGCTCCTACTTTTTCAAAAATCTTACAAGCTATAAAACTCATGAACTTGTAAGCAGGATTCATCATATTGAATTCACAATTGTAAATTCTGAACAGGATGCATTCTTTTTTTCTATAATGTT
>JGI24806J26614_1000580_pt1 | contig 11783 bp, 8 predicted proteins | sample Kansoi200umMDA_FD_26614 | JGI IMG/M metagenome (IMG submission 26614)
GTCCGGCTGGCTTAGTTGTAAAGAATGGCTGAAAAATTTTATCTACTACTTTTTGAGGGATGCCGGTGCCATTATCTTTTACATGAATTTCAATTTTGCCATCAAGTTTTTTTGTATTAACAGAAACAGTTGGTTCATATCCGTCACCCATTTGTTTCTTCTTTTCGCTTACAGCATAAAATGCATTGTTGAATAAATTCAGAATTACTCTTCCCATTTCCTGTGGCACAACATTTATTTTTCCAATCTTGTCATCAAAGTCTATTTTTAGTGTTGCGTTGAACGACTTGTCTTTTGCTCTCATGCCATGATAACTCAATCGTAAATATTCATCTGCCAATGCATTGATATCTGTAGGTTCTTTTTGTCCTGTACTTACACGAGAATGCTGCAGCATCCCTTTTACGATTGCATCGGCACGTTTGCCATGATGGATTATTTTTTCTTCGTTGTCTTTAATATCATTCAAAATTGTTTTTACTTCACTGATATTTCCTTTATCGATTTCCTCACCCGCTTCTTCAATCAACTCAGTATTCACTTCAGAAAAATTATTTACAAAGTTCAACGGGTTTTGTATTTCATGGGCAATACCTGCAGTAAGCTCTCCAAGCGAAGCCATTTTTTCTGATTGTATGAGTTGGGCTTGTGTGGATTTTAATTCACCTAAAGTTGCTTCAATTTCTTTTTTCTGGGATTGTAATAATGTATTTGCTTTTTGTTTTTGCCTGTTGTTGCGGTATAAAATAAAAGCCAGCACCCCAACTCCTGTAATAATGCTGATAAAGCCATACATTTTTATTTTGTTTTCATAGCGTTGTTTTTCTTCCCTGCTTTGCTGCTCTGATTGCATGCGTCGGTTGGCTTCATTAAAACTCAATGCCTGAAACTGTCTTATTTTATCTGCATTGTAAAGGCTGTCTTTTACTGCAATGGAAAGCTGCAGGTATTTGTAAGCACTGTCGGACTGGTTGTTGGCTTTATACAACGCGGCAACCAAAGGGCTGACTTCTGCTATATATAGATCTGCATTTTGCTCCCATGATTGCATAGACTGTTTATTATTTTGATAATAATTTAAAGCGTGACGGGCAAATACAAGAGCTGAGTCAACCATGTTTTCTTTTTGAAATAATTTGGCCATTCCAGCTTGTGCATTTGCCTTAATGTATCCGTATACTACAAAATCGGGTGTATTGTCAATTACAGACCTGTATTTGCCCATTGCAGAATCGCTGTTACCCAGCGCAGCATATACATCTGCAAGCAATAAATTACCAAAGAGAATATCAACATCGTTGTTAACTTTCAAATCAATTTCATGTCTCTCTTTTGCATAATATAATGCAGAATCCTGCTGGTGCAGGTTATAAAAAGCAATTGCCCTTTTATATATTGCCTCCCTGTGAAACCACACATATGTCGGGTCTTTGTGTTCCTTGGTATTCAGCACAGAATCCATTTGATTGCCGTAAATCAAAATATTTTGATAGTCCTTCATCGCTTCATATTCATTCAGTGTTTTAAAGATGGCAAAGACCAAAGCAAATTTGTTTTTTTCTTTTTCTGCGAGTTGTACATTTTCAAGGCGTATTTCTAATGCTTTTGAAAAATTTCCCAAATTGTGTAAAACGCCGGCCATTACGTTTTGTATATAAATAAAAACAAAAGAATTACCTCGCTCAAACCATTGTTTATAATCACTGTTTAGCCTCATCATCTGCAGCAACTGCAGTGCTCGTTGGGCATAGTAAAAAGCCGAATCGGAGTTATAATAATCAGAGGTGGAAGAATAGACATTGGCCAGGGACAACAATATCCATAATTGGCTTGTATCCGATTTTTGTAGTGAAAGCGCCGTATACTTGTCTGAAAAAAGTTGGTCTCGCCAGGCTGTTACAATGTCTGATACTGTGGTATCTCTGCGAATAGTTATCTCCCTGTCCTCCACATCTTCTCCATCGAACGTTAATTCCACGGATGCCCAGCTACCCCGGTGAAATTTGTAACGGATAATACCCGCTTTTAAATTAAGCGTAAGCGATTTTTCCTTTTCGCCATGCGGCTTCATTAAATAAGCCGGGTTGGCTGTGGAATCCCAGTTGTTGAAAGTGCCTGTAACAAAAATGCTGTCGTTCTCAATAGCTGTTTGCTCTTTTAAAATAAATGTTACTTTATACTGTGCCTGCAGAAGCATGGATGAGAAAATATAAAAGAACAAGGAAAAGATTTTTTTCATGATGCAGACTGTTAATTGGAATAAGATGAAAAATAAAAATAGCAGCAGTTGTTTTTAAATAATTGGTAATTGAATTATAAACTCCGCACCTTCACTTTCTTTTGTTTCCACTTTTATTTCTCCGCCATGCGCTTTTATGATATCATAGCTCAGACTCAAACCCAATCCTGTTCCTTGTCCCGCTGGTTTTGTGGTGAAGAATGGTTGAAAAATTTTATCTACAACTTTTTGAGGAATACCGACGCCATTATCTTTTACATGAATCTCAACTTTGCCATCAAGCTTTTTTGTGCAAACAGAAACAGTAGGCTCATAGGGTCCGTTCGCCTCCTTTTTCTTTTGCATCACGGAGTAAAAGGCATTATTAAATAAGTTGAGCAGTACTCTTCCAATATCTTGTGGAACAACATTTATTTTTTCAATGCTTGTCTCAAAATGTGTTTCCAGTGTTGCATTGAATGATTTGTCTTTTGCTCTCATGCCATGATAACTTAATCGCAAATATTCATCGGCCAAAGCGTTGATGTCGGTCGGTTCTTTTTGACCTGTACTTACTCGTGAATGTTGCAGCATTCCTTTTACGATAGCATCAGCGCGTTTGCCGTGATGAAGAATCTTTTCTTCGTTTTCTTTTATATCATTTGAAATTGCAATAGCATCGTCAACTTTTCCCGTTTTTAATTCTTGCTGTAGTTCATCGACAAGTTCTTTATTCACTTCTGAAAAATTATTCACGAAGTTTAAAGGGTTTTGTATCTCATGCGCTATGCCTGCAGTAAGTTCACCAAGTGAAGCCATTTTTTCTGACTGGATGAGTTGGGCTTGGGTGGATTTTAGTTCTTCTAAAGTTTGTTCTGTTTTTGCCTTCTGAATATCTGTTTCCTGTTTTTGTTTTTGCAATAGAGCATAGGCTTTTTTCCTCCGATCATTATAATATAAAAGAATAAGTCCAATGGCTAAAAGAACTCCTGCTGTTGCGAGTAACGCATAAATTTTTATCCTGTTTCTATATTGTGCTTGTGCATTTTGCGCTTCTTGCTGTTGAAATTCTAAATTGAATTTATAATTTAATAGTTGCCGTTGTTTTTCTTGATTGTACAAAATGTCTTTTGTGATCATCGCCTGCTTATGATAATACAAGGCACTATCAGTGTCATATCGCTCATACAGTTTAGACAAAAGCAGATCTGTTTCCAATATTTCTTTGGCAAAGTTTTTTGGCTGTGAAATAGCCAATGATTTATGTAAATAAAAAAGAGCCGAGTCTCTCAACTTCATGCTATCAAACAGAACAGCCATATAGTTATACGTGCTGGCTAATCCTCTATAAATATGTTTTAATTGGAGGAAACCCTGAATGCTTTGCCTATAAAGCTGTAAAGCTGTATCATAATTTTTTAACTCAGCCTGAATACGAGCGGCGTATGTATAAATCGCAGCATCAATGCCCTTTTGGTTCGTAATTGGATAGGAGAATGCTTCATGAATATACTTTCGAGCAGAATCTAATTGACGCATCTCCAAATAAACAGATGCTTTAAGCAGAAATAATCCTCTGCAAAACCTGCAGGAATCACGCGGGAGTAAGAATTCTTTTGCTGATTCAATATTCTTATTTGCATATTTCAATGATTCTGAATAATCACCCAAATCCCGGTAGAAATTAGTAAGTTCGGCATAATAGCGGCCCTTTAAGCCACGATCATTTGTTGTATCAACGTATTCTAAATTGGACAAATACAACTTAATGGCGGTAGAATAATCTCCAACATTTCCCCATGCAACTCCGAGACCCCATGTCAGATAAACCTCGCCTTTAAAATAATGAATTTGCTTTGCCAGCTTCAATCCATCTTGTGCTAATTGAATCGCCGAATCGGGATCAAAGCGGGCAAGCTCATTACACAATTTTGATAGCAATATTATTCTTGTGGTATCTTCTTTAGCGGCAGCCAGCAAGTTTTTCAGACTATCAGTATCAAGTGCGCCCTGTGCGTTGCTTGCTATTACGTTAAAAAGGAGAGTCACTATCACAACGAATTTTTTCATTAATTTAATTTACGATTTTAACTCGTGAAGGTGATAATAAACTCCGCTCCCTCACTTTCGTTCGTCTTAACTATTATCTCTCCACCATGCGCCTTCACAATATCATACGCCAAACTCAAACCCAATCCTGTTCCTTGTCCTGTTGGCTTTGTTGTAAAGAATGGCTGGAAGATTTTGTCTATAACTTTTTGAGGAATGCCAATGCCATTATCTTTTACATGTATTTCAATATTGCCATCGGCTTTTTTTGTGCAAACAGAAACTGTTGGTTCATAAGCATCGCCAACTTCATTCTTCTTTTGCATCACAGCGTAAAATGCATTGTTGAATAGATTTAATAAGACTCTTCCGATATCCTGCGGCACTACATTCATTTTTCCAATGCTTTCATCAAAATCTGTTTTCAGTGTTACAGTGAAACTCTGGTCCTTTGCTCTCATGCCGTGATAGCTTAACCGCAAATATTCATCGGCCAATTTGTTGATCTCTGTTGGTTCTTTTTTTCCCGTGCTTACTCTTGAATGTTGCAGCATTCCTTTTACAATTGCATCTGCTCGCTTGCCATGCTGAAGAATTTTTTGCTCATTATCTTTTATATGATCAGCAATAATTTTTAACTCATTAATATTTCCCTTATCTGCTTCTTCCTTTAACTCATCAATCAATTCGGAATTCACTTCGGAAAAATTGTTTACAAAGTTTAAAGGATTCTGTATCTCATGCGCTATGCCTGCAGTAAGTTCACCAAGTGAAGCCATTTTTTCTGATTGTATAAGTTGTGATTGCGTATCTTTTAATTCTTTGAGTGAATGGCTTAATTCAGAAGTTCTTTCCTCAACCTGTTTTTCCAGTATTTCTTTTTGCGCTGAGAGAATTTGTTGTTTTTCTTTTTCCTGTTCGATTGTTTGCTGGGATAGTCGTTCCACTTCAGTGAGTTTCTCGGTTAACAAGTGACTGGTAAAAGAAGATTCGAGTGCCAGGAAAATGGAAATAGAGACGGGAAGGATTAAAAAACAAATGTTAATAGTCAAATGGGCGTATATCCCATCGGGACCAACAGGCAAATAATCAAAGAAAAACAACACGAAAAGCAAATAAAATGCAAGAAAACCTGCAGCCCCGGCAATGACTATCTTTGCTCCTCTTCTTTTATTTTTCGCTGCCAGCACAGTAATCCAGGTTATTTCCAGAAAGATAAGAATCGGGAAAACAATATAATTAAAAATATCTCCATTGTGATAGTAAATAAAATATAGCATCGGGCTTAATACAGAACAGCCCACCAATGACCAATAAATTATACCGCGATGATGGTCAAACATTTCATAAACCGCTGATAAGAAGAATAAATAGCTCAACGACCAGCTTGTATTAATGGCAATAAGGAAAACTGCTTGGTAGCTGCCAGATAAACATGAGTGTACACAAGAGAAACCAGAAAAGAAAACGCAGCTACAAGAATGGCATAAATAAAAAAATAAAGATTAGCCTTTTGAGAAGGGTTAAACAGGAATAAAGCTAAATGCAGTACGGCAAGAATAAAAAATACGCCGCCCCGCATGTAGTCAAAAAAGAGATGCAGATTGCTGGAAAAATAACGGCTCACGCTTTGCATTTCCATCGCCCGAAGCGCAAAAGTGGAGTTTTGTCGCTTGGCTATTATTATATAAGGAACATTTCTTTGNAGAGCAAAGCGCACAGCTAATACTTGCTCTTTCAATTTACTTACAGTAAGTCCTATATAAGTGCCTCGCGTGGGAATAACAGCCCGCACCTGCTCAGGATTATTACTGATTGTGCCAAACTTTTGAATTAATTGACCATTTAAAAAGATTTCAGAGGCACCTGTTTGTTCTACCAATACAGCTAATACTTTTTGAGTAATAGAACTGTCTGTAATGAACCGGAGGCGAAACCAGACTATGCTTGTTTTCCAAAGTTCCGAGATATCACGAATATCTTTGGTGGGGTCAATTGACTTCCAGTGTTGGTCATTAAAGTCAAGCTTGGAGTATTCTGGATTATCACCTGCCTGGAATTTCCAACCTTTATCCAATAAAACACCCTCTGGTGGAAGTTTATCTAAATGAAAAATGTAAGAAGACGAGTCTTGTGAAAAACAATCGCCAGGAGTTAAAAAGATCAAGAAAAAGATGCTGTAAAAAATTTTCATGATAATTCCTTTGACATTTTACTTCAACAACAATTGGTTCACAGACTTGGCAACCTTTCCTTCTTTTGCTTCCACTTTTATTTTTACCTCGATGTGCTTTGATAATATCATAACTTAAAACTCAATCGCAGTCCTGTTGCCTGTTGTGTTGGTTTTGTAGCGCCCTCAGATTACTGTAATATGACAATTTAACTTAAGTAGCGGTATATGATTTATTGAGGGCCTGGAAAAGAAAAGTTAATAAATGAATAGGATAATGCCGAATTTTTTTTGTAAAGTCTTAAACAACGCGGCCTCGTTTTTTTATGAAGTTTGTTATTCAGGAATATAGTCCGGATGAAAACCGTTATCATCATAGGTGATGTTTCCAGTCCTAATACTTTCTTCTTTTCTCTTCTGATAAACTATTAAGCCAGTATTCGGGCCGCTGCTTTTTCAATTGTTTCTAAAATAGTTTGCTCTAATGTCAAATGATATGTGATGTCATCCTGTGTGATCTCATAATAACCAGAAGCGTGATTGTATTGGAGAAACTTTTTTAAAAGATATGGTGTCGGGTGTTTTGCTCTTCTCATATATATTCTGCAGCTTCTTTTTTTATTTTTAAATATAAATGTATATTCACATCATTCTTTACCGAACAAACTTATAATATTAAGCGGTGCCTTATTTGGGCGCTGCTTTTTGTTTTGTAATATTTGCTTACTTATCCATAGATTATACCTATAGTTATTCTTGACGAGGTTTTTAATCTGAAATATAGGATAATACATTTTCAAGTTTGCAAAAATCGAATGGCAAAAAAGGCGCGGACTCCCTCAAAGTAAATACCCTCTAAACCGCTTCTATCTTCCTTTTAACGGTCATCAGGAGTATTGCTGATATCGCGGCCGCTTTGGAGAAGACGGGCTGAAATCGCCTCTAAATGAAGAATGGAAGTATCGCACCGAACTTATGCTAAACGCTGTCAGAATACGAGTTACTGAGCCCGAAACGAAGGGCAACAGCGTGGAGCAGAACTGATGCTCTCATCCAAGATGCAATTCACAGCACTCCAAGTATTCAGCACAATAATTTCTTTGATTTTGGAGTTTATTATTTAGCTCTGAAACTCATTGCTCAAATTTTTACTGTTATTTCTCAATAATTTTCTAATACCTAAACCAAAAAACTGATGAAAGAACTATCGACAAGAACTAATATGCTGCTGCTGTTCGCGTTTGCTATGATCGCTGCGATGTACGTAGCTCTTACCAATTATTTTTTTACACTTTCCTGTATATTTCTTGGTGCTTCGATTGTTTTCAGTTTCCTCACTGTTTTTTCTCATGTGCCGGAAGGACAAAGAAGGGGAAAACTGATTTTACTTAGCGCTTGTTCTCTCGTATCTATTATGCTTTTTTTGCTGGTATATAGTTAGGGATGTTTCAAAAGAAGTATTGATTACAAAATACAAAAAAATATCTGCAAAAGGGCGGTGTAAAGAAAGATAAAATTATGAAACATAATCAATTTAGCGTTGGCAATGTCGTGACAGTGAAGAGTAAAAAATATCCTATGACCATCATAAGTAATGTTACAAATGATTGGCTCAAAATTACCGATTATTTAGAGACAGACATCTATGAATGCCAATGGCAAACGCTCGATAGAGTTGAAGTCGGAATTTTTCGCGGTGAAGAGTTGGAGTTGTATGTAACGAAATGACCCGACGCTTTTTACTTTGTCCCTACACCTATATAGTTACCAAAAAGGCGCTCACAATTTGAAAAGAAGTCAGTGTGGGACAGAAGACGGACTGAAATTGCCTGAAAATAAAGAATGAAAGCATTCAGAAGGTATGGGTCCTTTCATGATTGCTTGTCAATAAGGTNTTATAACAACTCCTATCTCGTAAAAAGTAGCCGCTGGATGCATGAACACTAATTCTTTAATTTCGTGTATGGAAACTTATGAAACACTTACCGATGCCATTAATGGCTTAAAAGCTAAAGGTTACCTCGAGGATTTTAACCTGAACCCTGACTACATAGAGTGCAAGGCTCGTAATATGACTTTGTATCCTTCCGATTTTACAATAGATAAATTCTACAGATTTGAAGGTGCAAGCAATCCTGACGATAGTAGCATTGTCTATGCTATTTCTTCTAAACAGGGATTAAAAGGTACGCTTGTGAGTGCATATGGAGTGTATGCAGACAGCCTCACTAATGAAATGGTTAAGAAGTTGCAAATAGCGAGGTAAAATGGTGGCTTAACGGCTGTAAAGCTTCATGAAAAGGGCTGCTTTGACTGCCCTTCATCTACAAACGGAAATTTTAATATACAACGTTCTTATATTAAATTTTAACTCGTTGTTTTCTGCAACATCCTCAAGAAGAAACCTTGCGTTTTAGGTATTTGGTTGCTTGTTTCATGAAGGATCGTTATCTGCACAATTGTTTTCAACAGTATTTCTTTTAGATCTTCTTTATGTGCAGGATGCAGTTTCATGTCATTCACCTGTTCCATTAAATAACTGCTATAATCTTTCAGCAGTTCCAATTCACTAACATTTTTTGGTTGTGGAAGACTCATTGTATTTTGCGATTTTTGCATAGTATTATTTGTTGTGTTTATATTCTATTTTGGTTACTTATTGCAACTTTATAAGCGGGTAGAATAATCCGCCTATGTAATGTAACCTTTAAATCAAGTGATAAGTGTTGCTAATGGAATACCCAGTATCCTCTGTAGGAAAAGTTTTACAAAGAGAGATGATAGGTATGATGAACAGCATGATTAAATGGCCAATGGAATATTGCAAACCAAGAACGGAAATGATAAATGCTAAAGAAAGCGTATTAGATATAACGCAACAAGACCAAATCCGGCAACCAACATTATTATGGTTATAACACGAGAGAATATATTGTCATAATTACTGTGGCCAAAATTTTTCATTGATCAATTATTAGGATGTAAGATAGCCTTTTCTTTTTCCAACCTTTCGGATTTAACACTTCAAAACTGAGACAACACCGGATATCCGGGAAAAAGCATTGCCTTCCTGCCCTCATTAAGCCTTATAAACGAGCAAACTTATTGGCACAATTTTTAAGCCCACGATGAATCGGCGAATGTCAACAAGAAAAACTTTTAAAAATCGGTAAATAGATGCATGACAAGGGGGTAACCTTGTGCGTGGAGGTTAAGGACCGGTGCATCGTTCTGCTGCTGAACCTCTTACTGTATACTGTGGCTTTTGCAGCCTGAACTAATATGACTCGAGAAAATCGGTGATATATATATTTCGTATTGTAACCGTGCTTATGATTCTAACATCTTGCAAAAGGAAACTGTTGATTAGTAATAATAATGATACGATACCTGACAACAAAGATTTATTGCAAAAAGATTTCTCGGCACTTCGATTGTTTTTAGTTTCCTCGCCGTTCTCTCGCACCTGCCGAGCGGGCAAAGAAGAGGAAAGCTTATTTTTCTTACGATTCTTATGACCATCAGGATGGCCAAACCGCATTATGACACAAGGGATGTAATATCAGTTGCTTTTCTGGACATTGGATGTTTGGTAGATAATGTAAGTTATCAACTTTTCGGAAAATATTGATTAAAAGGTTAGGCAGCTATAGTAAAGTGGAAATAGTGGGGAAAAATAAAAAAGCACCCATTTTCATAGAGTGCTCATATAAGATAGTTACAGGGTTTAAGTTTTAAAAGGCGATTCTCCATAGACATGTGAAGGCTGTTGTTCTTTTGCAAAGGGAGGGACATGAAGCTTTGACTGAAACTTTTTATACATCCCGCGATTTGTGCCAGCTACTTGATTAGAATGGTTGACTGTGATGGGAGGATTTTGGAAAAACGATACCGCCCCATCGGATCTGATCATGAGAAAGTCAAATATCCCATGACGGAGAAAAAACAGGGCGGTACACAGTTAAAGGTAAGGAAATTTAAGATTACGGAGCCGTTGGCTTTTTATTAAGCAAGCCTCTATTATTACGCTAAACGGAAAAAATTGCCTGCCCGTTATATGACCTAAGATAGTTGTGTATGGATTTTCAATTGCTTTTATCAAACGCTTTGTTGCTTTTTCTTCATTCATTTTAAGCAACTGATGCACCGAAACAATCGCGAGATCGAAACGTTGTAAAAGATCTTTTGTATAATCAAGTTCTCCTGAATTGCATGAGCTTGCTGAAAAACATCCTGCAATTGGATTTTGGCAATGCTACCATAGAATCAGAAGGGAATGCTACAGATGTAATCACAAAAAATTGTATCGCATTTACACAGAACTCAAACTAAATATGCTTCGCGTATGCAGAAGAAGGTTACCGGCTCGTGTAAAGCAGGCCCTGTATAAACCGGAATCAATTAACCAGGTATGGAACATTGATTATATGAGTGATGCTTTATGGGACGGAAGAAAGTTCAGATTGTTGAATATTGTAGATGACTACAATCGTGAGGTTTTGCATATTGAAGCCGATACCTCACTGTCAACGATACTTAACGGACGATGCCCGACACATAAATTGTTGCACATAAGATTCACGCAAGCCAGCCGCTGTTTTACGTTTCATTCGATAACTTTATTAAGTAAATAAAAGGTTTGGACTCACTCACTCATATTGCTCTCGGCGCATGTATGGGCGAAGCTTTTGCAGGTAAAACATTGGGCAGAAAAGCAATGGTATGGGGCATTATTGCACAAAGTATTCCCGATATAGACTTTATAGCTACAACATGGCTTGATACACCGTCTGGTTTATTGGCGCATCGTGGTTTTACACATTCTATTTTGTTTGCGGTTGTTGTTGCATTCATAATGGCTGTACCTGCAAATCGGTTGCACCGTCCGCATAATATTTCATTCACCCGCTGGCTGATTTTTTTTAGCGCTGCCATACTCACACACATTTTTATTGATGCGTTTAATAATTATGGTGTAGGTTGGTTTGAACCGTTCTCTCATCAAAGAATTTCATTTAACGCTATTTATGTAGCAGACCCATTTTTTTCTGCAGCTCCGGGCATTGCGTTTATTATGTTGCTGCTGCTGAAACAGCATAATAAAAAAAGACAATTTTGGTGGAAGTTTGGATTAGCTGTTAGCGCTATTTACCTGGTATATTGTATCATAAATAAAACCATCATTAATTATGATGTGAAAAAACAACTTGCGCAACAGCATATACCATATACAAAATATTTTACTACACCCGCACCGCTGCAAAACTGGTTGTGGTATGCAGCGGCAGGTAACGATAGCGACTATTATGTAGGTTATCATTCTGTGTTTGCAAAAGCAAAAAA
>JGI24806J26614_1000581_pt1 | contig 11780 bp, 8 predicted proteins | sample Kansoi200umMDA_FD_26614 | JGI IMG/M metagenome (IMG submission 26614)
AAAATCAATAGTAAAATCAATGATTATGAAAAAAGTAACAACGATCTCATTAGTGGCTGTAATGAGTCTATTGTTTTCAACCGTCAATGCCCAGCAAGCAGTAGGGATAAAGGGTGGTGTAAACATTGCCAGCTTAAGTGGATTTGAAGGCCGCAGCAGGATCAGTGCTCATGGTGGTGTTTTTCTGCATCATACGATGAATAAAAATTGGTGTTTCCAACCCGAGTTGTTGTATTCAGGCGAAGGACAACGATACATATCTGGTGGCGTAGAAAGAACGTTGGCTCTCGGTTATCTTCAACTTCCATTAATGATCCAATATTACCCCGCACCACAAGTATATTTTGAAGCAGGTCCGCAGTTTGGTTTGCTTTTAAGTGCACAGGATAAGGTTGATGATGAATCAGGACATATAAATGCAAAAGAAGATTTTACGGCTGCACAAGTGGCCTTGGGTTTAGGGATAGGATACAAGGCTACAGAACAATTGATATTGTATGGCCGTTATAATTTTGGATTAACCGATGTAAGCCGATTCGATAATATTGTGGATCATAGCCAGGTTGGCCAGTTGGGAATTGCAATTCGATTAAAACACTAATTTGATAAATTATTCCAAAGAGCAGCCATATTCTCATGGCTGCTTTTTTATTTAAAGAAAATATTAACTGAAAATTTCGATAATACTCTAGCCAAAACATTCAAACATCACTTTAACAGTAAAGCTGGCATATTTATCGTCATATACATGTTGATAATAAGTCTTATGGGTTTAGAACTGTAAACCGGGTCACTGAATTGAGAAACCATTTTTTTACAACCTAAATCCTTTTTAAATGAAACGTATCTTAAAAACATGCATGATAGCAATTGGGGTGTTGCTTTTTAGTGCAGTACAAAACAAATCTTCAGCCCAGGTATCAGTCAATGTTTCTTTTCAAACTTTTTATGATGAGCTAAGTCCTTATGGTCAATGGATCGATTATCCTGAATATGGATATGTGTGGAGGCCTGATAACAGGTATAACGATTTTCAACCTTATCGGTCAGGAGGCCATTGGGTTTGGTCAGAATATGATAGCTGGCTTTGGGTGTCAGATTATGAATGGGGATGGGCACCGTTCCACTATGGTCGTTGGGTCTATAATTCATATGACGGATGGCTCTGGGTTCCCGATTATGAATGGGCACCGGCCTGGGTAGTGTGGCGTGGCGGTGGCGATTATTATGGTTGGGCGCCGATGAGTCCGGGTATTAATATCAATTTATATTTTGGCAACAGGTATAACCCTCCATATAATTATTGGTGCTTTGCTCCAAGACAATACATCAATTCCCCATATATTTCCAAGTATTATATTGACAGAGGAAGGAATACAACGATAATCAATAACACAACTATCATTAATAATTATAGCCGGAACAGGGATTATGTAATAGGTCCTTCACGTAATGAAGTTGAAAGATATACCGGTTCAAGAATTACCCCGGTAAGAATTCGGGAATCTCAAAGAGCTGGACGTACTATAGCAAGGAATAATGAAGTTTCTATTTACAAACCTTATATTAACAGAGGTTCTGATAGAGGAACGCCAAGAACTTTTGAGAATTCTAGGCAAAGAAGCCAGGGTGGAACTATTGACAGGAACAATAATACCAATCGTGAAGTTGTAAGAGGAAATACGGATAGGCAAATTGATAGAAATACTTCAAGACAAGATAGACCATATCAGAATCGTGGTAACCAACAAACAGAAAGGCAACAATTCCCTAATCAGAATGATCAAAGAGTGGAAAGACAGCAGGTGCCTGATCAGAACAGGAGAGTAGAAAGACCTTACCAGAATAGAGGTAATCAGCAAACCGAGCGGCAGCAGTTTCCAAATCGGAATGATCAAAGAGTAGAAAGACAACAATTCCCTGATCAGAATAACCAAAGAGTGGAAAGACAACAGTTGCCAAATCAAAATAATCAACGGGCAGAGAGGCCGTATCAGAATCGTGGCAATCAACAGGTAGAGCGGCAGCAGTTTCCAAATCGGAATGATCAAAGAGTAGAAAGACAACAAATGCCAAATCAGAATAGTCAGCGGGTGGAAAGACAACAAGTGCCTGATCAAAATAATCAAAGAGTGGAAAGGCCTTATCAAAATCGTGGACAGCAACAACAGGTAGAAAGGCCGGCACAAACTCAACCTCAGCAGCAACAACAAAGAGGTAATGGTAATGGTCGCGGAAGAGGCAGAGGTAACTAATAAATGATACTTTATATTATAAAAGAGCTTCCTGATTGGAGGCTCTTTTCATTTTATTAAACCATGGGCTATCAATTATAAATAATCAAAAGCTTGATTCGATGATTTTATGTAACTTTTCTTGACTTTAAAATTTATTTACTACAACATAGCTGCTTTATGAAAAAGAATCTTCATCGCCGCGAGTTTGTAAAAACTTCTGCTGCTGCTTCAGTTGCATTTACTATTATTCCAAGAAATGTATTAGGCAAAGGATTTATCGCACCCAGTGATAAAATAAATATTGCTTATATCGGATGTGGCACACAAGGGCTCAGGGAAATGTGTGAGCTGATCACAAAACCGGAAATCCAGATCACTTCTGTATGTGATCCTAATAAATTAAGTACTGATTATCTTGATTGGTCACCAAATGGAATTCGTGATGGAATTCGCAAAGTATTGGAAAACCCAAACTGGGGAGCAAATTATTCCGGTATTCCGGGTGGAAGGGATATTGCCAAAGACCTGATCGATACTTATTACTCAAAAAAAAATGCAACTGGCTATAAAGCTTGTGCTTCGTATGTTGACTTTCGGGAGTTATTCGAAAAAGAAAAAGACTTTGATGCAGTAAAAATTATGACGCCGGATCATTTGCATGGATATATTTCTGTTGCAGCAATGAAAAAAGGAAAGCATGTTGTGATCCATAAGCCACTTGCCAATCGTATGTATGAAGCAAAGCTTGTAATGAAAACTGCAAAAGAAACAGGGGTCAGCACTCACTTACTTGCCTGGAGTAAGCGAACCGGAATGGGATTAGTAAAAAAATGGATCGATGAGGGACAGATCGGAACGCTGAAAGAAATTCATAACTGGAGTAACCGCCCTGTATGGCCGCAATGGACGGCGAACCCGAAAGATACACCGCCTATACCTAAAGATTTTAACTGGGATCTTTGGTTGGGAGTTGTCCCTGACAGACCGTATCATCCAAATTATACGCATAATGTTTTTCGCGGCTGGTACGATTTCGGTGGCGGTGCCATTGCTGATATGGGTCATTATAGTTTATGGCCATTATTTTTAACACTGGGAATTAATACCGCACCGCTTTCTGCAGAAGCATATGGAACTACAACAAGAGTAGTTGAGAATCAGGTTTGCCGGCCATATAATAATGATGTAGCATTTCCGGTATCATGCATTGTTCATTTTAAATTTCCAAAACAAGAAGTGTTGCCCGCATTTGATCTTTATTGGTATGATGGTGGGATGAAACCACATTCGTTTGAAGAATTAGGTAATAAAACATTAGATCCGGAAGGGATGATGTTTGTCGGTGATAAAGGAAGAATTATATCAGGTTTCAGATGCGAGAATCCAAAATTATTGCCAGAAGGGAAAATGAATGCTTATTTACAAAACAATCCGCCTCATAAAGAAGAAACAGAAAGCGGCGATCCGCATTGGATGAATGCTTTTAAAAATAAAACACAGTCTCCGGGAAGTTTTTTAAATGCGGGTTCTGTTACAGAAACGATTTTATTGGGCGCTGTTTCATTAAGGGCAAAGAAAAAAGTCGAATATGATTCCGCAAACATGAAGATCACGAATGATGAGAATGCCAATAAACTTTTTTATCGGGACTATCGGCCAGGATGGGAGATGTAGTCTAAAGTCAAAATTCAAAAGTAAAAAGTAGAAAAATTTTGACTTAGGCATCCTGTTTTTGAATTTTCAATTTTGAATTTTTAATTTGTAACAATGGAACGAAGAAAATTTATCGAATCGTCAATGGCACTCGGCGCCGCCGGGTTAGTAAGCCCTTCACTCTTAAAAAATGATCTTATGTCAGAAACTAAATCACCACCAAAGGATGATATTTCAATTGCCCAATGGGCATTGGTAGAAGAAATAAGAGCAGGTAAATGGAAGAATTTGGATTTTCCAAGAATTGCCCGTGAAGATTTTGGTGTAAATGGAATTGAGTTTGTAAATACTTTGTTTGAAGTGCCAACTGAAGATTACTTAAAGAAGCTAAAACAAAATGCAAAAGATCATGGAATAACGATGGTGCTGATCATGTGTGACGCAGAAGGTGATGGCGGTGCTGATACCAAAGAAGGCCAAAAACAATTTGCGATCAATCATCGCAAATGGGTTGATATTGCACATTATCTCGGTTGTCATGCGATTCGAACTAATTGTCGTGGTCCACAGAATGCTGATAAGAAAGAAGCATTGAAATGGTCGGCTGATGCATACAATCAATTACTGGAATATTCCAAAGCTGCTAACATCAGCATTGTAATAGAAAATCATGGTGGTGTTTCCAATGATCCTGATTGGATGGTTGAATTAATGAAAAAAGTAAACAATCCTCTCTTTGGTACTTATCCTGATTGGAGAAAACCTGCTCCTGATTTTGATAATTATGCTTACCTGGAAAAAACATTGCCTTATGCAAAAGGAATGTCATATCGAAATCAACCTGATGATGCATTAACAATTAAGATGATCGAGCTAGCTAAAAGATCTTATAAAGGTTGGTATGGAATTGAATCGAGTGGGAGAGAGGAGATCAAAAAAGGGATTGAGTTATTAAAAAAGCATTTGTTGAATCAATCATAATTTATTTTAGGACTGGATGATCATTCCATACCCATTTTCTTAAGTAATTCCTTAAATCCTTCTTCATTTCTCAGTGGATCAAACATTTTATCAACTTTAATGCTGATCAGGCCGAAATCATAAAGACGATAAGCTAAATTCAGTTTTTCAATTGCCTTTTGTTTTTCGCCTAACCACGCATAGATGATGCCCGCTTGAAATGCATGATCATACGGGGATGCTTTTTCAAGAGAGTCTGCAATTTTTTTTGCTATATCTGATTGGCCGGTACGGGTATATGCAATACTTTTTAGAATGGAATTGGAGCCCGGCCTGCTGTAAAATAAGATACTATCATATTGATCTTTTAAAAAATGATAAACTGGTTTCGATCCTAATATTGAATCCGGAATATTAGCGGGGCGCAACTCATTTCTGTATGAGATATACTTGTCCGGATTTCTTGAATAACGATAATAATTTAACCAGCCAGTATTCATGATCCCCGATAAGGGATCGAGTTGTTTTGCTTTGTTTAGATTTTTTTCTGCTTCGGTAAAATTCCCAAGTTCCATTTGTGCAAAAGCCAGGTAAACGTAGCCTTCTGCGTTATTTGGATTTAACTCAATTGACTTGTTTAATTCCTTAATTGCAATAGTGGGTGAAAGTGTGCTTATCTTAAGTACATCACCAAGTATCATGTGTGTTTCGGATCGTTGTGGACCTAAAGCCACTGCTGTCATCGCTGCATCCAGCGATTTCCGAACATAGTAAGGCTTTTCACTTTGATTCCGCCATGGAATTTTAGAATAAGCACTTGCGAGTTCAGCCCAGGCCAAAGAAAATGTAGAATCTTTTTTAATTGCATTTAATAATGGCTCAATTCTTTGCGACAAGGGTAATTTTTTTGCCCGTAAATAATCTTCATATGCTTCAACATTATCTGTGGCTTTTTCAATAATACGTTTTCCTTCTTCTGTGGTCAATTTTACATTTAGTTTGTTAGCTATCTGCTGCGCAACTTCACTTTGAATGGCAAAAACCTCGGATGCATTCCTGTCGTAGGTTTCTGCCCAAATATGTTTGTCTGTATTTGCATTAATTAATTGTGCAGTGATCCTTACTTTATCACCTTCCTTTCTTACACTTCCTTCCAGTATCGTAGATACGCCTAATTCTTCAGCAATTTTTTTTATATTTTTTTTGTTGTTCCTGTATTCCATTACCGATGTGCGGGAGATCACTTTCAGATCCGCCATTTTTGAAAGTTGGGTAATGATATCTTCAGTTATTCCATCACTGAAATATTGCTGCAACGTATCATTACTGATATTATCAAAAGGAAGAACGGCTATAGATTTTTCGGTGCCGGCAAAACTATTTTTATTTTTAAACAAGCCTGGCATAAAAACCGCCCATAGTATAAGGGCAGTAAATAAAGGGAGGGCCCATTTCAGGTGAGTCTTAAAATTTTTTTTCGGAACTACATCATTTCTTTTTCCTTCAATTTTTTCTTTTGCGGGAACGGTTAACCCTTCATTGGCTAAAGCAAATACGTCCATTGGATCAGTTACATTCTTCAGGTGAAATCCCCCAAGGTAAACAGCTTTAAACTCCGAATGGTTCCTGATCTTATCAAAAATTTCTTTAGAAAAAAGTACACTGCCGGCCAGGCCGAGTGATTGAATACGTGAAGCAATGTTTACTCCGTCACCCATTATTTTACCATCTTCATAAATTACTTCGCCAATATGAAGACCGATACGCAAGGGAACCGCGGGTTCTTTCTGTAGTTGCTGCTGAATGCTAAGTGAACATTGTATTGCTTGAGTAATACTTGTAAAAATGCTAAGGCTGCCATCACCGTAAAATTCTATCACTTTTCCGTCATGATCGGTAACAGCTTTCTCTAATACTAACCTGTGATGTTTAATAAGTTTAACTGCCAATTGCTCATCTTCCTGCATGATGGCAGTATACCCTGCAATATCAGTAAATAAAATAGCAGCAAGTTGACGTGTGGACGACATAAGTAAAGATTAGTCGACAGTTATTTTTTCATCGAATTATAAACTGCCTGTACAAAGAAAAATTTATCAAAAACCGCAACGTATCCTTTCAGTGGATCTGAATCTGCAATTTGCTGAAGCGTTTTGCCTTGCTTAATTCCATCAGCGACCCTGTTACGTACTGTTACCAGCATATTTTTATAGTCAACAAGATCTTTTTTAGTTGATAGTGCACCATGGCCCGGAATAATTTTCGATTGATCATTTGTAACTGCGATCAGCCGCTCGATCGCCTTGATCATTCCATCGATGCTTCCGCCGGTACCCTGGTCGATAAACGGAAAACCATAGCGTACAAAAACATCGCCGCAATGAAAAATATTTGATTCTTTAAAGTGAATAATTACATCGCCATCAGTATGTGCATTTTTTGCATAGAACACATGCACAGTTTCTCCATTCATATGAAAAGTAACTGAGTCTGCAAATGTAACTTTTGGCAGCGCTTCATATGGTGAAGCTTTTTGTGTATGTTTCATTGCCTCAAAGAAATAATCAGTTGATAATCGTTTCCGGACATTTTCATGGGCTACAATAATTGCTCCCTGTCCGCCAAAATTCTCATTGCCTCCTGCATGATCTTCATGGAAATGAGTATTGACAACAAACTTCACCGGCTTGTTACTGATCTTTGATAGCGCTGTTTTTATTTTTTCTGTAAGAGGGGCAAACTGGTCATCAATAATAATGATACCATCATTGCCAATCAACACTCCAATATTTCCGCCTGATCCTTCAAGCATATAAATAGACTCGGTCAATTTAGTTGTCTTGATCTGGACAGTATCAAAATTTTGAGAATAAAGAGCGGAGTGAAAAGTAAAAAATGAAAATGCAGCATAAATAAGTATTCTTTTCATAAACAGTAGTTGTGATTGAATTGATTGATCTCTTTAACGGAAGGTAATAAAAAAGTCCCGCTTCGACGGGACTTAACTATCATCTATCAATTTTCAACTTTCAGTTGATCATGCCTCAGCTTCCATGTAAGACTCAATCGGTTCACAAGTACAGATCAAATTACGATCACCATACGTATTATTTACTCTTGCAACTGAAGGCCAGAATTTATTTTGTGTAACATAAAACATCGGGAATGCAGCCTGTTCTCTTGTATAAGGTCTATTCCATTCACTGTTCACAACGGACAACTGTGTATGTGGTGCATTCTTCAATGCATTATTTTTCTTATCCATTTTTCCTTCTTCAATATCTCTTATTTCCTGGCGAATGCTAAGCAATGCATCACAAAAACGATCAAGCTCTGCTTTGTCTTCACTTTCTGTTGGCTCGATCATAATTGTTCCCGGAACAGGGAAGCTCATTGTCGGTGCATGAAAACCATAATCCATTAAACGTTTTGCTACATCTTCTGCTTCTATCTCTGCAGATTTTTTAAATGGTCTCAGATCAACAATGAATTCATGAGNACATTGACCATTATGATTTGTATAAAGGATCTCAAACTGGCCCTGCAATCTTGCACGCATATAGTTTGCATTCAGGATAGCGTATTCCGTTGCATTCTTTACACCAACATTGCCTAACATTCTTATATATCCGTAGCTGATTAATAATATAGACGCAGACCCGTATGGTGCTGCGGAAACCGCATTTTGCATTTTCGGTTTTCTATTTTCCAGCTCGACATGGCCGGGTAAATGTTTTGTCAAATGCTTTTTGACACAGATCGGGCCCATGCCGGGACCGCCACCACCATGAGGTATTGCAAATGTTTTATGCAGATTCAAATGACAAACATCGGCGCCTATCAACCCCGGTGCTGTTAATCCAACCTGTGCATTCATGTTGGCCCCATCCATATATACTTGCCCACCGTTCTGATGAATGATATCTGTGATCTCTTTTACTGTTTCTTCATAAACACCATAAGTGCTCGGATATGTGATCATGATACCGGCAAGATTTGCTGAATGCTCAGTTGCTTTTGCTTTCAGATCATTTACATCAATGTATCCATTCTCCAATGCTTTTACTACAACTACTTTCATCCCTGCCATTACCGCACTTGCCGGGTTTGTACCATGTGCAGAAATTGGGATGAGCATAACATTACGATGACCATCATTATTTGCTTCATGATAATCACGGATGGCTAACAAGCCGGCATATTCTCCCTGTGCGCCGCTATTTGGTTGCAAACTGCAGGCATCAAGAGCCGTGATCTCACATAAAGATTTTGAAAGATCATCAACAATTTGTTTGTAACCTTCGGTTTGATCTGCAGGGGCAAAGGGATGTATCTTACTCCAATGCACCCAACTCAACGGTATCATTTCAGAAGCTGCATTCAATTTCATGGTGCAACTTCCCAACGTGATCATTGAAGTGTTCAAAGAAAGATCTTTATTCTCCAACGATTTTATATAACGCATCATCTGGCTTTCGCTGCGATGAGTATTGAATACAGGATGAGTTAAGTACAACGATGTTCTTGATAAACTTTGTGGAATATGATCCGGCTCAACATCGTGATGAATATCGAATGCTACAGGATTTTTATCATCTTCAAAACAATTGATAAGATCGTAAAGATCTTCAGTCAATGTTGTTTCATCTATGGAGATGCTGATATACTTATTATCGATATAACGAAGATTGATCTGTTGCCTTTCTGCTTTTTCTTTGATTGATGAAATATTATCGGCTTTAACAGTGATGGTATCAAAGAAATTTGTTGACACCAGCTCAAAACCAAATTCTTCAATTGCTTCAGCAACTGTTTGTGTCAATACTGCAATTCGTTTCGCAATATTCTTTAATCCATCGGGACCATGGAACACAGCATACATAGCAGCCATGTTGGCAAGCAGTGCCTGCGCTGTACAAATATTTGAAGTTGCCTTTTCCCTTTTGATATGTTGTTCTCTTGTTTGCAATGCCATCCGTAATGCACGGTTATTATTTGCATCAACACTTACACCAATGATCCGTCCCGGTATACTTCTTTTAAAATCATCTTTGGCTGCAAAGAATGCAGCATGAGGTCCGCCATAACCAAGAGGAACACCGAATCTTTGTGCCGAACCGATCGCACAATCAGCGCCGAGTTCTCCGGGAGGAGTTAGTAAAGTCAACGCCAACAGGTCTGTTGCCATTGCTACAAATGCACCTGCTCCATGAACACGATTGATGAATTCACGATGATCTTCTATCGAACCTTTATCATTTGGATACTGAACAATGGCACCACAATATGTTGAGTCGATAGTCGCTTTTTTATAATCACCCGTTACAATTTCAATTCCGATCGGCTTTGCTCTTGTATATAAAACATCTTTTGTTTGCGGAAATATTTCGTTGTCAACAAAAAACTTTGGATGGGTGATATGATCATGCTTGTTCAATGTATTAAAAAACATCGTCATTGCTTCTGCAGCAGCCGTTGCTTCATCCAACAAACTTGCATTGGCAATAGGCAAAGCAGTCAGATCGCTGACCATTGTTTGAAAATTCAATAAACTTTCCAACCGTCCCTGTGATATTTCAGCCTGGTAAGGGGTGTATTGTGTATACCATCCCGGATTCTCAAAAACATTCCGGAGAATAACAGAAGGAACGATGGTATCATAATATCCCTGGCCGATATAGTTTTTATAAACTTTATTCTGCAATGAAACTTCTTTAATGTGCTGCAGGTACTGATGCTCACTCATAGCCGCAGGCAAATTCAATTCATGCTGCATGCGGATAGCCGGTGGAACTGTTTTACTAACTAATGTTTCAAGATCAGGCACGCCGATCGTTTTTAGCATTTGCTTTGTTGAGTGTTCATCGGGTCCGATGTGACGGGAAATAAATTCGCAAGATTGTTTTTCAAAAAGATTCATAGTTTTCTCCTTACTGTGATTGATAATTCAGCGCCGCAAAGTTAAGGTTGCAAAGGCTAATAAAATGCTGATTGTTCAACTGTGGAAAACAGGTTGTTACTTTGCGCTATGGCGGAGGATATTTTGAAAAATTGGGAGAAGAAATCGGCTGATAATCAGAAAAAGTACAAACAATTTCTTCATCGGGCTGATAAAAATAAAGTGCTGAAAGCCCTGCCAGACCTGCATGAAGAAGCTTTTTCTAAAATTGATTGTCTTCAATGCGCCAATTGTTGCAAGAATTATTCCCCTCGGTTTAAAACGCCTGACATTAAAAGGATCAGCAAGGTTCTGGGGCTGCGTGAGTCAGAGTTTATAGAAAAATATTTGCTGGTGGATGAAGAAGGAGATTTTATAGTGAACACAAAGCCATGTCCCTTTTTAGGCGCCGATAATTTCTGTACCATTTATGAGGACCGGCCTTCCGACTGCCGCCGCTTTCCTTATACTGATGAAGATGTGATCATAAAAAGAAAAGAACTGACGCTAAAGAATTCCACTTTTTGCCCGATCACTTATTATGTGCTGGAGAAGTTGATGACAAATAAGTAAATCTATTTTTCTCCTGACCAAGGAAAGTTTAATTCGTTTGTGTTATCATTAATTCGTTTTCAATTTCCAATCTGGACTCGCTAATACTACCGATGTTTCTATCTGGCGAGTTGGTATTTTCCAATATTTGTGCAGTAAAGCCTCCGTTTCCGTTTTTGACAACAAAATAAAGCTATGTTTTTGATAGAATTTAATTGCCCATGTTGCAGCAGCCCATGTCCCAATTAAAACTGGTGTTGAAGAAATAGAAGCGAGGTGTGCTAATAATTTGCTTCCGATCCCTTTGTTTCTATACACTGACCTTACATATGCGTGACGGATCTTGAAACATTAGTTAGTAAAACAGTTCCACCGGCTATCCGCATGCAGCATGAATTGAATTTGCCTGCGGCTATGAGTGAGCATCAGTACCTGCAGCA
>JGI24806J26614_1000582_pt1 | contig 11777 bp, 12 predicted proteins | sample Kansoi200umMDA_FD_26614 | JGI IMG/M metagenome (IMG submission 26614)
GAAGTCTTTCACTGACGCGGGTGTAAAACTGTGGCTCCGATTCGGCACTGCGACCACCAAAACCGGCATACGGCTGGGTGACAGATTTAATGGCAGGCGCCGTTGATACCATTTTGGTTGTGCTGCCGGCTGGTAAAGTACTGCCAAAATGAGCCATGTCATAACCCGAGCCGTTTAGCAGTGCAATAGCGGCATTTGGTTTTATGTCCACCATCCGGCATACCGCATCGTTATCGTGCAGCACGCTTGCACGAAGCCAAATCAAACCATCGCTCATCCAGGTATTTACGGTAGTTGCATCCGCAGGAAGAATAATTCGGATAACACCGCTTGTGATCAGGCCTTCACTGGTGTCAAAAATCAATTCCTTTTCGCTCAGTTTGCGCCAGTAATTGTTAGCCAGCACATGCCAGCTAACTGCGGTTCGTTTTTTCAGCGGGTTGGCGCTTCCCTCGCTTACCTGCAGCAAAAGAGTAATTTCATCCAATGCTTTAATGCCGCTGATACCAATATAGGATTCGCCACTATTATTGTATTGTGGTAACAGGGTTACGCCGCTGCTTTGCACAAAACGAAGGTGAAAACGGGCAGCGGGCTGCTCGTGCCGGACGCCAAACGGGCCTACATGGTAATAATGTAACGCATCTCCGATACCGGTAAAAAGAGAAAATGTTCCGCTAAGCGATACTTTACCCGACGTCGCCTTATAATTTAGCGAAAGGGATTTCACTTCAGGGGCAAAAGGTTCATTGGGCAGGCTGATGGTGTCAGCATCGCTTTTACTAAAATTGGCTACCGTAGCGGCCAGTAAAGCCCGGTATTCCTTAAAATAAAACCCCCGGTTAAGTTGCAGGTTAATGCCCTGTTTTTTGGGTGTGGAGGGATTAAAAAGGAGCAGGGCAATCCGGATTGCCTGCACATTTAGCAGGATGTTTTGTTTTGGAAAAACAAAAGGCGCCGGGTTAAACTGCTGAATCCCAAATACCTTTTGGAGCAGCGGCTCGCCGGGGCTAAGATTGTAAACCGGTTTTACGGGTTCGAACCATGGTATAAACTGTAACAGTGGCGGACTATAATCGGGATTTACAAATTGGAATACTTTATCCTGCCTGGCATCGTTTTCAAATATTTGCTGGCTTTGGGAAAATTTCCATTTGCCACCATCTTCAAAACTTGTGTAAGCCGTAAACTGGGTGTTGTTGCTCAAACCATAAGCACTGTAATAGGCACCCACGTTAGCAGCCGGTATGTTTTTCCAGGAAATGGTAAGTGTAATTTCCTTCAAAATCTTATCGAAAGCTTCCGGGTAATTGATATTGCAGGCAGCATGTTTTGCTGCAGTTGGTCCAAATGGGAAAAATGGCTTTTTGGCGTCGGCATTACCGGTATCGGTGGCTACCTGGAGAGATGAAATATCTTTTACATCTACATCAATTGTTGCGCTGGCAACTGCAGCATTTTTCCAGAACTGGTAGCCCGGGTTGTTTTTCCGGTTATTCAGCATCAGTTGCAATACCGGCATGGTGTGCAGGTAACGGTTGCCATGGACGGCAGTATCATAATCTACAACGGCAGGATCTTTATCGGTTAAAGTTATGGAAAACACGAGTACGTTGGTTCCGGCGGCGGTAGTGCCGCCGGGAATGGCCGGTGAAAGATTGCCTTTGCTTACCCAGCCTTTTGGCCCGGTGAGTGCAGCATCGAAACTGTTTTCAACTGCCTTGGCACTGATGCCCGCAGCTAAACCGGTTATTTCTAAAGTTACCGTCACCGTGCGGGTACCTTCTGCCATTCTTAAAACCGGGGAGGCTAAAGCAAATCCAACGGATGCTAGCGGCCAGGTGTCGTTCCCAAACGCATCCCATCTGGGATCTTCTTTCGGCAATTTGGCCCCCAGGCCATCGGCGGAATTTGCTACCGGGGCAAAATGCAGTTTGTCGTGGTTTTGTTCATCAATGAAAAAGCCCTGAATCTGCTGAACGGCGGAAGCGCTTACGATTGCATCATGTGTGGTTGCATATTCAAGCGATTTTCCCAAACTGTCTTTTGCGCCATTAAGTAAAGTGCCGGATGGCAGTAATGTCGGTTGGTTGTTTTTTTTAAGTTCGAATACTGCATGAATTTTATCTGCCAGGGGAGGGGCGGGTTGCAAATGCAATACGTCGCGGTAATAAAAATCAAGGTGACGTTTTACGTTATAATTCAGCAGACGGCGTGGATGCTCATACAAACTGGTAAGTAAATCCGGCAACACGAGGTGAGGTGGGATGGTTCCCGTGGATGCCCATGCATCCAGTATTTCAGGTTTTAGGTCCTTTAGCAACTGCTGCCAGTCTGATTCGGCTAAAAAATTGCCCTGAGAATCTTTGGCCGGGTTATTATGATTGAAATAACCAGCTTCCTGCGCAATGTTAACCAGGTATTTCAGCAATTGTGTTCTGGTGCGGCCATCAATGACCGTTTTGCCGGGTGGCAGACTTTCAGGCATGCGCCCTGTTTGAACGGTACCCGGATGCGGCAATGGATGTGTATATTTCGTGCTGGCCATCAGGATAGCATATTGGCTTCTTTGGTGTAAAATGGATAAACGAAATTGTACCGGGTGTTGGTGCTGATAATGGTATAGGTAACCGCTATGTCAAGCCTTCCTTCCACCACCAGGCTGCTGTCAAGTTTAACCGACTCCAGCTTTATGCGTGGCTCATACATTCTCAAAGCATTGGTTACCGTTAGCTTCAATGTAGTTTCCATCGTTGCATTCATAGGTTCAAAAACATAATGTTCCAGGTTGCAGCCATATTCAGGTTGCAGAAAGCGTTCGCCAATGGTGGTGCTTAGCAGGATTTGAAGGCTTTCCCTGATATCCTGTTCATCTTCTGCCATTTCTACCTGTTTTAAGCCCAAATCAAATGCAGGTGGAAAAGACCAGCCCCGACCCAAAAAAGAAGTATTGTTTGCTGCCATCATGCTTTATTTAAATATTATTAGCCTCCAAGATTGACTGTGGGGAAACCCACTGCTGCCATTGCACCGCAAATACATGAATCTGTTGTCCTGATCGCCGGCCTGCCACCGATCATTACAGTAGCGCTGCCTGCCACAAACGGGCTGCCGGTAATATGGCCGGTATTCGGCGGTATTACACAAATGTGCATGTCGCCCACTACTGCCGCCGGCATCCCGCCGATGTTTACCGTTGGTACACCCGGCCCTACCACTGTGCCGCCATGGTTTGTTATATCTGTAACCCTAACTGCTGCTGGCATAAAGTGGTTTTTGCTAATTAATATTTACCATGGCTCCTTTTATTTCAACCGTCCCGCTTGCCTGTACACTCATGCTGCCATTGGCCTTAAATTCTCCGCTTCCATCAGCCGAAATAGCCACGGATGTTCCACCAATAACCAATTGACCTGCAGCAAGCTCCAGTTTGGCGGTGGTTTGGATTTTAATTCCCTGGGGAGTCATTTCGATTTTATTACTGCTCATATCTTCCAGCGTAATGCCTTGTGCATCATCGCTTATGGTTATTTTATTTCCGCCCGGTGTTGTTATCAGTAATTCCTTTTTGTCATCATCAATAATCCAGGTTATACCACTGCGGCTGGTGAGTCCTTTCTGGTTGTTGGCATCGGCAGGCGTCAAAGGAGGCGTATTAGCTGAACTATGCAAACCGCCAATGATGATGGCATGCCGGGGGTCGTTGTTCAAAAAGCCGAGCACGACTTCATCACCGATTTCGGGTCTGAAAAAAAGACCACGGTTAGCGCCGGCATCTGCCTGGGATATCCTGGCCCAAACGGGTTCTGCATCGGCCCCCATTATCGGAATTTTTACCTGGACCCGGCTTTCGCCTCCCGGGTCGCCTTCAAGCGCCTGCACCAACCCGATTTGTAACCCTTCAACCGGGGGTAACAAGGCAGCCGCCGCAGGTGTGCCTGCATTATGGTTTTGTTCCAGCCACCAGGCAGGATCATCACCAAACTGCAAATGGGTTTTCCAGCCATTCGACATATCATATTGCTGGCCTATAGCGCTTATCCAGGCATTACCACTAAACCTGTTGCTGGCACCGTTGATGGTTACTAGGCCCCCAAGTTTGAAGTCTGTCATGCCATCTATATAAGCTCGCCCACGAATTTTACTTAGTTTGTGTTTTTGCCTTTGGGCGTCGGCCCAGGCTTTAAGTTCGGGTCCCGGCAGGGCAGCACCACTGTTCAGGACCATTGCTTCGGAAGTCATCGCGTCCGAAATATCAGTAGCGGAAACGTCGCCACTTTCATTAATTGTATCAGAACCCTCTTCACTGGCTAATTGTTGTTGCGAGGCATCCCAGCCATTAGCAGTTACAGCACTATGCTGAATCCGGCCATCCATTTCTGCCTCCAGTTCAATCAGGCTCGATCCATAGGTCAGGGTGTAATCAGCAGTGCCGGAGTTATGCGGTTTTTTTATCTCAATACCCTCTGGCTGTACCATTACCACCAATCCCGATGCCTGTGCCCGGCTGAGCAGGAAATCCCAGTCGGTGCAGTTAAACTGCACCATTTCCGGGTGATTTACCGTGGTGCTATCTACCTCCACAGCAATGCTGCCGGCGTATGGAGTAACGATGCTGTTGATATTGTCACTGTCAGTGCCATTTAGGTAAACTTTGTTTTTTCGGGTTAACGTGGATTTGTAAAGGATATGCCGGCATTGCACAAGCAGTTCAGGAGCCGTGCTGTTACGAAGACGCAGGCTATGTTTAATGATGATGCCGCTGAATATTGTTTGTTGTTCTGCTACATCACCTGCTCTTATTTCGATGGTATTACCGGGTAAAAAATCTTCTCCATTGCTTAGCGCAAATATTTCGCCGGTTGCCGAGGCATCCATTAGTGTAAGACTGGCGGTAGGTATTTTGTTGATGGCATGCCAAACCTGTACAGCCAAAAGATTGGTGGTATTTGGCAATTCCGTGTTATTAATTACCAGTTTAAAATTGGCTGTTCCTGTAATGGTCGGTATCGTCCTGCTACCCGGCATAAATTAGCTCCCCTGTTTTTTTGATTTTGCGTCCATAGCTAAAGGAGGGAATATGATGTTTTGACCTGGTTGTAAATCCCTGAAATTATTCAGGTTGTTTACTCTTGCCACTTCTAGGTAGTACCGGTAATCGCCATAAATTTCACGAGTTAATCCGGGTAACGTGTCTCCTTCTTTTACCCTGCGAACATGGGTTAGGTCAGGGCTGCTATTGCTATCGCGGGCTTCGGCTGCTTCTTCACTTATCGCCTCGGTAAACGTTGCATTAATGATAGCCCTGAGCGGTGTCCCATCGCTCTTAAACAACTTATACTGGATTTGTGCACTTTTCAGGTTGCCATCAAAAACATCGGGATCAAAGCGCATTAAAGCAAGCCTGCCCCATTTTATGCGTACATAATTGGTGCGGTGCGTGGTGCCGCTATAGCCCACTGCCCTATAAAATTCCTGGATCTTTTCGGCAACGGTAGCTGGCGAACCATCACTTTTGGTAAGTGGCTTTCCTGCCGTATTGGTGCCGTCAATAAAAAACTTCAGCGTAAGATCCAATGGTGGCGTTCCTATAAATTGCCCTTCACTGCTGTTACCGCCGGGTTTTGTCCGGCGATCGGCCAATACCTGGTAGTTGATGGTTATTTCATCGGGATTTATAAATGCTTTAAATGTTGCTAAAGCGCTGCCGCTCCGGCTTATTGAATCGTACCCTTCGATGATAAGCGGCTCCAGCGAGCCACTATTTAAAAAGTCGAACATCAGCGTTCCATTTTTTGTTGTAAGATCTCCATCACTTTTTCAACGCATTCTTTAACCAGTTCCTCCCTGTCGGGCAATGGTGCTGCAGCATTATTACTGCTGTTCCCTGTGGCATTGCTTTCAGGACTGACGATGGTTATCTGTACTTCATCAATTACGATAGGCATTGTATAAAATTTAGAAATGGCTGAATAGATAAACTGTTATTCAAATGGACACGCCAACACTGATAGCTCCTGTCAACGACACATCGAGTCCGATTATGGTGAAATATTGGTAGGTAAGTTCAAGGCTTTCGATGGCAAGTGTGTTTTGTTCTGCATTGAATTCGCTAACACTCCACTTCGTGGGATAGGCATTCACCACCTGCCAGGCCGCGGTCGGTAAATGCTTTTCGTTAAGCAGCGTTACGATGACATTGTTTGGCTCAAATTCAAAGTTTTCAATGGCATTTTTACACCAGTTAATAATGAAGGATCCTTTGAACAGGCCCCGTTTTAATTGCAGTTTATTGAATTGCGGCAACTGCGGAAACTGGTGTTTGAACCGGTTTTCACCCCCCTCCTGGATTGTTTCTGTAGGGATATCAACGCTAAGACCCGTTACACTCTGGAATCGGAAATCCTGGGGTGTTTGCGGGAACATTTCGATGACTACGGCAAAATGAAAACCGGTTGGTGGATATAGCAAGCCTTCAAACATTGGCAGCAATATGTTTATTGTTATTGTGGATGTTCGTCCTAATCGCCATTTTGGATACTTAAACCTTCATGTGCCAGCTCAAGTGTTTCAATCGCCACCTCATTGCCATCTGCCTTGAGGTCGGTGCTTTGAACTTTTACCGGGAAGGCATTTTTCACTTTCCAAACGACTACAGGCTCATGACTCTCATTCAACAGGCTGATGGTAAGATCACGGCGTTCGATGGTATTCATTCTTATGGTGTTTAACCATTTATAGAAATCATTGTCGCCTGTGAATGTGCCGCGTTTAAGCGTGATATTGGGATATTCCATCATGCCCGGCATTTTTATTTTGCTGAATTCCGGTGATATACCATCCCGGTATTCAATAATTTTCGTTTCCACGTTCAAGCCGCTTACTTCGCTAAAGCCTATGCGGGCACCGCCCCATTCGACGCGGAAATGAAATTTTGGTAATGGATATGTTGCCATAATATATCTGGTTTAATAACGGATCTCGGATTCGTGGTCTTCAATCCTGCTGTTTTTACAATTATTTTTATGTGTTACGTGGGATCAATCCTGGCTGCAGTTAGCTCTCCTGCATTTTGTGGCTGAACTTTAATATGATGAATTCTGCAGGACGAACGACGGCCATTCCTATCTCTACATTCATGCGGCCTTCCAGTATGTCCAGCGCTGTCATGGTAACGCCCAGTCCGACCCTTACATAAAACGCTTGCTCAGGTTTGGCTCCCGCCAATGCTCCGGCACGCCATTGTTTTATCAGGAAGTTTTCGATCATGGCACGCACCCGTACCCAGGTGTTTGCATCGTTAGGTTCAAACACTACCCATTCTGTACCTTTCTTAATGCTTTCTTCGGCGAAGTTGAAAAACCGCCGAACGCTGATGTAGCGCCACTCGTTATCGTTGCCAGCCAGTGTTCGGGCGCCCCAAACCAAAAGGCCCTTGCCTGTGAAAAAGCGGATGGCATTAATGCTTTTGCCACTACCGGGGTCTACATTAAGATTTTGCTGATCGAGGCTTGATATTTTTTCAACTGCCGAACTGCAATAGGAAAGCGATTCGTTGGCAGGCGCTTTCCAAACACCACGCGAAGCATCTACTCTTGCATAGATACCAGCTACAGCAGGGCTGGGTGGCATCACCACAAACTGCCTGTTTATTTCAGCTTTTACCTGGTTGTAAATACTTGCGTTAGGAAGGGTTAAACCATTTTTGATGGTCGCTTCGAGGTTTACTCTGGGGCTTAGCAAATCAGCGAGTTGGAGGTCTTCGGCGTTGGCATCTGCATCGACGGTCGTGAGTACCGTCCCGTCCTTTGTATACGCGACGAGGAGGTTGTTTCCAATGGCATAATTAAGCGTAGTATTCAGGAACGGATAATAGGCGGCGCCATATTTAAGTTCATCCAGGCTATTACCCAGCGTAGCGCTGTTGCGCATGGCATCCATGGCGGCATTAATATTTCCGGTAACATTTGTGGCTGGCCAAACATCATAAATCACGAACCTGTCCTGCAGTGCGTTTGATTGTTTCAGGGCATCATTTACAAGTTCGTAATAACTGTTTTGCTGCGCGGCAGCATCCGCACCCCCTATATTGGTCCCATCGGGGAAAACAAGCAGGGTCGGTTCGTCCACTTTTGCAATTTCATCAAGTCCTTCCTTAAGCTTGCTTTTTTCAACTACGCCGCCGGAGTAATCACCCACACTCACTATATAGCATGGGCCTCCGCCATTAGCAAAATATAATTGCATGGCATAATACATGCGGAATTTGGTGAGGTTGCCGGCATTGAATGTTACCGCCACGTTTCTCACCAGTGCGGCACCAGCACCGGTATCTGTAATGCTAACCGTGTAGGCAGCATTTTCATTATTGGCGCCGCCAAAAAATGTTTCGTACTCCAGCATGCTGGTTATGCGGGTGGGCTGTTTCAGCAAAGACTTACCGGAAAAACTGATGTTTTTGGTATAGCCTATAAACGCCGGAATAGCGGTTTCCACCTCGGCTACCGACGGCGGAAATGTGGGTATTTCCTGAATGTAAACACCCGGAGTTTTGAAAACGACTGCCATACGATTTTAATTTGAATTTTAATATTGAAATGATGTTGGCGCGATGTGGTGCAAGCGTGGGTATTGCTGTAATTAAATTTTCTAATATTATCGTTAAACTGAAACAAGCATGTCTGCGTATACTAATCCGTCAGTATCAGTAACTATCTGCGATATCGATGGATTTGGCAGGTTCGGTATTATTATTTTGTTGCTCTGGTTTTTTAGCGTGATCCCTTTTATTGGTTCCTCTCTTAATCCTATAGCAGTGGAACTGGTACTGATGAAAGAACCTGGTTCGGCACCATTAACTGTATTAAAAGCTATTGCGCCCGGGTTGATTTTTTCTACTGACACCGATGTTAGGTTTTCATTAAAACGCCTTTGCACTTTGTACCGGAAGCGGGCCTGGGCTGTCGCAAATGGAATAAGGTAAGTCCGGGTATTTACGATACCTGAGACACTCATAAACTGGTAATCTGCCGGCAAAGAACCTTTATAAAATATATCAACAATACCCATTACGTTACCCGGCGCACTGGCGGGAAGCACATATATCGTTTTTTCAGGAACCCCGTTTAAAAGCAGGTTTGCAAAACCGGTATCTGCCTGTGCCAGGTTGAAGGATGCTGATACCTTACCCTTATATAAAGGACTCTCAACTTCCAAAATCTGCCCTGTGTTTTGGTTCTGCAGCCGGATGACAGCAGGTGCAACTTCATTCTTTGAAAAGCTGTAGCTACCCTGGGCTTTTTCTACAATATCCTGCTGGCTGAAAAGATGTGTGCCGGTATTTTTAACCAGCAACGGCTTTCCATTGAAAAGATTATTATTTAAATTACTAAACACCATTAGTTGACCCGGTTTAAAACCGGCAGGCATTTGTGTTATCGATAAAAAGGAACCTACCGGGTCGGTTAGAAAAAACTGCAGGTGCATGGGGTCCGGCAGCTTGTTGGGCAAACGCCAGTTAATACCATCTTTCACAACTTTGCCATATAATTCACCGCCCGTTGTTTTAGGCAGCCATTTCAGGCCAAGCCTTTGCAAAGCAGCCACTGTATCATCGGAAGGCATTAAGCTTAGGGCGCGGCATTCACCATTACTATAATAGTTATGCTGTAATAGCAGTTTGCATAAGGCTATGTATTTGATGGTACTCATTGTTACGACGCATTGATATTTATTTCAGTAATAGCAGGCCCTTCCATGTGTGGCGTCTGATCCGTGTAGGTAATAGACCGGATTTTATATAAGGCTGAAGGCATGTATTTTGCGCCCAGCGCAGCCCATAAATTGTTTTGTTGTTCAAAACTTATATTATAGAAATCAACAACGATGCGCTGCAGTTTGCTCCAGGGCTCGGCTGCGTTGACTTTTGCATTCAGGTGAGGGTAACCTGCTTCATCAAAAACAGGGTTTGACTGGAAAAAACTTAATACATAATTAATAAGTGTTAGTGCGGTCGCATACTTGTCGGCTACTGCACTAAATAATACAAACAGGTTGATGTTCATGGGAGGCTGAACTACCTGGATCTTTTCGTTTTGCTGGCGGTAATGCGGCTGATTTTTAAAGACACTTTCTTCCTCAATATTTACGAGGGTAACCGCTATGCTGAACTTGTCATTTCCCTGTCCACTGCTGGTATTAACTGCAAATGTCCCATCAGGTTTCATGAGTGTAGTGATAACCGCAGGTTTAGCATCCTGGAAATTGAGGGGATCCCTTAACTGTAACCAGTTATTCAATTCATCGGCTATAAATTCGAGTGTTGTTTTTAGCATAGTGTGTCAGGCAAAAAATCGACAACACCCATATGGCCCTGACCAAAAAGGAGATTGCAAATTCATTTTTATGCGGCCGTCTGATAACCGCATTTTCAACTAACAAGGTAATTACCGTCTTTTTTATTTGCAAGCCTTTTTATTGACCGGTTGAAATTATTTTTAGGCGGTTAAGGGGCGCGAAGTACTTTTAATTGCATCTGTGACAGGAAATGTCACGCAATTTGAAACGCTAATGCGTATAATAATCCCGGTCTGCATGAATCGCCCGCAGCAATTATATCGCCTTCTGATATTTGATTTTTTCTGCCAAACTATTTCTATAACGGGCGCCCCTTTGTATGGACAGGCTTTTATTGCAGATAACCTGCCTCTTTACCTGCGTAAGGGTTGTGTTTTTTTTCGTAACCAATAGTAGTCGGATCTCCATGTCCGGGGTAAACAATTGTTTCGTCCGGCAGTGTAAATAGTTCCTGCCGGATGCTATTAATAAGGGTTTTATGATCGCCACCCGGAAGGTCGGTACGACCAATACTTAGCCGGAACAGCACATCGCCTCCAATTAAAAACGATGCTGCCTTATCGTGGGTTACCGAATTGGCAGCAGGACCCCTGTAAAAGCATACATGTCCCGGTGAATGTCCCGGGGCAAAAATTACCAGCAATTCATCACCGCCAAATGTAATGCGCTGGCCTTCGGCTAACCAGTTCAACGGTCCTTCATAACCCTTAAACGGAAGATTCCACCGCTCGCCGCTGACCGGTGCCATTTCCAGCATAAACTTTTCAGAAGGGTGAATATGTGGGGTCAACTGGTATTTTTCTGCTACCCAATTAAGGCCAAAAACATGATCAAGGTGACAATGTGTATTCAAAAGCAACCCTGGCACCAGTTTTTGCTGTTTTATAAAATCAGCAAGCTGTTGCTGCTCGTATGTATCATAACAACCGGGGTCTATAATACAAGCGTCGCCTGCATCGTTATATAATACATACGTGTTTTCCTGGACGGGACTAAATGTAAAACTTTTTATTTTCAGCATATAGACAGCTTAATTTGGTAATTGTATTGGTTCGAAAGTTAAAAGTTATGCCTAAAGTTCCCATTCTTAATGAAACAGCTACCTTTATTTTTACAACACAACAGAAGTGCAAACCAACATGATAGCAACTGATAAGCAAGGATTTTTACCCTACCGTAAAGGCTTTTTTTGGCGCTCCTTTTTTATTTCCGCAAGTTTATTCTTATCCTGTTTCGCAGTAACCGCGCAGGTCTCTTCGGTTGAATTCGGGAAGAACCGCATACAATACCATAAGTTCAACTGGCGGTTCTATCAAACGGAAAATTTTAATGTACATTTTAACCAGGGCGGGCTGGAGCTTGCCAAATTTGTTTTGCAGGTAGCGGAAGAAGAATTGCCGCAACTGGAAGCGTTTACCGAG
>JGI24806J26614_1000583_pt1 | contig 11775 bp, 10 predicted proteins | sample Kansoi200umMDA_FD_26614 | JGI IMG/M metagenome (IMG submission 26614)
CATCGACCAGTTCGCCGGTGATTACCGATCCAATGCCCACGATACACTTCGAGGGTACCGAGCCGCCCGGGGCAATTCTTATCTCGGACCCGATATAAGCAAACGAACCAACGTCGATCGGACGCGTGCGCTGACGATTGTGAGTCCAGAGCGAAGAATTGCGCCCACCCAAAATTGACCTGCGACCAATGGTTACGCGGTCCGTAAAATCAATTTTGTGTCCGGCAGTAATAATGCTGCCGTCGCCGAGCAGAAAACGGGGATCGATCGGATTCACCACCTCCGGTTCAGCGATGGAATTGATCTCGTTCATGCGAATGATTTCGGCGTATCGTCCCAACTGCACTTCGTCCCCACCGCGAATGATGTTTAAGTACCCAATCCTAACGTGATCCCCGAGTTGGAGCTTTTGCACACGCGTTATAACGTTCAGATGACCGATAGACACGTCATCGGCGATCCGGCACTCGCGGGCATCGATTATGCTCAATCCGACACGCACCCGTTTCCCGATATCGTATTTGAAGAAAATTCGGTAACACGATCGCTTCAGAAACGAGGGAAGCAAAGCGATCAATGCGAGCATGACGAGCCGGAATTTGCTTGGACGGTGCATTCGATATGTGGGGGGATGATAACAGACTTGTCGCTGGCGGAAGAAAACGCGGTCAACTGCGGGGCTATTCGCTTGCACGGCTGCCGGTTTTCGGTTTCCTGGTCCATAAGTACATATAAATGCCGGCTCCACAACGATTGCCAATCCAGTTTACAAACTGTCCGGCGGTGCCCTCCGCTCGTTTCCGTAAAGACGGCTTGCCGGTCATCGGTGAAATCTTCCCAAAGACTTCCAGCGAATCGATTTCGAAGTTGGAACGGTGCAGTAGGTGTTGAATCGATTTTCGATTGAAGCCTTGCACGTGATAAGGCGCGAAAGTCGGAGCCAGGTTGACCGCCCAATCGCGACCCTGTACCCGCTGGTAAACATTTCCGATGCGGGTGTACAGGCCGTCCTCGTTGGGCGCGTCAAGATAGAACACGCCACCAGGCTTGAGAACGCGCCAAACTTCACGCAACGTCGTGTAGGGATCGTAAAGATGTTCAATCACGCCGGCCATCGTAACCGCATCGAAATGTTCATCTGGAAACTTGGCGTCTTCGATCGTGCCCAGTTGTCCTTCAACTCCCAGATTTGTCCGGGCCCATTCCAGATAAGCCGGCGATGGATCCACGCCCTGAGCACGCCAGCCACGGTCTCGGGCAGCCCACAACAATTCGCCGCGCCCGCAGCCCACGTCGAGTAGCGAGCCCGGCCCTCCTATCCGTTGCTCGATCGTCTTCAACAATTCGGCGGACGCATTCTTTTTTTCCTCCACATCATGGGCACTGAAGTAGTGGTCGGCGTCTGTGTAAAGAGCCGCAACATCTTCACGAGGAATGGGCATTGGATGTGGATAGAGATGGGTACACTCTCCGCAACGAACAATCTCCACTCTTTCGCCCTGACCATCATGATGGGCTGCGCCTCCCCGCCAGCCAACGTGTTTTCTAATCACACTGCCGCATACCGAGCAGGCCCGTTCCACCAATAAAAACTTAGTTGACTTCTCCATGATCGAATTAGCCTAGCTGTTAGCGGGAAGGACCGAGGAGAACCGGGATAGTCGCCGGGGATGAATGAATACGTAGTTGTCTTCTTGTACGTTTTCGATTGGAACTGGTACCAGCCCGCGCGCGCCGTTTTCAGATCGATAATGGTAGAGGCCAAACCCCTTTTCGAAGAAGAAGCCGGTTAGTTCTTCGAGGCGAATGCCAAACCCTTCCAGAAACCATGGATTGATTTCACAGATCACCGAAGGTAGATGTTCCGTGATCATTTTTTCCGCGCCTCGAAAGGCCAACAGTTCAGCGCCTTCAATGTCACACTTGATTAATGAAAGATCTTTGAGCTCCGGCAGAAACTCATCCAGCTTCACTACTTCACAAGTGACCTGGGTGGTGCCTGACCAGCGCACTTGCTGTTCACTTCCCTCACGATCATCGCGGCGACCGCCAATGTACGCCTGACCAGTGGACAACGCGCCGGACGTTTGCAGCGGAACTTCAAAAGTTATTCGGTCTGCTTTGTCGCTGCAGCCCTTTTCGATGAGCGTAGCGTTGCGGAAGCGCAGCAGTTTGCCAACCAGCTGCAAGGTGGCGTAGGTGAACGGCACTGGTTCAAACGCGTAAACATGTCCACTTCCTTGCAAGGCGCGGGAAATGTGATGGGTGTACAGACCAAAGTTAGCTCCCAAATCGAGTGCAGTCTCGCCCGGCTGAAGGGCGAGCGGAATCAAGTCCAACTCCGGTTCCGACCAACTGCCATTACGGATGTCCATCGCCTTCGAGAGTGCCTGGAAATAGCGATAAGCGCGATCATTTCTAAGAACTCCATGCAGAATGTTCTTGGTGATTCTTCTGAGTGCGCTATTGGCAGCCATGACAATTTAGCGAGAGTCTCGGGTTCAAAATTACGCGATCTTTCTTGATTGTGCTGCCAAGGCTGCCTGCAAGTCCTGCTTCCGGAAATTGGCGCGATCGATACCGTAGTGAGTTGGCGAGAGTTTGCCTTCGATCTCTTCGCCGCGTTCCAGCTTGTCGACTAATTGATTGAGCAACGCAGGATTCTCGACACCTTTTTGCCCTTGCTCCCTCAGCAAGCCGGCGAAATGTTCGTTCCCCGTCTGTTGAATCACATGAAACAGGCTGGGCAAATAATCAGAATTGGGACCACGCTCGAATTCCTCGCGTTCGCGGATGCCGCGAAATCCATCCGGGGTCGGATAGAAATCAAAATATTCAACCACCTTCAGCTCGAGTTGTTTGCTGAGGTTCGCTTTGGCCGCCAACTTCTTCAGCCGCGCGGAATTCTTTTGCAACAACGGCACGCGCTTCAGTCGATCTTTCCAGGTTGAAGGAAATTTACTGCTCCAGAGTGCATAAGTGATCGTCAAACTTTCCGGGTAGAACGGCAGATGGGCCACGTAGCTGTCAACAAAGGCGACGTCATGCAGCGCGTGGGGGGCATGCTCGATTAGGTTCACTTGATAGCTTTCCGAGGCTGCATCAACTACAACCGGCGTTTCAAATGTCCAATGTTCATACCCTGGGCCAAACGCGGTGACAGTAGAAAGCAACATGTCGCCATGATGGTGAATGGCCTTGGTCGAAACGTCAGTAGCACGATCGGGCAAAGGGATCCAGCAGTTAGCCACCAGGCCAAAAAGATGGTTCAGTTCGATATCAATCCCTACCACCGGATAATGTTTCGTATTCAGCGATCCTGGGGTCTTCAGATGTTTTTCCAGCACGCTGGTGAAAAAGTGCGGATCGGCAGACATATCTTCCAGCACCTCTTTCGCACGATAGTTGGCTTCGTGCTTGTTAGGCGCGCTGGAGAAGATCTGTTCCAGTGAATCGAGGTATTGCTTCATCAAATCTCTTACGTCAGCCGACGGCCACTACTTCAAAGCGGCGCGAAATGCCTCAATAATTTTTTCAGTATTTCCTGCCAAACTATACTTTTCTTTGGCGGCCGCAGCCGCCGCGTGTGACATACGAACTCGCAGTTCGTGATCTTTAATCAACAAGCCTAAATATTTTACCCATTCTTCATCGGACCGAGCGATAAAGCCCGTCACTCCATGTTCGATTACTTCAGGATTTGAACCGAGCGGAGCGGCAACGGGTGGAATGCCCAGCGCCATGTATTGAGCCGTCTTCATGTAGAACTTGCGCTTGTTCCATTCGTTAATCGGTAACGGCACCATTCCCACCTGCATCTTTCGCAGGTCTTCGACTTCGGTTGCGGCGGACCACTTCTGGGCCACGTAGTCAACCCCGGGAAGATCAAACTCAGTGCCGCCGATGAGATAGACGCGGTGGTCAACTTCCTGCGCTAACTGCCGCAACGCCCTCGCTATTACGCGGATATTTCCAATCGTCGTCGGACTACCACTCCAGCCGATGCACACCTTGTCCGGTTTTTGTTCGAGCAACTCAGGACGGAAAACGTACTGGCGGGTATCAACCACGCTGGGAACCTGCCAAATATTTTGGTTGTACTCGGAAACGTATTCGCGAATTTGCGAAGAGTTCACCATTACCACTTTAGCCAGCCGACAAATGTCGGCGATCTTGCCAAAAAACTTCAGATAGGAAAGATAACCATTGCTTGGACTGGTGTAAGGAACGAACAGCGGATCGTCTAACTGGTAAATGATCGGCACGCCGCGGCGCGCTACCATCTTCTCCAGGAATGCCGGACCAAGTAAGGCCGCTTCACGATAGACGAACACCGCATCGAAGCGCGACAGATCGCCTAGCAGTTTTATTCGCTCAATGTAGGCGCGAATCATCTCGCCGACTTTAGTTACATAATGACCTGAACTGTAAAGCACCTCATGCAATCGCTGCGTTTCAAACGGCGCGTAGTGAATGTTTATTCCCACTGGTGACAACACTGTCTCCCAGAGCTCAATACTCGAGCGCTGGCCCGGAGCATGTCCGTACTGGTTCGGAATGAGTGCTAAAACTTCCATTAGTCAATCGCCCGATTAGAGGGTAGTGTCCTGGTTTGATTTTCGTAACGCAAACTGTCAGTTTGCGTGCGCGTTGAATGCCACTCAGTCATCGCAAACTAACAGTTTGCTTTACAAATTAGGACACTACCATTCAGAGCGCCGCCTGCCGTTCTTCCGCGGTTGCCGCCATCACTTTCGATCCGGTTAGTAATCGTTTGTATAGCCTTTGGTATCGGACTCCGCCCACGTCAGTCAAATCAAACTCACGCCGGGCAAGTTCACGAAGCCGTTCCGCCAGGTTTTCCTCGGCCCGTAACTCCTCTATCTCCTGGAGCGCTTTCAGGTACGCCGGCACGGAAAAGTCACGCAGGAGAGCGCCAGTGCGACTTTCAACAATCAATTGATCCAAGTCGCCCACGCCGCTGTTGCAAACCACCGGCAAACCTGCTGCCAAATATTCAGCGATTTTAGTAGGAGACGAAGACTGTTTCGAGTAACAGGCTTTAATAAAGGAGATGGCGAAATCGGAGGCCTTCAAGTAGCGTGGTATTTCTTCCGGACTCACCTTCGAGACCAGAAAGTCGGCTTCACTAATTCCCAAACTTCTCAATCGCTCGATCACTATTTGACGAGGGCTTTGTGTCAGAATCATTGAGAAGGTGGTGGGATCTTGTTGTTGCGCCACCGCAAAAAACTCGGTCATTTCATCGGTCATGTACCAGCCGCCAAAGGAGCCGACGTAAACAATTACGCGGCGGCCGGCCACTCCCAACTCCTGCCGTAGCGATTCTCTCGAGGTTTTGTCTGCCTCGGCGAAGCGTTCGAAGTCGACGCAGCAGGGAATGACTTCGATCGGACGTCCCAGTTGATCTTTGTCAGCGCATCCTGGAAACAAAATCTCTTTCGCTTTGTGAGTCAATACAATGAAAGCATCAGCGGAAGCGAAAAGAAATCTTTCCACACGCTTTACGCCCCGATAGAGATAGCCACCGGCCGGCCAAACTCCGGCGTCCGTGTACTCCTCCGGCATGAAACCGCGAATGTCGAAAACCATCCGCACGGATTTCTCGGACCATTTTGCGAGAGCAGCCATTAACGCCGGCACGTGACCCCGGGCATGCAACACATTAACGTCGTCATCACGCACCAACCTGCGGGCCAAGCGCGCGCCCACCACGATGTCGAAGAGAGTTGCGGGCAGCGAAGGTCGTTTATGGTACTTACGCTGATGCCATTGAATTCCATCCGAGGCCAGCCGTGCGCTCGCTTCTTCGCGGTCCTGTTGGGTCCATGTTGAAGGCGCTTCCGGCTCGAATGTTAGGAGACTTACGCGCATGCCACCGCGCGCGAGTTCCTGCAAATATGGAAGCACCTGCGTCTGCACAAGCGGTTCGCGCAAACCAAAATAACAGAGGTAGAGCAAGTGTGTTGCTGGCATTCAGGACTTCTGGATCTTGAGCTTCTGGATGTCGGGCAGAGTATCAGAGATCAATTTTCGCCGGTGGCTTCCTGCGGCGCAGTCAGAGCCGGGCGACGCCAAAGCGCCTGCGCCCAACCCACAAATGTTGCCAGGTCGATGGTCAAGATAATTACCGCAACGGTCACAAACTGAAGCGGGTTAAGCAGCCAACCGGCTCCGTGGCCGTCGCGGCGCTGCCAGACCCTTCTGGCTACTCGCGCCATAAATCCGATTGCTATTACAACAAGCCACCAGGGACTGTGCAAAATCGCCAGCAGCACGAAAATAAGCGCAGCCAAATATTGTCGCACGATACCGTAATGCCAATAGCGCTGGCGGCCCGCCCAAACATTGTAACGTGAATAAACCTGAAACCTCTTGTAGGTGCGGCCCAGCGTCGGTTGCATGTGCCACCAGGCGGTGGCCTGCGGCGCCCAGCCAACTTTGAAGCCTTCGCGTTCAATTGCTTCCATGAAAATCAGGTCCTCGGCCGCGCGCAGATCCGGAAAGCCACCTACTTTTTGCCAGGCATCGCGTCTAACCAAAGACGATGCGATGAAAGGAGCGCGTATCAATCCTCCCGGTCGTGGCTGTTTCGCCGGAACGTAAGCTATCGAGGCACAACGAGTGAAAAATGAATCAACCACCGGCTCAAAGTTTCCATAAACGAAAGCAACCGCCGCATCGTTTTCAACTGGTGCGACCAATCGTTCAAGCCACTTTGGTTCAAGCTGATTTCCTGCATCGCTCAACGCTACCCAGTCGAACCTTGCCGCCGCGATACCGATATTTCGTCCCTTGCCAGGTGTTGCCTGCCCGGCTTCGATAACACGAAATTTTTCGTCGTCTGCAGTCAAACTTCGCGCCAGCGCAACCGTCTTGTCCGTGGAGCCACCATCCACAATGATCACTTCGGCAGGCGCAAAGGTTTGCGATTGCAAGGAACGGATCAGCTGCTGAAGCGACGCTTCTTCATTGCGCACTGGAACAACTACGGAGACATTCATTCGTTTATTCGCGCCGCTTGCACACGTTTTCTCTTCGTCGAATCGGTTGCAACTGAGGAACCTGAAAAAGCGGTGTAACGGTTCCGACGCGCTGCAAACTTTTCTTCATTCACCAGCCACTGGATTCTTTCGACAGATAAAAAACCTTTCCGGTGTGACGCCGAATTGACGAAACTCGTCCGCCGTCAGTTGATGGCAACACTCTTCCACGGTAAGTCCACCCTCAGCTAACCGTTCTACAAAGTCGTCGCCATACATGCGCCAGTGTCCGGAGAGACGTGGATCTGCAAATCCGTATTCATCGGTTAGCGGAGTTGGCTCCATGGGCACTGAAACAATCAACTCACCGGCCCCTTTGCGAAGCACACGCTGCAGTTCCTTAATTGCCTGGCGATCGTGTTCCACGTGTTCAAGCACATGGTGACACCAGATCAGGTCCACTGAATCAGAACGAAGTGGCAGATTTTCGAGATCGGCCAGCAGATCCACCCCGCGCGCGTCGGCAATGTCCGTTCTAATAAGCTTCAGTTCCTCAGCACTCTCCCAAACCGAAGCGAGTGCCCGCTCGGGAGCAAAAACGAGTGCGACACCTTGCTTTTCGTTGATCCGATACACATCGCGCAACCAGCTCTGAAAGGCCCGGTGACGCGGATGACTGTCGCAGCGCGGGCAGGCTGAATTTCGCGCCGTGTATCCAACCTCAATGTAATCGTAGAATCTTCGCCCGGTCCATCCGCAACATGGACATCTCTTCGTCGCCGGCAGAAACTTGTTTGCGAGTTTAACGCGCACACGTGACCACCCCACCCGGGCTATGAGTTTGGCCCCACTTAGTGCGCCGTGGTCCGTAAGTTGTTGCCTACCCCAGGCGAACATCTGCCTTGTACTTCCTTGTACTTTTCCCCTTGACAGCACGGCCAACGGCGGTCGAAGAACGAAGCCGATGTACTGTCAGTGGAGTTTTGTATACCATAGGTTAACCCTCAGAATGATTCAATGGAACTGAACGGCTGATCGCTCAGCGAGACGTCCCCCGAGAAACCAGCCCACTATAGATCGGGGTCTACCAGTGCTACTGATGCTACTCATACTCTTGGCGATTGCCGCACTCGCGGCGCTGCGTATTCATATGATGGATCCGAAACCGGTGACCGTCTCAATGCCGGAGCCGCCGCCGGCAAAGCCGTTGCCAATCACGGTAAGTCCGCGACAAGTGAACGCGCATAGTTATCCCGGCGATGACATCGGCACCAAGATCAACAACGCGGCGAAAGCTCTAGGACGTGAAGGGGGCGACATCGTCTTGACGGCGGGTGGTCTTTTCAAAGTCACCGCCATCGTTCCTTCTCGTTGTGTAGTGTTGCTAAAAGGCGGCACGTATAAAAGCGTCACGCCGGGCGCGCTTTTTCTGATGAGTGACGATTCCGCACTGGTGGGTGACAACTGGGACGCCGTAATTGAGGAAAGCACGGGCGAAGCGAATGCCACTGGAGTTTCACCGGTGAATGGCCGGCCCGTGCACACGATCGTTCAGGATCTGGCGGGAGCAACGCTTAACGGATCGCCTTCTCGTGGCATTCGCGTCGAGCATGTTCACTTTCGAGGCGCTCGCAAGGATTTCCAGTCAGCATTTCAAACGGTTTCGCTGGGGAATTGTCGCGGTGCGCGAGCGGTCAGAAACTTTTTCGAACTAACTCGCGCCATTGCCTTGCAGGTGGGTGGCGCTGGCCAGCTACACAACTATGCGCAAGACTGCGTTATTGAGGACAACAAATTTGTAGGCGTGGCGACGCAGAACGTGGCCATAACGAACGCGGTGCGGGTTTCAGTGATGCGAAACGTGTTTGAGCGCTCGGGCCAGGCGGGTGCGCCAGGCTCGACCTGCATCGACGTTGAGCCGAACGTCGGTGATCGAGTTGAAGACATTATCATTCAGGGCAACGTCATCGATTGTCGTCAGACTCCGATTGATGCTGGCGGGCGCAAGGTGCTGAATGCAATCGCTATCAACAACGGCAATGGGGCTAACCCCTGGAGAAACATCCAGGTATTGGAAAACCAAATTCTCAGCACAATCATGGGAGGAGGTGTCGGTTATTGCGGCATTCTGGTGCGCTCTTCGGTCGGAGCAATTGTGGCGCGCAATACACTAACCCGTTGCGTCCGCGGAATTCTCCTTGATAACGGCAGTAACTCGAACCGGATCGAACAAAATATTCTTCGCTCATGTGCCTCAGGCAGCACAGCGGCGATTGAGATCCAGGATAATAGCAAAGGAAATATTGTACGCGGCAATCAACTCAGCGCGTTGCCGGGGGATGGGTTTGAAGAAGTTGCGGGGAGAATCTGGAGCGTTCGCGGTAACACACTCGAGAATAATCCTGGTGCGCGTTACCAATAGTCAGTCGAGTTTGAATTTGGTCTTCCAGTTCTGGTTGTCGGCGAAGGTTGGCTGCTCGGTCTTGTCAAGCACACATGTTTCCAACACCAGAAAATCAATCTCAGTTCGCATAAAGCAGCGGTAGCTGTCTTCGGGAGTGCAAACGATCGGTTCACCACGCACGTTGAAGCTGGTGTTAACTACCACGGGACAACCAGTCTTCTGATAAAAGGCTTCAATGATTTCCCAGTAAAGAGGATTTGTTTCTCGCCTGACTGTTTGAATTCGCGCGGAGTAATCGACATGCGTCACCGCGGGGATTTCTGAACGCTTAACATTCAGCTTGTCGATGCCCCATAACGCTTCTTCTGCCGGTGACATTTTTCTGCGATGCGGCTGCGCGACATCGGCCGTAATCAGCATGTAAGGACTGTCGACATCCAGTTCAAACCATTCATTCACACGCTCGCGCAGCACGCTTGGTGCAAAGGGACGAAAACTTTCGCGGTACTTGATCTTCAAATTCATTACTGACTGCATCTCGGGCGAACGCGGATCGCCGATGATGCTGCGGCCGCCCAGCGCCCTTGGGCCAAACTCCATTCTTCCCTGGTGCAGTCCAATAATTTTCCCGGCAGCCAGCAGCTCAGCAACCACTCCTGGTAATTCCTTACGTGAGTATTTCCGATGAGGAATGTTTTGCGATCGCAGAAATTCTTCAATTTCCTCTTCACTGTGTCCTGGGCCAAGGTAAGAGCCGCTCATGCCGTCGGCATACGCGGTTAGACCGTTCTTACTGCCATTTTGGTTTTGCGCGCTTAGTGAAGATTGGGAAGACACCCACGTGCCGGCTTTTTCCGGACTCGTCCTGGGGTTTCCGAGATAACGATGCCAAACCGCCAGCGCGATTCCGAGCGCACCGCCGGCGTCGCCGGCTGCCGGCTGTATCCAGATGTCGTCGAATGGAACTTCGCGCAACACGCGGCCATTGGCAACACAGTTCAACGCGACCCCGCCCGCCATGCAAAGTTTATTCATCCCGGTTTCGCGGTGAACAAACTTCGTCATCTTCAGCATTACTTCTTCCGTAATTACCTGAATGCTGCGTGCCAGATCCATCTCTTTCTGAGTGACCTGCGACTCCGGCTGGCGCGGTGGACCACCAAACAACTTAGCGAAAGCGGAGTTGGTCATACGCAGTCCCTGCGAATAACTGAAGTACTCGTGATTCATCTTCAGACTGCCGTCGTCACGAATCTCCAACAGCTTGTCCTTGATGAGCTCAACGTATTTTGGCTCGCCGTATGGCGCCAAACCCATCACTTTGTATTCGCCGCTATTAACGCGAAAGCCAGTGTAGTAAGTGAAAGCACTGTAGAGGAGGCCGAGGCTGTCCGGGAATTTCAGTTGCTTCAGGAGGGTGATGTCGGTGCCTTTGCCCACGCCAATAGAACTGGTGGCCCATTCACCAACGCCGTCGATTGTCAGGATGGCAGCCTCTTCAAAAGGCGAAGGGTAGAAGGCGCTGGCAGCGTGGCTCTCGTGGTGATCGCCAAACAATAATTTCCACTCAAACTTTTTTCCGAGTTTCTTAGCTGCGCGCTCATCTTCTTCGCCGCCAGTCTTCGCTAGTTCAGTGCGAATCAAATCCGGCATCCAGAGCTTCTCCCTCATCCAGAGCGGCAGCGCTTTGAGAAAAGAACTGAACCCACGAGGTGCGTAATCAAGGTAGGTTTCGAGCAGACGATCAAACTTTAGTAGCGGCTTATCGTAGAAAGCCACGTAGTCGATTTTGTCGGCAGTTAATCGGGCTTCGTTCAGACAGTAACGCGAGGCGTGGACGGGAAAATTGTGATCGTGCTTGATGCGAGTGAAGCGTTCTTCCTGAGCGGCAGCAACTATCTCACCATCGACTACCAAACAAGCAGCAGAGTCATGATAGAAGGCCGAGATGCCCAGGATACTAACCACGCGCTTCTCCGCTCTAGAACAAGGTATAAATAAAAGGAGCAATCGCCGAACCTTTAGCCAGCACCAACAAAGCTCCAACCAAGACCAGCGTAATCACGATCGGCGCCAGCCAATACTTCTTGTTCTCTCTCATGAACTGCCAGAGTTCACTCACAACCCGCGCTTTTGACATTCGACTCCTTCAAAACATTTTTTCGTAATGCCGTGGATCGTGCTGTCGTTCCGGGTATGGTTGCCAGTAAGACTCGCCGCGCGGCGCTCTACGACTCAAAGGGTCCCAACCGGTTAGTCGTTTCACCACTCCGATCGGCGTGACTATCAAAAAGAAAACCACTCCAAGAATGATGCGGGTGGTTACGAACGATAGTCCCTCGGCAAGGAGCATCCAGGCTTTGTTCG
>JGI24806J26614_1000584_pt1 | contig 11767 bp, 4 predicted proteins | sample Kansoi200umMDA_FD_26614 | JGI IMG/M metagenome (IMG submission 26614)
GAAACCTTCCTCGCTTGGTTTTTGTATTGGTGCTGTGGTAGGATTGGTGGCTATTACACCTGCTTCGGGGTATGTGGGCGTGCCGCAAAGTATCTTCATCGGGTTTATTGCCGCGATCTGTTCAAATATCGCCGTATACTGGAAAGGCAAAACTACGGTTGATGATACCCTGGATGTTTTTCCCTGCCACGGCATAGGGGGTATTGTCGGCATGATATGTACAGGTCTTTTTGCCAGTAAAAAAATAAATGCTGCGGGTAATGACGGGTTACTTTATGGCGGTACACAATTTTTTCTGCACCAAATTTTAGGCTGTATTATCGTAGTAGTTTTTGCAACGATAATGGGTTTTATTTTATTTAAGATCGTTGATCTCATTGTCCCTTTACGCGTTACCCCCGAGGAAGAGGAAGAAGGGTTAGATATTACACAGCACTTTGAAAAGTTATAGGTGGGCGGATTAGTATATTATTAATTATTAATTATTTATTAGTAATAATTTATCTTAAGAGTCTCTGAGAACAAAGCCGTTCTCATACAAGCGAAGACTCAGTTTGCCTCAGCTTGCAGCCAATTTTTTAGATGAGCTTGTTCAATTATTTGAACTGGTTCTGTAAAAGTTTTCATATAGCAAGCAATCGTTCGGCCGTTCATTTCTATGGATGGCCCTTTTTTTTAATAATTAATAATTAATAATTAATAATTAATAATAATTCTTAACCGCTTAAGCAGAGTTTCTTCCTGCATTGATAATTCCAAAGGAGCAACGGATCACCAGCTTGGTATACGTTTCTTTTAACGGATCTGTTACTAATTGCTCTTCCATCTCTCTTATACATGAAATCGCGTATTGTTGAATAGTAACCAACGGCAAAACAATTCGTTCTCTCATGGTTATAGATAATTGCTCCACCGGGTAATCAGCCATTAATTCACTTTTATCTGACAGTTGTAGAATATACTTTTGAGTAAGTTCGTATTCCTCGTAAATATTGTTCCATAATTCACCATAAACGGGATGACCTGATAAAAATTCAGTGAGCGGAAAGAAACATTTTTTCATCGCCATCTCGCAGTTATCTATAAGGGTTTTGAAAAACACAGAATTTTTATACAATTTCTTTACCTCGGCAAATCTGCCCTGTTCATCCATCTTTTGTAATGCACATCCCACTCCATAGTAACCTGTTACATTTTGTTTCAATTGGCTCCACGCCCCTACAAAAGGTATGGCTCTAAGGTCCTTTAAATTTATTTTTGAGGTCACACCACGTTTTGCCGGGCGGCTTCCTATATTGGTTTCGCTGTAAAAATTCAAAGGACTAACATGCATTAAATACTCTAAAAAATAGGGATGATTTTTCAGATCATTATATGCCTTAAAACTAAGCCCGGACAGCTCATGCAATAATGTTTCCTCTTCAGCATTTAAGGTCAACTCTTTTTTTGAAAACAGGTCATTGGTAATTCCCGCATTCAGCAGTTGCTCAATGTTATACTGGGCAGAATCAATCGTACCGAAGTTAGAGCTTACTGTTTGCCCCTGTATCGTGAGCTGTATTTCTTTATTTGCAATATTTTTCCCCATTGATGCATAAAATTTATTGGTTTTTCCCCCTCCCCTGGCCGGCGGACCTCCACGGCCGTCAAAAAATATTACATCAATTCCATGCTCTTTGGAAATTTGTGTTAGTTCTTCCTTTGCTTTATAAATGCTCCAGTTGGCCATTAGGTAACCTCCGTCTTTTGTACCGTCTGAAAAGCCAAGCATTATCGTTTGACGATTACCGCGTTGTTTAAGATGAGCCACGTAATGCACATTTTCATAGAGGATTTTCATAATGGCCGAAGCCTGTTGCATATCTTCTACCGTTTCAAAAAGTGGTACCACATCAACTGACAATTCTTCTTTTTTCCATCCGCATAATAAAAATAATCCAACCACTTCTGCAACATTTAAGGCACTGTTGCATTGACTGATTATGTACCGATGGCAACCTTCCACACCGTTATGCTGCTGGATTTTTTTTACAGCATGCATGGTAGTCAAAGTGTCTTTTATTAATGGATCATCATACCGGTCAGCATTAATATTTTCTTCCGCATTCATTAACACGCTGATCTTTTCTTCGCCGGTTAGCTGCCTGTAATTGTTAGGTAAACAATTTTCTTTTTCTGCGATTGCTTCTATGACCTTATTGTGGACGCTGCTTTCCTGGCGGATATCCAAAGCCGCAAAGTGTAAACCGAAAACATGTACTTTATTTAAAAGATTATTTACCAGGTGAAGAAATAAACTGTTATGCTGGTAGATAAGTATCTCACTGATTTTTGACAGCGCTGTAATAATGTCCTGTTTAGAAAGGTCAGTACGTTCACCCGGAATAAAAATATTATTATAGAGTTGTAGTTCCAGGTTTTGTAAAATAGAATCTACCCCTTTAAAGGTTAATCGCCGTTTAAGCCTCCTCACTTCAAGGTAATAACATTTGATAATACTTCCGCGTAATGCATCGGCCACTTTGCCGGTAATTTCCGCAGTTACATTTGGATTACCGTCCCTGTCGCCGCCAGGCCAAAACCCCATATTTATGATTGGATTATCCGGATGTACAGCTTCGGGGAACTGGCTCTTAAGAAGAGACATAATCTTACCTGAAGCGGCATAAAATACATTTTCCAGGTACCAAAGTAAACTTACCGCCTCATCATAAGGAGTTGGTTTTTCTTTTTTTAAGAAAGCGGTCTTTCCCAGCTGTTGCAGGTACATATTAATTTGTGGAGTATTGTTTTCAATTAATGCTTTTGACAGGTCATTAATAATTCCTAAAACCGCGTCAGGATAGAATTGAGTAGGATGGGCGGTAAGAACCAACCGTATCTGGAAATCCTTTAATTTCTCAACCAGGGACTCCTGGCTGTTATGTTGTACAACGTCGGCTGACAGGTGTTTTAAAGTTCCTACACCGTTAATGTCATTAACTTCCTTAAATCCTGCATCCTCCAGGGCATCAAATAATACTACCTGCCGTTCAACATATTGTATGAAGCGAAAAAGCATGTCATTTTTTTCCTGCGTAGTGGTATACGAAGTATGCCTTGAAAAAAATAATTCAATGATTTGAACCGGACTTAATTTCTTTTTATACCCATCTTCACATACAACCTGGAATAATGACAGCAGAATTCCTGTTCTTTCAATGCGGTGGAAAGGCAAAGAAGTGAACAAACTATTATACAGTTGAAATTTAATTCCTACAAAATTTTTAAAATGCTGCAATGCAGCATTAGATTGAAAATCCATTTTTTAAAAAAGTTTTATAAAATAAAGATATAGCAAGCAGCGATTGAACAGAAATGAAAGTCTTTAGAATCAAATTTTGTGCTTTCCGAATTTCAAAAGAAAAATTAGAAACCAGGAGCCGAAATTTAGAATCTGAAGAAACTGTTATTTACTTTGATCATTCTATCAATATAAAAATCAGGAATAAACATCAGGAATTAAAAAATAAAGTAACAAATTTAACTTTTGTGTGTAAATTACACACTGAATTTTAAACCTCTCACTTCTAAATGATTGCTCAATGAGACAAAAACTAATGCTTAGCGTCCTGCTAATACTTTTTTCTTTTTTACAAACTATGGCTCAGCAACGTACAATTACAGGTAAAGTAACTGATACTTCAGGTGTTGGATTGTCAGACGCCAGTGTGGTAGTTGTTGGACAAAAAACGGGGGTAAGAACAGATGCAAATGGAAACTTTACTATAAATGTTTCTCCCAATGCTAAACAATTACGAATCAGTTATATAGGTTTAACTAATCAGACCGTAGATGTTTCTTCCCTCTCGAGTGTCTCCGTAATCATGCAGAGTTCCGGAGGATCCTTAACAGATGTCGTAGTAATTGGTTATGGTACTGCGAGGAAAAAGGATTTAACGGGTGCCGTTTCTTCTATTAAGTCAAAAGATTTCAACCAGGGAGTGATTGCATCACCGGACCAGTTGCTCCAAGGGAAAGTATCTGGTTTGGAAATTACTAATAATAGTGGTCAGCCGGGTGCTGCTACTACAATAAAGATCAGGGGTAATAATTCTATCCGGGCAAGTAATAATCCATTATACGTAGTTGATGGAGTTCCTTTAGATGGAAGAACAGCAAAGCCTGGTTTAAACTTTGGCAGTGGTTCCGGATTGGATTTCGGCACTACGCCTGAATCTAACCCGTTACTTTATATCAATCCGAACGACATTTCACAGGTTGATGTACTAAAGGATGCATCCGCTTCTGCAATTTATGGATCGAGGGGTGCTAACGGTATTATAGTTATTACAACGAAAAGAGGGGCTGTGTCCGGTACAAGAATTGACTTTGGTGTAAAATATGGAGTTAATGCCGGCTACATGCATAAGTATAAAGTATTCACGACAAGCGAGTTTAGAAGTGCTCTTCATAAATATAGCCTTGATACATTGTCGGTTCCGCTTGATCACGGTCAATCAGTAGATGCATTAAAAGATATTACGCAGAGTACCTTGTCACAGGAGTATAATCTTGCTTTGAACGGCGGAAATGAAACCGGGAAATTCCGTGTTTCATTCCTGGGTTCTAAAAACCAGGGATTTATTAAAAGAACTTCTTTGGAAAAATATCTTGGAAATTTTTCGGGTCAATATAAATTCCTTGACAAACGCCTGGCAATTGACTTTAGCCTGATAGCTGGCCATACTACTGAGCATATGGGTCTTATTAGTAACACGGCTGGTGCCGGCGGTAATTTAATGGCCTGGGTTTTAAACTGGAATCCCACAGCAGCCTACAAAGGCAGTGATGGTTTCTACGTCGGCCAAACCAATTCAGTTCCAAATCCACTTGCCGTAATTGACGGTTATAATGACGTGGCAGATGTAAATGTATTTCTGGGAAATATTTCTGCCGCTTTAAAACTAACCGCCGGCCTCGAGTATAAATTTTTATATGCCATTAACCATGGAACCGGGAAAAGAAATTCTAACATAGATGGATGGATTGACGGGATAAGAGGTGTTACCGGTTCAGGATCTGCAGCGATTTCCGATGCATTCTTAACGTCTCAGACTTTTACCCATACACTAAACTATATTAGGAAGCTTAATTCCAATTTGACGGTTGAAGGTCTTGCAGGATACGAATACTGGAAAACCAGCTATGGAAATTCATCGCTTTTTGCCAACCAGTTTAACACGAACTTAGATCAGAAGAATCGTATCCCGATACTCTATACCAGCTTTTTTCAAAATGCAAAGACCCAACTTCCTTTGGTTACTTATGTGGATCCTAAAACTGAAATACAATCTTATTTTGGAAGGGTCAACTTCAACGTCTCAGACAAATATTACCTGACAGCAACCGTGAGAGCTGATGGATCCAGCAGGTTCGGAAAAAATAATAAATATGGTTATTTTCCTTCTGTAGGAGCTAAGTGGGCAATAAGCAATGAAGAGTTTTTGAAAGCCAGCACCGTGTTCTCTAATTTAAGCCTTCGTGCATCATGGGGTACAACCGGTAATCAGGAATTTCCTTCAGGTGCATCACTTGAACAATTCAATTCCGGGGCGTATAATAGTATCGGGCAGAGCAATGTGGCCAATCCGGATCTGAAATGGGAAAAAACTGCCCAGATAAATATTGGATTGGATTACTCTTTGTTCAAAAACAAAGTCTATGGTTCGATTGATTATTATAATAAGAATACAACGAACATACTGTTTCAGAGTACAGCGATTCAACCTGCTCCAGCCTCTATTTTCTTCATTAACCTTCCCGCTCATTTAATTAACGAAGGTTATGAATTTTCAATCGGAGCGACTCTTGTTTCAAACAGGAAATTTACCTGGGATGCTAACCTTAATATAGCGCATAATAAAAACGAGTTAAGAGACTTTAAACAAGCCGATATTTTAACAGCAGAAGTAAGCGGGCAAGGGGTTTCCGGTACATTTGCACAGGTTATTGGTAATAATCACCCGGTTAATATATTTTATTTGAAGCAATTTAGTGGCTTTGACTCCAAAGGTCAGCAAATCATAGCCGACAATCCTTCTTTCCAGGGAGACCCGAATCCTCATCTTTTATATGGAGTGAGCAGTACTGTCAGGTATGATAAATTCTCATTCTCTTTTAATGCCAGCGGGGCATCCGGTTTTCAAATCTACAATAACACATTTAACAGTGTTACGAATATAAGTAACCTTCAAAACGGGAAAAATATAGATGCATCTGCTCTCGGCTCAACCGAAAATATAAATGCCAGCGTTGCAGTTTCGAGCAGGTACCTTGAAAAGGGAAATTACATTAAATTAAGAAATGCAACACTGAGTTACGCAGTGGGTAAAGTAGGACAGTACGTTAAAAACTTAAATGTATTTGTAGGCGGGAGTAATTTATTCGTGATTACTAAATTTACAGGTTTCGATCCGGAGGTTAATGTTGATAAGAATAACAATGGTTATCCATCAAGAAATATGGAATACATTCCTTATCCGACGCCAAGAGTAATAACTTTCGGTTTCAATTTATCTTTATAAAATATTTTTAAAATTATATTTATGAATACATTTAAGTTAGCAAAGTTTGGTGCAGTTTTCTTTCTTCTTGCGGTGCTCAGCTGTACAAAGCTCGATCAGCAACTAAACAGTACTTTAACAAATAGCCAGGCAGCAAATGCTCTGGGTGCTAATGGCACTCAGTTATTATTGCAAACTGCCTATAATGATGTTGGTGGTCCTTATTCTGATCCCGGCAATATTTTAGCATTGGAAGAAGTAACTGCAGATGAGTGCGTGGTTCCTACCCGTGCAGGTGATTGGGATGATAACGGAAAGTGGCGTGCTTTAAAACAACATACATTCGGAGCAGAAGGGATCGATATTATTATAGGACAGTTTAATAACCTCAATAAGCTAAACTTCGATGCGACAAATGTTCTGCAGTTCAATCATACTGATTTACAGGCTGCTGAAGCCAGGTTTTTAAGAGCTTTGGCATTGTACCAGTTACTGGATCTGTTTGGACAGTATCCGTTTAGAAATCCGGGAGACAATCTTTTAAATGCTCCAACCGTGTTCCGCGGGGATAGTGCTGTTCAGTTTATTATTGACGAATTAACCACTATACTTCCTGATTTACCCGCTACCACTACAATGGACAAGGCCAGCCAGGACGCGGCAAACGTATTATTAATGAAGTTGTATCTTAACCGCGGTGCATTTAATCACAGGGAAAGCCCAACATTTGATGATGCAGACATGCAAAAGGTAATTGCTATCGGAACTGCTATCATGGCCAGTGGGAAATACTCATATAGTGCTAATTATTTTGATAACTTTAGCCCAACAAATTCAGGAACTAAAGAAGGTATTTATGCTTACCCCAATACTTCGGGGGTGTCTACTAATAATTCCGGAATTCATAACAGGTGGTGGGCAACATTACACTATAATTCATATACACCCTTAGCTCCACAGGCAGGCTGGAACGGCTTTTCAACAGTAGCTGACTTTTATAATTCGTTTGGTGTAACAACTGCTACAACAGGAACTCCCGCTGATACTTCATTAGATAAGAGAATAGGAGGAAGATTTTACAAAGGATGCACAGACGTTTCGGGTCTCCGGCCAGGATTGTTGATAGGACAGCAATATGACCAGAATGGAGTAGCTCTGAAAGATAGAAAAGGCAACCTTTTAAAGTTCGATCCAACTTTTTCTCCTGATCTGAAAGAAGTTGGGACTGATCTTGAAGTAAAAGGTATTCGTGTCCTTAAGTATGTTCCGGATTTTACAGGTGGTACAAAAACGTTCGGTGGACCTGCAGGAAACTGGGTGATTATTTTCAGGTATCCTGATGTTGCCTTAATGGTTGCTGAAGCTAAAATGCGTGCCGCCACCCCGGATAATCAGGGAGCCCTGGATATAGTTAATACGCTCAGGAAAGCCAGGGGCGCCGCAGATCTTACCACGATGCCATTAGTTAATCCAAATGATGTGTATGATCATACAACCTTATTAGCAGAGAGAGGCCGGGAGTTATATTGGGAAATTGTTAGAAGAACGGATCTGATTCGTTTTGGCATGTTTACGAAGCCGTGGGCCCTTAAAGCAGCGTCTGATGCAACCCATATTTTATTTCCCATACCATCAACAGCACTCGCCGCCAACCCTAACTTACAACAAAATCCCGGGTATGAATAAAATGTAAAATTTTATATAATTTATCTAAAAGGCCAGTCTACTGGCCTTTAGATTTTTTAATATTCTCTAAAAGGTTATATTTTTAAATTGCACACTATCGGTTCAAGGCATTACCAGTCTTTTTCTTTATAATCAAATTGTGTCCCAAAAGCTGATCTCCCCTAAGCACATGGTAAAACATCTCTTTAGACTGTTCCTTTTAATAATTGTTTCTTCGTGCCATAAGAAAAGTGAACCGGCATTATTTCAATTAATGGACGATACCGGTGTTAATTTCAGGAATGATGTGACTGATGGAAAAGTAGATAATAGTTTTCTTTTTCGTAATTTTTATAATGGCGGCGGGGTTGCAATAGGAGATATAAATAATGACGGGCTGGCAGATATTTTTCTGACTTCCAATATGGGAGAAAATAAGTTATACTTAAACAAAGGGAACTTTAAATTTGAGGATATCTCTGTTAAGGCGCGTTTTAAGCAGGATAGCATGTGGAGCAGCGGTGTTGTATTAGCAGATATAAACAATGATGGCTGGCTGGACATTTATGTATGTAATTCCGGGCATATGTCAACCGGCAACAGGAGGAACAAGCTGTACATAAATAATCATGACCTTACTTTTACCGAGCTTGCCTCCGCATATGGGTTAGACCACAAGGGTTATACAACACAGGTATCTTTTTTTGATTTCGATCTTGATGGTGACCTTGATTGTTTTATAATAGACAACAGCCCGATCCCGGTTAACCAGCTGGGATTTAACAATAAAAGGGATTTGCCCGAAAAAGATTGGGCAGTAGCTGATTTTCTTAAAGGTGGTGGTAATCACTTATTAAGGAATGATAATGGTCATTTTACAGAAATAACACAGGAGGCAGGTATTCACAGCGGCCTCATAAGTTTTGGCCTCGGCGTGTCCGTCGGGGATATTAATGACGATGGCTATCCTGACGTTTATATTTCTAACGACTCTTATGAAAGAGACTATTTATATATTAATCAGAAGAACGGAACGTTTATAGATGAATTTGAAGAATGCATCAGGCATACCAGTTTTTCATCAATGGGAGCGGATATCGGGGACATTAATAATGACGGATATCCTGATATTTTCAATACAGATATGCTTCCGGATGATGATTATCGTTTGCTGACCACAGGCGGGTTTGATAATATTGACCTGTTTAACAGCAAGGTAAAGGCTGGCTTTTATTACCAGTTTATTCAAAATTGTTTGCAGTTAAATGATAAGAAGGGAAAATTTTTGGAGATAGGTAATTACAGTGGTATCGAGGCATCAGATTGGAGTTGGGGAGCTTTATTGTTTGATATGGATAATGACGGATTAAACGACATCTATGTGTGTAATGGCGTTAACCGCGACGTAACTGACCTTGATTTTATGGATTTTTTTGCTAATGATGTCATGCAAAAAATGGTATTATCGGGAAAGAAAGATAATATTGACCAGATATTGCTTAAAATACCCCAAACTGCCTTAATTAATAAAGTATATCATAATAAGAACCACCTGCAGTTTGTGGATGAGGCTAAATCCTGGGGGCTTAACCAGCTTTCTTTTTCAAACGGTGCCGCTTATGGTGATCTGGATAATGATGGTGATTTGGATTTAGTGGTGAACAATGAGAACCAGCCATCATTCATATACCAAAACAAATCCCGGCAACAGAACAAAAATAATTATATAGGTGTGCTTCTAAAAAGCAACAGTAAAAACACCTTTGCTATAGGCAGTAAGATCAAGATATATAAAGATAACAACGTGTATTACCGGGAAGTAGTACCCAGCAGGGGGTTTCAATCGTCAGTTGATTATAAGCAGGTAATTGGTTTAGGCAAACAGGCACAGGTAGATTCGATGATAATCGTATGGCCCGACAGGACCTATAGCAAGTATGAACACCCCGAGCTAAACAAAGTGTATATGCTGGAACAGCCGCAGCAAGCCGGGAATATATATTATCTGCCAGAACCGGCAATTGAAACCAGGTTACAGCCTGTAAAAGCAGATTTCGCAAAGCATACAGAAGATAATTATATAGATTTTTATTACGAGCGGAATTTGCCAGAAATGCTGTCAAGAGAAGGCCCGCGGATAGCGAATGGAGATGTGAATGGGGATGGCCTGGAAGATGTTTATATCGGTGGAGCAAAGGGGCAGGCAGGGCAGTTATACGTTCAAACAGCAAATGGATTTTTAAGAAAGGAAGAAGTAGTGTTTAACCAGTTTGCAGACTTCGAAGATGTTGCCGTTTTGTTTTTTGATGCGGATAAAGATGGTGACCTCGATTTGTTTCTTGGCTCCGGAGGGAATAATGTTCACATTAATAGTCGTGAACTACAACATAGGTTGTATAAAAACGACGGGAAAGGTAATTTTGAAATAGATACAAAAGCGTTCCCTAATAATGATATGAACATTTCGGTTGCGGTAGCCAATGATTTTGACGGCGACGGCGACCTTGACTTGTTTGTGGGGAGCAGGAGTGTACCTTTTTCATATGGAGTAACCCCCACCAGTTATCTGTATAGCAATGATGGTACAGGACATTTTAGTGATGTGGCTGCGTCAATGAATGATGCGATATCCCACGCAGGCATGGTAACAGGCGCGGTATGGGCCGATATAAACGGCGATAACAATAAAGAGCTGATCATAACGGGTGGATGGATGCCGACAAGAATATTCTCCTACAATGGGAAGAAATTTGAAGAAGTTAAAAACACTAATTTGACGGAATTATTTGGCTGGTGGCAAACAGTGGCGGCAGCAGATATAAATGGAGATGGTAAGCAGGATTTGATAATTGGTAATATAGGCGAAAACTTTTATCTGCGCCCTGACCCAAAAAACCCGGTAAAGATGTGGATAAATGATTTTGACCACAGTGGAACGACTGATCAGTTCCTGACAAGAACTGTAGACGGAAAAGATGTGCCGGTATTTCTAAAACGTGAGGTAACAGACCAGTTCCCGGGTTTAAAAAAACAGAATCTGAAACATAGTGATTATGCAAAGAAAACTGTCCAGGAGCTGTTTGGTACTGAACTGATAGCAAAATCAGCGATAAAACAATTTAATTACTGCAGTTCAATAATAGCAGTTAATGATGGTAAAGGTAGTTTTACAGTACAAAAGTTGCCTGCCATGGTGCAGTTGTCAACTGTAAACGCAGTAGACATTACTGATATCGATCATGACAATAAACCGGACCTGGTATTAGGAGGAAACAGGTTTGATTTTCCCCCACAGTTTGGCAGGCTGGACGGAAGCTCCGGACATATGCTTATCAATAAAGGTAAAGGAGCATTTGAATGGCTGGAACCTAAAGAATCCGGCTTAAGCCTCCGTGGGGAAATAAAGGATATTAAAGAGATAGAAGGTAAAGATAAAAGTTATATACTTATTGTACAGAACGACCAATCTCCCGTGTTATATCAATTCAAAAGATGAAGAATAAGTAAAGGGATGTTCAAAGATTTATCAATCACCAGGATAAGTGTCAAAAAAAAAA
>JGI24806J26614_1000585_pt1 | contig 11762 bp, 13 predicted proteins | sample Kansoi200umMDA_FD_26614 | JGI IMG/M metagenome (IMG submission 26614)
GATATAAATACACGCTTTCTATCGTAAGAGATTTGATCATTCCTAATTTCCATCAGGTCTATGAAGTAACCCTGAAAGATCAGGATCAAACTTATAATGAGCTAATGAAAGAATTTCTTCAGCACAATTCATTAGCTTGATTGGTATTTCGAATAGCTTAACTTTTAAGGATAAACTAGACCCAAGAGTCAAGAGTAGTTTAAGTGAAGAAGAACTAGTTTTCAACCCATACACAATAGAACAATTAAGACAAATTTTAATTGACAGATGCAAACTTGCATTCTATGACAACGTCATTCCAAGTGGCGTTATCAATTTATGTGCTGCAATTGCCGGCAGAGAAACAGGCGATGCTCGAAAGGCCATTGACCTTTTGAGAGTTGCTGCTGAAATTGCAGAAAGATCAATGACAATGAAAATTTCGGAAGAACACATAAGACACGCGCAAAAGAAAATTGACAGCGACACCAACTTTGAGATTTTGAGCAACTCAACTCTCCATACCAAATTGGTAATTCTTTCTACGATAAGATCTAAAAATGCAAGTACTGGAGAAATTTATTCAATCTATCAAAATTTTTGCTCAAGACTTCAACAGGAGCCGCTAACTCAGAGAAGGATGACCCAAATCGTTGGAGAGTTGGATCAACTGGGATTGATAACAACCAATATTGTGAACCAGGGCCGGTACGGCAGGACCCAAAGAATAAAACTGCATATCCCCATTTCGTCTGTAAAGGAAGCTATTAGAAGCGATCCAATTCTGTCGCCTCTAATTCATGACATTAATAATTGAAATCTTTTTTAACAGATTGAAGGGTTGCCAGATTGACTAATATACAAATTCCAGGAGTCGGCGTGATACCCATTGTTTGTTGAAATTTTGTTTGTTTTTGCCACGCTCCAGAGTTCACCATAAGCGTTCCCTTGTATCTCCCAACTTGGGTGATATGTACATGCCCGGCATGGAATATGTCAGGAACGTCATCTATCACCAACATGTCCTCGGACTCTGGAGCAATTGGAGTGCGGTTGCCATATATTGGTGACAAATGTCTAGATTTCAATAAAATTTTCATTGCTTCCACAGGTTTTGAATAACTCAATCCCGGGACAGTAGCAATTACATCATCCAAACTCTGGCCATGGAACATCAATAACTTGACTTTGTTTAATTCAACATATGAGGGATTACCTAAAATACTAAAGTTTTCCAAAGATTGAAAATCACGCAAGGTTGTCAACGCAGTCTGCGGTAAGGCTCTTCTTCCAGGATCATGATTACCGGGAATCAAAAACACATGCATCCTTTTAGGAATTTTTTGGAGCAGAGCCGCCGCATACGACAATTGCTTGTTAATATTTATGTCGATTAGTTCTCTATCCTGATTAGGATAAATTCCTATTCCGTCAACTATATCACCTGCTATACAAACAAATTTGATTTTTCGTACAATTTCATCATCATCTGAAGATAGCCAATTTACAAAGTCATTGAATTCACTTTCCATGAAATATTTGCTACCTACATGTAAATCTGAAATAAGGGCAACGTACGACTCTGTTCCAGATTTTGACGCAACATGTTCTGGAATGTCGGGAAAAATAATATCTTTAATTACAAAATCAGTTGAATTTCTTTTACCAAGTGAAATTTCCAACATTAGCATTTGATCCAAGACAAGTGTTGATGATTCATTGATTAGCTCCCTCGTTTTACATATAACGGGAATACTGCCAGTAGTATCATCAATGATCAGCTCTACATCATTTTTTCTATTTCTCTTTGACATAATCAATCCTGCTACGAATGCAGAATCAAATATTCTTGCCCTTTCATCCTCGCTCTCTAAAGAAGTGTACCTAGATTTATTCCTAAGATCCTTAATTTGTTTTATTTTTCTTATTTGCCTGCTTTCGGAACGTATTGATAATATTTTCAAAGTTTTTCTGTATCGACTATCGAATAATTTAAAAAAATCCTTATCATCCTGTCGGTTTATCTTATACGTAGGGTCAAAAATGATCTTGTAATTTTCGCCATTACTTTCTGAGTTAGTTTTAGCTATGACCGGTTCGTCAATATGATCATTATTATCATTATCACCAGAAATTGCACTTTTTATATCATCGATTAATATTGGTGACTTTTTTTTGAATTTATTTTTAGCATCAACTATGCTCTTGATTATTTTTTCGACATCACAATCAAGAGATTTTAGAAAGGCGAAAGCATCAGGATGAACTTGATATCCCTTATTTATCGCATAAATCAATGCAACAGAAACCGAATCCAAGTTTTGTTATTGAACAGAGCAATCATAAACGCTAAAAAGGTTTTGTTTTATTCAATACTTTATTCAATACATTATTAAAAAGTAAACATTGTGATTGGTATACATGTACAAGTACAACTTTAGGAAGAGATTGCTTTATCTTGGACTTGGTATTGTTGTATTTTTAATCTTTTTTATTATTGGAACCTCTGTCACTTTAGACGAATCTACTTCAACCCTTCTAAAGGAGCAATTTCAAAACAAAATCAAAAATATTGATAGTGTGGGTATATTCCTCAATAACTTTCTAATTTCAATTCTAATGTTTCTCCCAGGTATCGGAATTGCATTTGGTCTCTTTTCAGGATTCAGTACAGGTAATATTTTTATGATCTTAACACGAGATTTACCAATTCAGATACCACCGCTACTTGTATTTTTAACAATATTTGGAATTATGGAGCTTGTATCTTACGGCATAGCCATATCTAGAAGTTATTTGCTCTTAATTCGCATTTTAAAGAGAAGCAATATTAAAGAAAGTCTTATTCATACTGGAATTGAAATAGGAATAGTAGCTATAATTTTGTTATTTGGTGCCATTATTGAATGGGATTTAATAGTACAATCTGGAGGTATAAATTTTTTAGAATAGCAAAAGACGCACATCAGGCAAACCAATACTTCTCATTCAAACTCCAAATACGTTTTGCGACTAACCTGATCAATAGCCATTACCGACAGGGGACTAAAATTCATATTTTCTAGTTCATTCAGACTACCTCTAAATACACACTCTCCTTTCGTCGTCAAAAATTCAAACACCCAAACTTTCAGAGTTGATGTATCTATGCCCTCGTTTTTTAAATATGAGGCTATTTCTGATTGCATAAAGTTTTTTTCTGCATTGTTGTTCCACGGTCTGGGTACCAGGATCACACTCTTCTCATCCTGTATGGCTTCGACTAGCTCTCTCTTCTTATCCTCGATATCCTCGGTAACATGGAAACTAATTACTCTAGTCTTGTCCAGCGGAATTTTTGCCTTTGAAGCAGCAACTTGAATGGAACTTATTCCAGGTATTAATTCGACATTATCCTTACCAAAAATTTCCAACAATCTATCAACGACTTCAGATTCTGAAAAATTTACATCGCCAGTGAAAGAAATAGTACAAGTTTCATCTTTGCCCATTTTTTTATACACCTCATTATAAGTTTGATCCTGATCTTTCAGGGTTACTTCATAGACCTGATGGAAATTAGGAATGATCAAATCTCTTACGATAGAAAGCGTGTATTTATATCCGATCAAATATCTGGATTTTCTTATTACCTTTTTTTGCTATGTCTGTCAAGTATTCCGATGACCCTGGGCCGACCCCGACAAGAAATAATTTCTTCCTAACGATTCTATTTTCCATCAAAACAATCAGTAGTATTGATATTATCTGTATATTTTATTTCCTTTCTTTATCGAGGGGATCATTTTTAGTTAAAACCCAAAAAACGACGAAAAAACGACGAAAACACAAGTAAAGACAAACTCTTATGACATTTTGTATAAAGCTATTATTGGATTCCAATCCACATGTTGAAACTGTACGGGATCTTTTGCGGGATATTTCACCCAACCCTTTACAATTGCAAAGCTGTAATTTTTCTGTTTTTCCTCAAAGTTGACTTTGACTTTAAGCTCACTACCCCATCTTTTTTCAAGAAAACACATATCTGAAATTTGCGCAAATGCAAACACAATATTTTGATCGCTTTTTTCAATATCATTCCTTAATTCAGTAATGCCATATCCTTCTAAAGGCAAAAATACGTCCTTATTCTCTTTAAATCGTAATAGCTGACGTTGTGAATGCACTTCATGAATTCTATATGACATATTGGTCTTGGTTATAAAAATCAGATTTCTCTCCGTTACAACAAGCATTCCTTCTTTTTTCCTCTTCATAAAACGATCCTCTCCTCCCCAAATCCACATTAGGTGCGCTTTTATCTGCTCATTCCATTCTAACAACATTTCATTTCTTATCCATCATGGATTTATTTTTTTCATCCCAGAATTCAAACGAACATTATATCCGCCGATTGTTGGTAGAAGGCCTATGGCTTTAGCTTCCCACACACAAGTAATTAAAATATTATTCATAGCACACATACAAGCCTTTTAATACAAATAGTATCAAATTACACATTTAGATGATAGAGCAAAAAAGCTCAACAACAGTATCGAATGAAGAGATCAAGACTCTCGAAATTAATCTCCAAGGTAAAATTCTATACGAAACAAGGAAAAAGGCATTAGAGAATATAGAGGAATTCTGGGCGGAGCAAGCAGACAATTTGATATGGAGCAAAAAATGGGACAAAATTTTAGACTGGCAGCCGCCTTTTGCAAAATGGTTTACAGGTGGTTTGCTTAACGCTTCAGTAAATTGTCTCGATAAGCACATAGATAATATCAATAAAAATAAAGCAGCAATAATATGGGAAAGCGAAGCGGGGGATGTTCGTACTATTACTTACAATCAACTCTACATTGAAGTAAACAGATTCGCAAATGCTTTGCGCAATTTGGGCGTCAAAAAGGGAGATCGAGTTACGATATATCTACCAATGGTTCCTGAACTGCCGATTGCAATGCTAGCATGTAGCAGAATTGGAGCCATCCATATTGTTGTTTTTTCCGGATTTAGCTCCCAAGCATTAACAGATCGCATAAATGATTCAAAATCTAAAGTCATTATTACTGCTGATGAAGGAATAAGACGGGGGAAAATACTTGAATTAAAAAAAATTGTCGATAGCGCAATTGAATCAACACCTTCAATAGAAAATGTAATTGTTCTTAAAAGAGGAAGGAATGAAATCAACTTAAAGGACAAAGACCAACTTTGGCACGAACTTGTAAGAAAAGAAAAATTCTACTGTCAACCTGAACTTGTTGAAAGTACTCACCCGCTCTACATATTGTATACTTCGGGCACCACTGGAAAACCAAAAGGAGTACTGCACAGCACCGGAGGATATCTTACCCATATTTATGCAACAGCCAAATGGGTATTTGATTATAAAAACGAAGACATTTTCTTATGCACCGCAGATATCGGATGGGTCACAGGACATAGCTACATGGTATATGGTCCTTTATTGCATGGAGTCACCAGTATTATCTATGAGGGAACTCCTGACTTTCCCACACCTGATAGATACTGGGCATTGGTCGAAAAGCATAGGGCAACAATTCTATACACTACTCCAACAGCATTGCGCATATACATGAAATACGACTTATCAATACCTAATAGTTTTGACTTGTCTTCATTGCGGCTTTTAGGGACTGTGGGTGAAGCAATAAATCCTGAAGTCTGGTTATGGTACTTCAAAACTATTGGAAAAGAAAAATGCCCAATAGTTGACACATGGTGGCAAACAGAAACAGGTGGAACTATGATAAGCCAATGTCTGGGTATTGATACAATACCTATGAAACCGGGTTCAGCCACTTTTCCAGTACCTGGAATAGATATCGGATTGGTAGACGAAAACGGTATCGATGTGGAACCCAATAGTAAGGGATATTTGGTCATCAAAAAACCCTGGCCGGGGATGTTAATGACTCTATGGAACAATGATGATAAATATGTTAATACATACTGGAACAAATTTCAAGGATTTTATTATTCTGGTGATTTTGCACTTGTAGATCAAGATAACTACATCTGGTTATTGGGAAGATCAGATGATGTACTCAAAATTGCCGGACACCGATTAGGAACTATGGAATTGGAAAGCGCTTTTGTTTCGTTCAAAGCAGTAGCCGAAGCAGCTGTAATCAGTAAACCCGATGAGCAAAAAGGAGAAGCAATAATCGCATTTCTAGTTCTTAAATCTGGGTACAAAGAGTCCCCTGAATTAAAAGCAGATCTCGTTAATCACATTCGAAAGACAGTCGGACCAATAGCTACTCCAAATGAAATTCATTTTACAAATAAACTACCAAAGACTAGAAGCGGAAAAATAATGAGAAGGTTGCTAAAATCCATCAGTACAAATTCTGAGATGATTGGTGACACTAGCACACTTGAGGATGAAGCTTCAATTGAAGAAATAAAACAAGTATATCGGGACTATCAAGATATAGCCAAATGATAATAATAACCAGCTTGCACAATTATATCGAAATTATTTTTATCTTTGAATCATTTGTAATCTTGTGATATTTGATAAATCCAGATGTTGCTGCGAGAATGTATTTTGAAGGAATTGTATTCTTGTAGCTACATTTAGCTGCATCCAACGTATTACTACATGGTACCGCATTTTGTTTCATGTAAACGATATTACCTGAATTATCAAGCCAAATCAGATCTAAATTGAATTGTATGTTCAACAGCCATAGAGAGTACAAATCCGGTTTGTCATATACAAGAAGAAGTGAAGAGTTAAACGGGAGCTGTTCAGTTCTAAAAGTCAGCCACCTCTGTCGCTCAGCGGGAGTTTCAGCGATCTCGGTACTTATTGAATGATTATTAATGACTATCGTCCCTCTTGAAAAATCTAAATTCCTATTTTTTACTCCCTCTGGAACAAATGTTAAACCCAAAACTCCCAATATTATACTAGCAACTATAAGAGGTACAAGTACTGTGATTTTACGAACCACATTAAACCGCTTGAATTATGGTTTCTATCTTTTGAATTTATAGTTACCCTATCATGAGCGAAATGAGAAACCAGCATTTTATATCGGTGTTATAAAATAGCACAGTGTTTAAATAGTTTCGACTTTACTTCTTGTTAAGTGAATTAAATGCCAGTAGCAATACTTCCAGATATTAGCGAACAACATTGTATCGGCTGTGCTCTATGTGTCGAAATTTGTACTTCTCTTGGTCCAGATGTATTGAGGGTAAAACCAGTTGAAGGATGGAAAAGAGGTAAAGCTTTTGTATTCTATCCTGAAAGATGCATTTCAGACGGTGCATGCATCGGCGTTTGCCCAACTAAAGCAATCTTTTGGATGAGACCAATGGATTATACACCAGGTCAACCTATTGCACTAAAGAAGAGTGGTCTGTTCACAAAAGGTTGGGAAGAAGGTTAAACCATAACCCCAATATTCATTTTTTTAAAAATTTCTAATATCGAAAATTTTAACAGAATTCTAATTTAGCTATAGTAGAACCTTCGTGTTCATAGAGTTATTCTTAACAATGCTATAATTCCAATAAGTTCTGCCAGATGTATGGCTACAAAATATGGCAACAAATCATTAGGATAAAGGGGAGCCATAACCAAATATGCATATATAGCTATCAAATTATGAAGCATTAACATAACCGTAAAAAACATGAGGCCAATAGTAAATACCGCTTTACTTTTGAAATATATTTTGGCATAAATCACTAACAATGTCAATAAGACGGCAACATTCAGTACACTTATGACAGTACTTATATTCATAAGCAGACTCATGATGAGAATTACAATAATCAAATTGCTTTATCTACTTTTTTCCAAATACTCTCCAATTTGACTCCCTTAAAAGTAGAAAAAAAATAAAACAAAGATCATATAATCTTAATCTCATTAATGGGCTTAGATCTCAAACCAATTCTGAGTTATTCGAACATAAAGTTAGGTGATCTTACAAATAAAATAATTGCAGTTGACGCTTTCAATACTATTCACCAATTTCTATCTACAATTCGAGGATCTACCGGGGAACTTCTTACTAATTCTCAAGGAGAAGTAACCAGTCACTTGAGCGGCTTATTCTATCGTAATATCAATTTACTTGCAGAAGGTATCAAACTTGTTTATGTCTTTGACGGAGTATCTAGTCCTCTAAAAGTTAATGAAATCCATCGCAGACATCAAATTAAAGAAGTAGCTGCTGAAAAATATGAGAAAGCACTCGTCGAAGGGAAACTGGAAGAAGCAAGAAAATATAGTCAAGCAACATCAGTCCTGACTGACAAAATGATAGACGAATCAAAGAGGTTGCTCTCTTTTTTAGGAATACCAACAATACAAGCTCCGTCAGAAGGAGAAGCAACTGCGTCAAATCTAACCAATTCTGATCTAGTCCATATTTGCGCAAGTCAGGATTATGATTCCATCTTATTCGGTGCAAAACGACTGGTAAGAAATGTCACAATAAGTGGTAAAAGAAAAGTTCCCAATAGGAACGCTTACATTGATGTTCCTTTAGAAATGTATTATCTTGAAGACATACTCAAGCAAACTAAATTAACAATTGAACAAATGGTTGATGTAGGAATCTTAATAGGAACGGATTATAACTTTGGCGGTATATCAGGCATAGGTCCGAAGACTGCATTGAAATTAATTCAAAAATATTCAAAATTGGAAAACATAGACCAACTTCAAGAACCATTATCTAATATTCCATACGAAGAGATTAGGGAAATATTCTTGAAACCAAGAGTTGCAAATATTAGCACTGAAGACATTAAATTTGAGTCCGTTGAATATGACAAGATAGTACAATTTTTGTGTAGTGAGAGGAATTTTTCATTAGATCGTGTTAATTCCGCATTACAAAAAGTTCAAGATTCAGATAAGAATAAGAACCAGTCACTGGAAAAGTGGTTCTAGTTCTAGTTTTTTTGTTGTTTTAGTGGAGTCTTATTAATTCTTAGGAGATAATAATTCTCTTCTCTTCATTTCTTTTCTCTTCTCAGTATCAAATCTACCAAGTTCATATTGATTCAAATCTACAAATTTCATCCCTTTGGTAAGTAGTGGATGAATATCATTAATTTTTTTATATATTAGTTGACAAATGTAGCGGTAGTCAGGATGCCCTTGTGCAATAGTACGTAATTCGATCATATGGTAAAGTTCTCTTAAATTAATTTTCATGAAATATGGATATTTATAAGCAAAATTAACCGCATACTGAGCTTCAACAGGTAACGTCTTTGCAATATTTTCATAAGTATTCTTAGAAACGGACATACAGTCTTTGAAATCCCTCTCGAGACCCGCATCAATAATCTCTTCGCGGATGTCATATCCATGTTTAGTTGAAAGTAATTGTCTTTCGATAGTGAGAATTCTATGACGATGTAAATCACGAAACATCCCAAAGTTGGTAAACATTTCAAATAAATATTCGACCATCTCAAACGCTCTGCCCGGTCTATGTCTCCTATTTTCACGAAATTTTGTATAAGCGGAGATTATTTCATTTATTCTCTCTTGTGGAAAAGATCTAACCAACTTGATTATATCATGAAGTGACTGTCCATGTGCATTTTCATACAATATTGCAGAAGCCACTTTTACTTCTGCATCTTTACTATCTATATAATCAATCAATCTCGCATCCGCAGGAGAAAAGTCAGGTTGAATATCACACAGATATTTATCTGTCAATTTTGAAATCTCTTTATTTGTATTTATCATAAATAATTGAAAAGATTTCCCATGTTTTTCATTTACACGTTTAATAAAAGATGGTATAACGCAATCAAGTTCACAATTAACTAAGCGGGCCAATTCCTTTAGCTCATTTAATTCAGAACAATACAATTTTGTTAGGAGATATTCAAATGCCCTACCATTTCCTGTTATACCTAAATTGGTAAGAGTCGCTGCGGGCAACAAATTACGCAGAATATCTAGAGTCTTAGATCTAACAGTACTATTGTATACCTTCTCGGCGGATTCTATATCCTGTTCATCGGTTAGTTTAGAAAAAGGACTTTCGATTTTTGAAATTGAATCAAAATATACGAAATCATCAATGGGTTCTATTTCCGAAATAAATTTCTGCATAACACTGATACTTTTACTATAAACATTGAACGCATAATCACAGGATTCTATATATTGATCTGCATATTTCGATCCAAGTATCTTTTCATCCCTATAATATTTATACATGTTACCAACTTTCTGATCAAATGGTATGTACCGAGATGATTTTTCTAAATAGGATAACCCAATCCTTTGATCCTCAATCTTTTTAGCTGCAATGTTGGACACCCACTCTATTGCGATTTGTGCTTCTCCTAATTCAGCAACAGAATCATCGCCATATTCTGATAGGATTTTGCTATAGAACTCCTTTCCTCTACTCGGATTAGCAATAAACTCCTCCAAAAAAATCTTCCTCATCGTTTTATCTGATCTAGAATATCTCGACATAAGCGCGCCTCTATCAACTTGTCGGGGAGTTGTAATAGCAAATACGTGCTTATCTGTATTTGAAAAATGTTGATCAAGTATTGACTTTTCTTGGTCGGAAAAATCATAAACGGAGTTGAAATTCATAATACTAATACAAAATTGTCCTTATACATATTTATTCAGTCCAGTAATTTTCAAGTATCGGTTCATCAAGTTTTAAAACATCTACTAAATTATTGATTATTTTTAACAATGCCATCATTATATCCATATATTCACACATTCTCATGAGCGATATAAAGCTCGAATTTGTAGGAAAGCAAGTAAAAGATATGTACGGTGCATACGTGGGAAAAGTAATTGGTTTAGTTACTGATATCGATGGTTCTATCGAGTCGGTCGGCGTGGACTGTGGTTCAATCGGACTAAAACAGCTAATATACGAACAACTGCTCGTTCAAGGGGACTACGTGATATTTATACCAAAGTGGCGTATGGAAGCACAAAAACTGCTTCGACAGAAGAGTCTTACAATCAAGAGAGTTAAGGCTCTTGAGAACTTGGTTGAAGAAAACGATCTAATGAAAGACGATGCTGAAGTTTTGCATTTAAAATATGAGAAGAGACTCCTTGATTTGGAAAACAATGAACAAGACGTCATAAATGCTTTGAATTCAAGACTACAAGAGTTGGATTCACAGAGTACAACTATAAAAACCATAATTTTCGATGCAAAATTGCAGTACAGAAGCAATGATATTGCTGAAGACACTTATCAACAAATCAATACAAATTCAATCGAATTACTAGATCGAATTAACCTAGAAAAAGATGAAATAATTAGCTTTCTCTCAAGAATTACTCAACCTTACGTAGAAGCTCCCACTGTTGAATTTGAAGAGACAAAAATTGAAAGTCAGGAGATTACTGACGAAGTTAGTGAGGCGGAGTCTATCTCTGAGGATATTAATAACAATGAAAAAGAAGAATCAGCCCCATCAGAAGATGTCCAGAATGATGAGACAGAGAATAATTGGCTCAACGAAGTGCTTACAAGAGATACAGCATAATGACCGCAGTATGAGTTAAACAACTCTCAAAACTTTTTTATTCTCAATATTTGTTGAAAATTTTTCAGATTCATAAGCAGATTCATAGAGCATAACAAATAGGATATTCAGTCAATGTATCTATGTTCTAGATTATTGTGTCAATACATTAAAATAAATAAGTTTAGTGTATCTTGATATGAAATACAGAAGTAGAACAGAAATAGTAGCAATGATCCTAGAAGCAGCAAATGGTGGGGCAA